>JAEEGL016479118.1_pt1 | contig 12768 bp, 11 predicted proteins | sample 9134231 | NCBI WGS metagenome assembly JAEEGL01 (sample SAMN16246548, study PRJNA631951) | gut metagenome | biome: gut microbiome; feature: rumen; material: fiber-attached | host: Bos | place: Iran: Karaj | collected 2018-10 | reverse complement strand
GTAACGCCTGTAATGAGTTTCAGCAGTTTTAGAGCGGCCTTTTCGAACCAGTTCTTGCTGCTCCTGTGCTGGTAGATCCACTGGTAGATGAGGCGCAGGACTATGCAGCCCAGAAGGCTTGCCATAAACAGCGCCACAGCGCGCACGAAGGTTACGCTCTGCGGGAAGACCCTCCTTAGAAACAGGAACACGATGCAGGCAAGACCGTCTCCGACTATCATCCTGAGGTAGTCTCCGGGGCTAGCGTAGCGCCAGATCTGTTCGTACACTCTGAATATCAGCCTGAATATGTAGAGGCAGAGATACCCTGCGAACATATGCATGGCCACCATGTTTGCCGACAGGTGGTCTATTGTCATGGGGTAGATTATCAAGATGAGGACGGCGGTCAGGAGATAAACGATGGTATCGTATATCAGAAGCGCCCATCTGAGTTTGTGTTTCATGTATTGCTGTCCTCCTGTTTCGGAAGGTGTTCTGCTTCTTTCTTCTCCACTATCTCCAGGCCCACTTTTATGTCTGTGGTGCGGTCGAACATGGTGAATTCTATGATGGCGGTGCGGTGATGGCGGTCTATGCGTTTTATATGGCCTTCTAAGCCCACCAGAGGCCCGCTGATGACCGAAACTCTGTCTCCCAGGAAAAACCCCGTCGAGATGTCTACTACGTCAGAATCGCCTATTAAGCGGCTTAGAACGTATTGCTCGTGATCGGACAGAGGGTGGAAGTAGTCTCCTGTGTGGAGCACTACGGTAAAGCCCGGGATGCGGTGCAGGGCGTCGGCAAAGTCCTCTATGCGCTCTGTGTCCACGAATACGTAGGAGGGCATCATGAGCTTTTGTACTACGACGCGCTTTCCGGCGCGCTTTTCTATCTTGCTCATGTAGGGCACTGCGCAGCGGGAAAACAGCTCCGGATCCACGAACTTTTCTATGTAGCTTTTTGTCTTTTCTTCCTGGCCTGTGTAGGTCCAGATGACGTACCACATGGTATCTGCCTCTTTTTGAGCTCATTCTGAGCCGTTTTTGGGTGTGCTTAGCCATCCTGGGTATACGCGCAAAAAAGCACGTACCTCCCGGTGCGTTGGTGCCTTTATGTCCTCCGTCTTATTCAGAACGCGCTCTAAGGCGGCGATCCTGCTTCGGGCGGGCTTCTTAAATATATCGCAAGGGCTTTGGGCCCCGGCTTTCCTGATTATCCGGCCCGGCTACTTTTTAGCCTCGGCTTTCGATTCGGTCTTTGTCTCGGACTTGGCGGCTTCTCCGTAGCCGTAGCGGCCGCCGTACTTGCCGTATTTCCCGTACTTTCCGTACTTGCCGTAGCGTCCGTAGGAACCGCCTGCATACTCGGTCTTGTTGATCACAACACCGAGTATGGGGCAGCCGGTGTTCTTCATCTTGGCTGTTATCTCCTGGGCAAGGCGGTACTTTACCTCTCCGGATTCCACGACTATTATGGAGCCGTCGCAGTAGGTGGAAACTACGGCTGCGTCTACCACAAGGCCTATGGGCGGGCAGTCGATTATTACGTAATCGCAGTACTTCTTGCTGATGTCGATGAGGGTCTTCATCCTGGGGCGGGAAAGCAGCTCTGCGGGATTGGGAGGCACTTTGCCGCTGACTATTACGGAAAGGTTCTTGATGTTGGAACTGTAGATGATCTCTTCTACCTCGCACTGGTTGGAAAGGTAATGAGAAAGGCCCAGGGTGGGCTTTTCGCCTATGATGCTGCGCATAAGTCCCGAGTTGCGCATGTCTGCGTCTATCAGCAGGACTGTCTTTCCGAGCTCGGTAAAGGACCTGCACAGATCCTGGGCGACGGTGGATTTTCCTTCGCCGGAGAAGGCGCTGGTAAAGAGGAGCACGCGCTTGTCCGTGCCGCAGAACTGCAGGTTGGTGCGCAGCGATTTGAGCTCTTCGTTTATCTCGTAGGGAAGTTCCCTTGCATTGAGTTCCAGGGTTTGCATGTTTTCTCCTTTAAAGGTCTTTGGGCGTTCTACAGGCCCAGTATGTTGAGGGGGTCTTCCGAAAGCAGCTTTCTGGCTGCCTCTTCCCCGAATTTTCTTGTTAAGTGGTCTGCTGCTTTATCCAGCTCCGGCGGGCGGTATTCCGTGTCGTGGGCGTCGGATGCAATCACGAACGGGAGCTGTTTTTTGAGCAGTTTCCTGCAGTATGATGCCTGCCTGCGCCCTTCTCTTCCAAGAAGGCTGCTGCAGTTCATCTGTATCTTTGCGCCAAGGCTTATGAGCTCTTCTGCCAGATCCGTGCTTTCCCAGAGTATCTCGTACCTTTCGGCGTGAGCGATCAGCGGGCTGTAGCCTGCGTCGCGGACTGCCTTTATGAACCAGTGGATATCCTCAAGAGGATGCCTGTTGGAGAACTCCAGGAGCAGGTTTTTGCTGTTTCCGAGGGGCAGGATCTGATCTTTTTCAAGACGCTCCAAAAGCAGCCTGTCCGCATGATATTCCCGTGAAAGGAAGAGCTTTATCTCTTCAGGGAAGGCTGCCTGCCTTGTGCGTTCCTTGAGTTTTTCGAACTGGTCTTTTATGACCTCGTCCGGTGTTTCGAACATGCCGCGCCTAAGATGGGGCGTGCAGCATATGGTGCGCACTCCCGCCGCGTACTCTGCCTCTACCAGTGCCTGCGACTCCTCGGCTACGGGAGCTCCGTCGTCTACGTATGGCAGGATGTGGCAGTGTATATCGGCTATGTTCTTCATTTTGAGCTTGTTTTTAAGAAAAAGGCAAGCCACACCAAGGAAGCAAGCTTAACTTCCTTGATGTGACTTATGCGCAGTGGTTTAGGCCTCGCTTCTGCGCTTCTTGCTGTAGACAACAGTGCCTACGGCTGCTGCGGCTGCAACTGCCATAAGGCCGCCCCAAAGCAGGAGATTGCTGTCGTCACCGGTCTTCGGAGCCTCGGTAGCGCTGAATACGGCTACAGGAGAAAGGCTCTTGAACTCAACCTCGAACTTCTCGCCAGTGCCCTTGGTTACGAACTCCCATGCTTTTGCATCTTCGTCATAGTGGAACACATAGTAGTCGCCCTTGCCACCCTGAATTCTGCATTCAAGAGTCTTGTTGTCAGATGTAACATCACCACCCCAAAGCTTGGAGAGTGCTACCTCTGTCTTTGCAAGAGTAGCTGCTTCAGTATTCTCGAGCGCGGGAACATCACCTGTTGTGCTGACCTTGGTGTCTCCATCCCAGAACTCTACTTTATCGGTTACGCTGCCGGCAGCGAAAGCTGCGGAGAACATTCCGAGTACGAGTACGAGTGCGAGGACCATAACGGTGCAGAACTTAAGTACGTTTCTCATTTTGTTTCCTCCTTTCCAAAATATTTATACTACCGGCCATGCCGGGAATATACTGATTTTTCAATGGATCTGAGCTTTTGGCTCAGTCCTTGACCTCCTCGTAGAAGAGGTCTACTATCATCTGCTGAAGAGCGTCTTCGTCGTAATGGAACTCGTCGTGGTGATCGCCTTCCACCGACTTTCCGGGGAGCTTCAGCATCTCCCCCGTGACCTTATAGCTGCTGAGCTTTTTAAGGTTATCGGCGCTTATATCCGATTCTATGTACTGGCCTGCTTTTTCTATTACTTCGTCCACGAAGGTGGCGCCGCCGAGCGATCTGAGCTGTTTGAACAGTTCCTCGACCAGCCAGGTCTGCCTTGCCACGCGCTTTTCGTTGGAGCCGGCTTCTTCCGTATCCCTGTACCTTATGAAGCGCTCTGCCTGAGTACCGTTTAAGGTTATGCTTGCGCCCTTCCTGAAGGCTGGATCTATGTAGCTGTAGTCTTCGGCGAAGGTGAGCTTAAGGCCTCCCATTGCCTCTACCACTGTGGGTATGGCCTCCATGGTCATGGACATGACGCCGTCTATGTACATGCCGTGGAGCAGGTTGCTTACGCACTTTTTGCTGAGGTAGCAGCTGCGCTTGGGGCTGTCCCCGAAGCTGTACTGCATGGTTATCTGCATGTCGCTTCCGTAGAGGAAGGTCCCGTCAAGTCCGTAGACCTCGACCGTCGTGATGGTGTCCCTGGATATCGACAGGGTCCGGATGGTCTTGTCCGCATCGTTTAGCAGGAGGAGCATTATAGCGTCCGACCTGCCTGAGCTTTCTCCGGAGTTCGCGTTATCCACGCCCAGGAGCAGCAGTGTCGTGAGGCCGTTTTTTACGTGGTACTTCTTATCTTTGTATTTGATTGTTCTCTGCCACTCGCGGCTTTCTCTTTCCTTTATGTACTCCTCGTAGTTGGTGGGCTGCGGGTTGAGCCTGTCTATCAGAGCCGAGGCGAACTTTACGGCAAAGAACAGGAACAGGCAGCACAGTACTATCGTGAGCAATATGAGGAAGGGATACTTCCGGTCTCTTCTCATTTGGCTTTAGCTGAGCTTCTGCTTGTGCCTGAGCTTCTGCTCGTGTTTCTGTTGTGCTTTGTCTTGACCTGCGCGTCCATGCCTTTTACGTAGGGGATCTGAGCCAGGGTATCCAGCTGCAGGTACTTCCTTACGTCTTCGTCGGACTTGATCGTGTCGTCGAGGAGGTACTGGACAGTTATGATGCCTATCATGATTATGGCTCCGACCAGGGCGCCTATCATGGTGTTTTTAGTGGTGCTGGGGCTGGCCTTCTTTGTGGGAACGACTGCCCTCTGGATGACGGACGGCCTGTCCGTGTTCATGATGTCCGCTATGGAGTCCCTTACCTTATCCGACAGCGAGTTGGCTATGTTTGCGGCAACTACGGGGCTGGGGTTGGTGGCGGAAATCTCCAGGATATGAGTTCCGGTGGGGTTGGTTACGCTTACGGAGGAGTTGAGCTGCTCGAATGTAAGATCCAGTCCGAGCTCCTTGCTGACGCTCTCCATGACGTCCCTCTGGACAGCTATGTAGCGGAAGTCCGATGTGAGGTTGCTTCCTATCTGGATGTCCGTGAGCGAGGTGATGCTTGTGCTCTTGGAGAAGATGTAAATAGAAGATGTGGCCTTGTACTGCGGCGTTACGAAGAACTTTGTAACGACAAAAGTGAGGACAGCGCAAACTATGAAGCTTGCAGCGACCAACCATATCTTTTTCCATATTACCCTGGCGAGTTCCAGGAGGTCTATCTCCTGCTCGTCGCTGTTTGTCTGCGGACGAATTGCCTGATTAGGGTCCATTACATACTCCCACACGATAGAATTGATTTATTATAATGCCGCAGTATCCAAATTGCAACACTTAATTGCGCCTGACCGAGCGTTATTTATTCTACTATATATATAATCCGTGCAACGTGGCGAACGATTCTTGCAGGTCACCGCTATGCCGTTCGTGTTTTTACCACCTTCCAGCAACACGATCCGACCCTTGCCGCCATCCAGCAACACGATCCGCCATTAGCCTCTTACGGTAATACGACCCGCCATTTGCCTCTTACGGCGATACTGTTGTCCTTTTTATATGGCCGGAGCGCCCTTTCCTGCAAGTTTGCTCTGTTGATCAGCAAATAAATGCGGTTCTGCCGGCCACCAGCCGTTTCAGTTGGACTGAAAACTTGCTGATTATCCCCATCTGTGGGTTTTAGCGTAATTGGGGATACTTGTTATCTGTATTCAGGCATATAGGCACCGATTGCTGGATAATAATTCAGTCAAATGCACTTTATTATACCACGCAATTCCATTATTTACCATATCGCTCTTATAAAACAAGCAAAAATGTTCCAAAATGAGATCAAGGTTCTCCCCAAAACCGCAAAAACCACGCAATGGGGATAATCATACGTATTAACATGCTTCAAATGCGCGAAAAAGGGTGTATTTTGCTAATAATATGAAAATCTTGCGCATAATATGCACCAGTCAACGTTTGCGGAATCAATTATCCATGTTAATGCGGAAAACAACGACCTGTGCTGATGAGTTTCTATGTTAAAGCGGACAACCAAGGCCAGGACCGGCGCGTTTCTATGCTAAAGCGGACAACCAAGATCACAGCATGTGGTTTTTCTTTGCTCTTTTTATCGTGATCTGCAGGAGGAAGAGTGCCAGGGCGGCGCTGAGAAGCTCGGAGGCGGGATATGCCGCGGCAAGGCCTTTCTCGCCGAACATGCTGTCGAACAGATACATCATCGGGATGTAGAAACACAGCTCCCTGATGACAGCATGGATGGTCGTGAACTTGCCGTTGCCCATGGCCTGCATGGTGTAGGACGAGCTGTAGTTGAGGAAGCCGAAAGGCGCGGAAAGGCAGCGTATCCTAAGGAAAGTGGCTGCGTAACCTATGGTCAAGGCCGCGCTTGCCGCATCGCCTGCGGAAGTGCTGAGGAAGATGCTCACGACCGGCTTTGCGAACAGCGAGAACAGAGCGATCCCGAAAGCGGAGACTATCAGGCCGCACATCCTGGCGAAGTTTATGGCCTTCTTCATGCGCTCGTGGTTGCCGGAAGCGTAATTGTACGCAACGATGGGCAGCATGCCCTGGCAAATGCCAACGTTTATCGCGTTGGGGACCCTCTCGACCTTCATGACCAGACCAAGCCCCGCAAGGACAAAATCGCTGTGGGCGGAAGAGAGCCTGTTGAGAGTCATGCTGGCAAGATCCATGAGCCCCGTGAGCAGCGCCGAAGGAACGCCTACCGCAAGCAGCCTTTTAAGATTGTAGCCGCTTATCTGCAGAGCCTTCTTCGGATCCAGGCACAACGGCGAAGCGGACGACGCTTTGTGCGCCGCATAGATCAGGTACCCGCAGGCGAAGCAGTTGGAGAGCATCGTTGCGATGGCAGCCCCCATGACCTCCTGGCCTTTGGGAAGTATCACGAACATGAAAAGCGGGTCCAGAGCCATGTTCAGCACGCCGCCCGCAGAAAGCCCGAAGCTGGCCTCCTTTGAATACCCGGTGTTGCGCAGCAGATGCCCCAGAGTCATTGAAAGTATCGCGGGAAGGCTCCCTATGACTATCACAAAAAGCGCGTACTGCCTGGCGTACGGAAGCGTGTCGGCAGAAGCGCCCAGGAACCTGAGTATCGGGTCTATGAACAGGCCGATCACCAGCGAATACAGCAGCGCTACGCCAGCCGCGCCGTAGATGCTGAACGAGCTGACTGCCCTGGCCTGGTCGTACTCTTTCCTGCCCATGAGCCTTGCGACAAGGCTGCCGCCTCCGACTCCGAAAAGGTTTCCGAAAGCCATGTGCAGGAACATTATCGTAAGCGAAAGCGTGGTAGACGCGACCATGTAGGAGTTGCCCGTCCGGCCGATAAAGAATGCGTCCACCATGTTGTAGACAAGATGCACCAGCTGGCTGATTATGGTCGGGACAGCAAGAGTCGCCAGCGCCTTAGGGATAGGCACCGACTCGAAAAGTTCCTCTTTTTTGTATTGTTTCTGCGCCGCAGCCATGATATGACCTTTCTGCAAGATCTGCTTTCGGATTTACCCTTGATGTTTACATTATAATTACAATAGCCTTGTTATGCAAATGAAAGCCGAGGGCTTATCTGCCCCCGGCTAAAGACCGACGTTTAATGATCACAGCGCGCGGATAGATGAAAAGTCCTGTTCATTCAGAACGTTCCTTGCGGATTCCAGATCGCGCAGCGCGTTTTCGCTAACAACTGAGAACATATTAATACGGATCTTCTGTTTCATGTAAGCGTATTGGAGCACATCGCATTCTGCCTTATCCAATATGAACTGCGTATCCATTGCCCGCTGCGAACCGATCAGAGCTTCAGTTATATAGTTGATCTCCCTGGTATTGAATCTTATGTATCCGCTGGTTATCAGCGCACTCAGCTGAGTCTTGGCATGCTTCCTTGCATAAGCAATGAATCCCGGAGATTCGATCTGTTCCAAATAGAATCTTTCTATCTCGGGGTCTGTAAAGATGTTTATATCGAAAATCATCTGTTCATAGACGGCTCTGCTCATCCTGTTGAAGAATGGGATCTCCGCATCGTCTACCCACTGATAGATCTTAGATTCGTATTCGTCCCAGATCGCTTCCACAAGCACGTCTTTACTATTATAGTGGTAAGTGAGGTTGCCACGGGAAATACCAAGGCGGTTTGCAAGCTCCACCATGCGCATTTTGGAATACCCCTGTTCCCGGAACATTTTCTTTGCTTCGGCGAGGATGGCCGTTTTCATAGAATCCTTCATAAGTACCCCCTGTTTTCTTTCACATTCATTATACATATTTGTCCGTCAATTTTCCACTATTTTTATTCAATTTTTTAATAAATTTTATTTTTTGTAATTTTGTACAAACATTTTTATCTTTTGATTGACATTTTAACAATTTTGTTGTATCGTTAGTGTGCAGGCCACATTTGTCAGACATAATCGAAAAATGTCCTAATTGCAGATTCTATTATTATCAGCGAATGTAGTTTGCGATCTACCAGGGCTATCATTTTTAATAATAAGGAGGTTAAAAATGCAAAAGAAGAGTAAGACCCTGCTCAATCTGATTATTGCTGCGGCAATATTCGTGATCCTGAAGCTGTTGCTGCCCACCGATTCCGGACTGACTCCGCAGGGCGCAAATGTAATCGCGATCTTTATCGCAACCATCTATCTCTGGCTGACAGAAGGCGTCGGCTGGACAAGCTTACTGAGCCTTGCAGGTCTGGCAATGTCGGGCATCGCGACCCCGACCAACATCTGGCAGATATCCTGGGGCAACTACATCATCATATTCAGTATCACTGTAATGATGATCAACAGCGCCGTTGAAGAGTGCGGCCTTGCTAAGCATTTCGCCCTCTGGTTCATCACCAGAAGAGCAGTAAAGAACAAGCCCTATCTCTTCATCGCATTCTTCCTCCTGGCAGATATGATCCTTTCCTTCTTCATGGGTCTGATCGCCATCACAGCGATATTCATGGCCCTGGCCGAAAGCATCTGCCGCGACCTCGGATACACAAAGGACGATAAGTTCACCCGCGTTCTCTACCTCGGTATCCTGTGGATCTCCGTAGTAGGCTTCGGCGCCACCCCGATAGGACATTCAGTTCCTCTGACTGTCATGGGACTTATCGAAGCCAGCACCGGACAGGCCGTTCCCGTACTGAAGTACATGATGGTCGGTGTTCCGTTTGCTATCATTTTCTTCATAATCATGATGCTTGTATTCAAGTTCGTGATCAAGCCGGACTGCTCCAAGTTCGTAAACTACGACATCGAAGCACAGAGAGCCGAGATGAAGCCGATCACCAAGGAAGGCAAGATCGTTGCGGCCATCTTCATCGGCGTCATCATCTGCTGGGTATTCCCGGATCTCGGAAAATACTTCGCACCCGCTGTCGCTTCTTATATCTCCAAGCTCAGTGTAGTCGTTCCTTCCCTGCTCGCAGTAGTGCTGCTCTGTGTCATCAAAGTTGACAACAAGCCGCTCATGAGTCTCGGAAGAGCACTCACCAAAGTTTCCTGGATCTCCGTAGTATTCATGGCTACAGTCAACGCAGTCGGAAGCTGCATCCAGATGCAGTCCGGAGGAATCAGCACCTTCCTTCAGAACCTGTGCGCACCACTTGCGACATCTGTACCCGCAGGCGCAATAGCGCTCGTAGCAATGCTGCTCGTGCTTGTGATAACAAACTTCATCTCCTGCACAGTTGCAGCTACAATGATCTACTCAGCATTCATACCTGTGCTCCTGGCAATGCCCGGCAATACAGTATCCATTATGGGGCTGGGCGTAATGATCGCGATCCTTGCAGATACCGCGTTCATGACACCGTCTGCGAACCCTGCAAGCCCGCTCATCTTCGGCAGCGGAAACATTACCATGCGTGACGGAATGGTCTACGGCGGACTGATGATGGTAGCTTCATACATCGTTTGCCTGGTAGCTATCTGGCCGCTCGCACAGGTCGTATTCTAAAAGGCCCGAAATACATACACAGCACAGAAAGGGTGATCACATGGTCAGTGAAAAGGAAAACATACGCCGTTATTACGCTCACGAGACACCGGACCATTACGCGGACCTGAAGACCGGACTCTACACTCAGATCCCTTCAGTCATGATCAGGCCTATCAAAGGCTCTCATGATGACTGGTACGGCGTACACTATGCATATGACGAAGTCATAAAGACATGGAGCGTACCCTGCGATCCCAGGGTCATAACCGACATAACCCAATGGGAGAAACAGGTGGTCTTCCCGGACCTGGATGCTATCGACTGGGAAGCTCTAGCCAAAGAAGAAGCAGCCGACGAAGAGACCCGCGCCAACAAGATGTACAGCGTCCTTCTGCAATGCGGCGTTTATGAGAGGTTCCATGCGCTCCAGGGTATAGAGAACGCAATGATCAACATGCTCACTGAACCGGAAGCATCCATGGATCTGCTCGACGCGATCGGTGATTACAGATGCCGTCTTATAGAGAAATTCATCGACTACTATAAGCCTGATATCATCCGCAATCACGATGACTACGGTTCTCAGAGAGCCATCCAGATGGATCCGGATCTGTGGCGCGAGATGATCAAGCCTCAGCTCAAAAAGATCGCTGACCTGTGCCACAGTAAAGGGGTGTTCTATGAGCAGCACTCCTGCGGAATAATCGAGCCAATCGTAGAGGATCTGGTCGAGGTCGGAGTGGACAGCTGGCAAGGTATGAGCATCAACAATGTGCCTATGCTTCTGGAGAAGACCAACGGCAGGCTTTTGTACCATATGAGTCTTAGGACTCCGGACTATCTGGTAGCTGATCTTGCCGGAAACCTCGATGAAAAATGGCTCAGAGAAGATGCCAGGAAGACCCTCGAGGCTTGCGCTCCGAGCGGATGCTACTTCAATACCACACCGTCGTGTGCCGGAGCCCCGAAAGGCTGGTGGGTACTGGATGTTCTGAATGAAGAGGTCCAGCGCGTCCGCGAAAAGATCGGTACCTTTCAGTAACTTGCAGGATCAACGGAGGATTACAAATGATAAACGAAAGAGAAAACATGCTGATGGTCCTGAACGGAGAGTTCCCTCAATGGGTGCCTAACTTCGGAAAATCAGCAGCATTCATCCACTCCTTCGGCTGCCGGAGGGTCAAGGATGCGACTACAGGTTATCTGATAGACCGCTTCGGAGTTAAGTTCATCATGGAACAGGGAGCGCTCGCAGGCGCAATGCCCATGAACACCAGAACAAGGCAGTTTGAGCTCGAAGATATACTCGACTGGAAAAAGATCATGCCTAAGATAGATCTTGGCAAGGTCGACTGGAAGGAAGAAACTGAAAAGACCTTCAAGGGCGGAACAAGCCTTTACGGAACGACAGATGATTACCATATCTACAACTACATCGCCGGATATCTCTGGGATCAGATGCACTATATGATGGGTTTCGAAAACGCCCTCTGCGCCCTGATCGAAGAGCCGGATGCATGTAAGGAGCTGCTTAATTCTATGGCTGATTACTACATCGACGTTATGACAGAGCAGTTCAAGTACTACAAGCCGGACCTTGTCATGACAATGGACCATGTTGCCAATAAGGATGGCCTGCTGATGAGCGCCGAGATGTACCGTGATATAATCAAACCGGCTCAGAAAAAGATCTTTGATTTCGTAAGAGACCAGGGTCTGATGGCTGAGATGCACGTGGACGGCGATGTCAACGAGATCATCGGGGACTACGCTGAAATAGGCATCCAGGTAATTCAGCCCTTCCAGGTGTTCAACGACATCGAAAAAGCCAAGCGTGAACACGGCATCATCTGCGTAGGCGGATGGAACGCCTTTGGACCCGGAAACGCTCCGGATGCCACTGAAGAAGACGTCAGAGCTTCTGTACGTAAGGCAATGGACGACTACGCTCCTACAGGAAAGTTCGCGATCTGGTTCAGCGGCGCTTCCGCAACCAGCCCGGAAAAGATGTTCTGGCTCAACGACGAGGCCGACAAATACGGACACACTTTCTACAAGTAAAAAGGATAAATGCACAAAAAGACCCCGGATGCTTCCGGGGTCTTTTATTATACTTTTGCTTTTTTTATCGTCCTTGCCACCAGTATCAGGGCTACCACCGCTCCGCAGGTCTCGGCGGCGGGAAGCGCGGCGGCAAGGCCGGTCTCGCCGAAGAGCCTGTCCAGGATGAACATGAACGGTATGTAGAACACGAGCTGCCTGACGACTGAGTGTATCATGGTCCCGCGGCCGTTGCCCATGGCCTGCATACTGTAGGAACTGCTGTAGTTTATGAACTGCATTGGGGACGCCAGGCAGCGTATCCTCAGGAATCCCGCCGCGAGGGTCACCGTGAGCACGGACGCCGCGGTGTCTCCCTTAGCCGTGCTTAGGAAAAAGTTCGTTACAGGCTTCGCGAAGATCTCCAGCAGGATTATGAAACAGCCTGTGATGGCAAAACCGACTATCCTGGCAAAGCGCATGGTCTTTTTCATGCGCTCGTGGTTGCCTGACGCGAAGTTGTAGGCAAGTATCGGGAGCATGCCCAGCGCTATGCCTATGCAGATGGCGTTCGGGATGCGCTCGATCTTCATGACTATGCCGAAAGCCGCCAGGACCTGATCGCTGTGAGCGGACGCCAGCCTGTTGACGCAGGCGTTGGAAACGTCGTACAGAAGCAGGAGTACCGACGCAGGGATGCCTACCGCAAAAAGCTTCTTAGTGTTGTCTTTTCCGATGGTCTTAGCTTCTCTTAGACTGAGGCTCAAAGGCGCGGAGCCCGCCGCTTTGCGCACCTGTATGAAGAGATACACCGTTGCGCAGGCATTGGAAAGCATCGTGGCGACCGCAGCTCCGACCACCTCCATGCC
>JAEEGL011636133.1_pt1 | contig 12768 bp, 13 predicted proteins | sample 9134231 | NCBI WGS metagenome assembly JAEEGL01 (sample SAMN16246548, study PRJNA631951) | gut metagenome | biome: gut microbiome; feature: rumen; material: fiber-attached | host: Bos | place: Iran: Karaj | collected 2018-10 | reverse complement strand
GCGCTACGGCGACAACTATTAAGAAACTTCTCTCAATAAGGTCGAGATAAGATTGGGCGGCCATTCTGCCCCCGGTCATATATTCAGCCGGCAACATTCTGCGACGGAATGTTGCCGGCATGTTGTTGGTGAGGGGGCGTCTCTTCACCCTCCTGGCTTTCCGTTGGCCGGACCAGACCTGATACTCTCATTCGCTTTTCTTCAGCAAGCACACATTTCTCCCCCTTTCTTTTTGCAATTAAAAGATAATTTACTATCTTTGCAACAGTAATCGGTAAAATGGACGATTATGATCAGAGCGTTCTCAAAACGTTCATCAGATAATCCCTTTTTGATAAATGCTTAATTATGAAATCACACTTATTGTATTTTAACTCACGAGACAAGTTAATCCGCCTAGACATTCAAAAGATAGTCTATTTTGAAGGTGACGGTAACTATACTTACATAGTCACTGCTAACAAGCAGAAAGTGTGTATTTCTCTGAATCTGTCGCATACTGAAGATGCTTTGGCTGCCCAATTGGGAGATGATGCAAAACAGTTTATGCGAATAGGGAAACGGTTTATCGTTAACATGAACTATATCTATCAGGTAGATATTCAGAAACAGGTTTTGATGCTCTCTGATTGCGAACATTTCCTGTTCCAAATGCCAGTCTCTAAAGAGGCTCTAAAATCAGTCAAGGAACTTGTTATTAAATCTAAAATCTAATTCTTATGTCAATTATTATAGGTAGAGATGCGCAGACTCGCCAACTGAGTGTTATTAAGGATGGGAGTACTAAGAGTTTTGGAAATGTTGGTAGTGTTCCTATGGATGTAAGTCGCCAACACATATCCTTAACCCCTTTAGGAACGAATAAATGGCAAATCAAGAACTTAAACGACAAGAATGTAACTTTTGTAAATGGTATCGCAATAGAAAGCAAGACCATTTCAGAGGGCGATAAGGTGGAATTGGGTAACTCTCACTATCTGTTCCAGTGGGAAGCGTTGAGCGAACCCAAAGTGGAAACTGCTGATATTCGCTCCCTTAAGAGAATCTGGAATGAGTACGATGAACAGCGCCTGGAATTCCAGATTGCAGAACGCAAATTTAACGCAGCCAGGTCAGCGACGGGTATTATCACAATGATAGCTATTGCCTGTAGTTTGATATTAGGGCATGGACCGGTATATCTTATATTGTATGCACTTGCCATTGGTATTTCTGTGGTTTTTACTTATCAGGCTTATCAGAAGTCCTCTGATATTCCTCGTAAACAACGTGAAATGAACAAAGAATTCCAAAAGCATTATGTCTGTCCTAAATGTGGGCATTTTATGGGCTTCCAAGACTATGATGTATTGGCGCAAAGTGATGCATGTCCATACTGTAAGACTAAGTACAAAAAGTAATTTCGTACTAAAACCTAAGTATTATATACAACAAACCTTTTAATATTTGGAGTTTGCCTATAATTCAATTAATTTTGCTACATAACTTAAAGCAAAAGCAATATGAACGAAGAAACTATTATTGAGAACCGTCCATCTGTTATCAGACAGCAAGAGACAAAGAAAGAAGGAAGTGCATGGAAACAGGTAACCATCGGTGGCGTGTCAGGCATTCTGATGGGAGCAGGCTTATTGTATGCAGGTCAGGCTGTTGCCCATAATTTGAATAAAGAAGAAAGCCCAGAAGAAAAAACTGAAGATGTTGTTGTCCCTGATCAGAGAGAAACAAGTCACACTTTGGAGAATGGTCTGAAAGTTGCTGCGGTAAATGACGACCTTTCTTTTGGTGAGGCATTTGCTCAAGCGCGTGCTGAAGTCGGTCCTGGAGGTGTGTTCCATTGGCATGGTGGTATTTATAACACCTATTCTGCCGACGAGTGGAATGGTATGACAGTTGAGCAGAAACATGATTTTGCAGAGCAAGTTCAGCCGGAAATCCTCCCTGACGAGCTTTCTACCCCAACAGACGCCGATACTCATGTGGTTGTCGTCCACCACGTTTATCATCAAGAAGAGACTCCTGTAACCTCAGAGGTACATGAGTCATCTCAGGATGGAGATGTACATATTGTCGGATATGCTAAGGTGGATGGTCACATGGCAATGGCTCTTGATATGAATGATGATGGTCAGGCCGATGTTGCTATCATCGATATAAACGACAATCATGTGGTAGACGGACAAGATGTTGTCACTGACGGGCGAGGACATGTGGCTACTGTTGACGAATTAACAGGAGTAGAACAAGACCCTTATCAGATGACGTCGATGGAGAATCCCGATGTGGCTCCCGACATGCCCGACTATATGAATGATGCCAATGTCGATGACATGAATGTTCTTATGTAATGAGGCTAAATTGTATTTTCATATTACTGTTACTTACCAGTGTACTCAGCTTACAATCGAAGACACATGTCGTAAGTGTAGGCATTGCCGACTATCCTGGCAAGGTGCATGATTTGCGCATCAGTGACAATGATGCTCAAACCATTGCTAAGGTGTTCAAGGCAACAAAAGACGCTTCAGTGAGTGTTCTCCTAAATGCTGACGCTACGCAAACAGTCTTACTAAGCACTATGCGTGCAGCGTTTGCTGATGCTAAAAGTGATGATACTGTCATCCTCTATTTTAGTGGGCATGGTACACCTGGTGCCATCGTCTGTTATGACGGGGAACTTACCTATCAGAACATTTTTAGAATATTGAAGGGATGCAAGGCTTCCAAGAAGATTATCATTGCTGATGCCTGCTATGCTGGCAAGATGAGAATGACCAAGCAACAATCTACAAGCTATAACAACCAAAATGTGATGCTGTTCCTTTCCTCTCGCACCAACGAGAAGTCGCGAGAGACCCAGTTTAAGAATAGCTTATTTACTATTTTCTTAGAGCGAGGTTTACGTGGTGGAGCCGACGCGAATAGAAATCGTCAGATTACTGCCCGTGAGTTATACGATTTTGTCCATGGTGGGGTTACAGAGGCTTCAGGCAATAAGCAACACCCTGTGATGTGGGGTAAATTTGACAACAATATGACAATCATTAAATGGTGAGGGTATGCAGACTAAGAGAATAAAGTGTCCTAAGTGTGGAGTCGTGCTCGATGTAAAGAACTCGAAGAATGAGGAGGTGAAACAAATCACATGCCCGTCGTGTAAGACTATCCTTCAAATCAAGTTCCAACCTCAGCAAGAGCCGATTGAGGCAGAAACCTATTATGCTCCTCCCAAACTGTCAGCCGATAATGGCACTACTCAGTTGGCAGGCAGCAGTTTCGGGGCCACCCAGTTTTTGATGTCCCCAAATAAGGAGGTTTCCAAGGCAAGCCTTCAATTTGGTGGCGTCAGTTATCCACTTGAAGAGGGGCAGAATATTGTAGGAAGGAAGGCGTCAACCTCTAAGGCTACCGTACAGATAGAGACAGCCGACCGCTATATGAGCCGTCTGCATTGCAGCATTACTGTAACAACATTGCCTGATGGCACTAAGAAAGTTGTGCTGAGCAACTATCAGAACAAAAATGCAACCACCATTGATGGTCAATCTATTGAAACAGGCGACACAATCCGCTTGACGGACGGCAACAGCATTACTATGGGACATACCACTGTAACATTTAAATTGGAAAAACAGTAAACTATGAAATATCAACTGTTTCCTCCGCTTTCCATCTATGAACTTGGACAGCGAAGCAATCAAGAAGACGCGCTTTATCCTCTCAATGGTGAAGCGACTTCCAGCGATCGTCTCTTTGTGCTTTGCGATGGCATGGGCGGACACGAGAAAGGCGAGGTGGCTAGTCAGACTGTTTGCCAGTCGCTGGGGAAATGGTTTGCTGAGCACGTGATGCCCGACTGTCCTTTCTCCGACGACATGCTTCGTGAGGCCATTGAATATGCCTTTGCTGAGTTAGACAAACGCGATGATGGAGCAATGAAGAAAATGGGGACTACTCTTACCTTGATATATATGCACCGTCATGGGGTTACTGCTGCTCATATTGGTGATAGTCGTATCTATCACATACGCCCTATCTCCCCTCATAAGTTAGGAGGGGTTAGGGGAGGTCTGAACGCGGGTGTTTTATACCAGTCTCGTGACCACTCGCTCGCCTTCGATTTGTTCCAGTCTGGAGAAATTACATACGAGGAGATGGCTACTTTTCCACAGAAGAACATCATTACCCGTGCCATGCAACCCGGCAAGGAAAATCGGGTGAGAGTCGACATTGTACATATCACGGACATCCAGCCTAATGATTATTTCTTTATGTGTTCTGATGGAATGTTAGAGCAAATGACGAATGAAGAACTAGTGGCTTTGCTCTCTTCTGATATTTCAGACGAGGAAAAGCGAAGTCAACTAATCAAGGCAACAGCTAACAATAAAGACAATCATACAGCCTGGCTTATTCATATCAAGGATGTTATAAAGGAAGATAGTGATGACAATCTTGTTAACGAAGAACCTAAAGCCCGATGCAATGCCATCAATATCATTCCAAAGGTAGTAGCAACCCAAAAAGAAGATGATGTTGTCATTGTAAATGAAGAGAAGAAAAGTGTATTTCAAAGAATCAGAAGTTTATTCAATCGTTAGTCGTATGAAGAAATATCTATTTATCATGATAATAGCATTTGTTCCATCATTGGTGATAGCACAGGCTGCAGGTGGGGCAATAAAGCGAGTTCCTTCCTCCTCAAAATCAAATACAAAACGTACGGTTTCCATAAATAATAAAACTAAAGAAAAACATGTTGACAATAGTCTTTTCAAATATGATTATGCGTATTCGTTTTCCGAAGGAATGGCCGTAGTTGGTTCTTTGGGAAAAAGGGGATGTGTCGACAAAATGGGGCAGTTGATGATACCCTGTATTTTTGACGAAGTTGGTACGTTTGTTGATGGCCTAGCTAGTGTTAAAAAAGATGGTAAGTTTGGGTTCATTGATAAATCAGGAAAAATCGTTATTTCCAATGTTTATGAAGACGTAACTTCATTTAAAGAAGAATGTGCTGCTGTGAAAATGAATGGTAAATGGGGAGTTATAGATATAAAGGGCAAATTGATTGTTCCATGTTCATATGAGCATATCCATGCATTCCAAGAAGGACTTGCTGCAATTAAGCTTAATGGAAAATGGGGCTATGTAGATAAAAATGGTAATCAAATAATTCCGTGTATATATGAAGACAATATGTATGGAGGCGCAGAAGATTTTAACGAAGGACTTGCCTGTGTAAGAAGTGACCGATTGTATAGCTATATAAATAATAAAGGGGAAACAATATTTCCCAATAAATATAGTGGTGCAGGCTCTTTTCGTGAGGGGCTTGCTAGAGTGAAGATAAATGACAAATGGGGCTATATAGACAAAACTGGTAATTTAATAATCCCTAATGTCTATGGGAATAAGTATAGTGGTGCTTATGACTTTGAAGATGGGTTGGCCAAAGTCGTTTATAATGGTAAACAGGGCTATATTAACAAACAAGGTGAAGAAATCGTTCAGTGTAAATATGAAGATGTAACTTCTTTTCGCGAGGGACTTGCTTGTGTTGAGTTGGATGGTAAATGGGGTTTTGTAAATAAAGAAGGAAAAGAAGTGGCTCCTTGTATCTTTAAGAATAAATTAAGTGCCTTTCATTTCAAAAACGGTTTAGCAGCTGTTAAATTTAATGACAAATGGGGTTACATTGATAAAAATGGGAGTGTCGTAATTCCATACAAATATAGTGAAGCCGGGAATTTTAGTGAAGATTTAGCTGCAGTAAATTATAATGGTAAATGGGGGTACATTGATAAAGAAGGAAAAGTCGTTATCCCGTTTAGATATAGTAAAGCAGAGGAGTTTAGTGAGGGCTTAGCTGTCGTAAATCTTAATGGGAAATATGGATTTATCGATAAGAATGGGAAACTATTACCGTTGAAAGGGAAATAATGGAAAGTCTGTTATAAATTGATAAAAAAGATGATAATGAAAACTGACAATAAGTTTGGGCCATATGCCATTTTACTAATAGTAATATTTACTATCATCTGTTTCTTCCCTATTTTGTTTACAAAACTGCCTATCTCTGTGGCAGACTTTTCTAAAACAGGGCAAATTGGTGATACTATTGGAGGTATTATCGGTCCATTTGTTGCTATTATTGCATCTTGCCTGACATTCCTGGCATTTTGGGTTCAATACAAAGCCAATGAACAGCAAAGATATGACATCGCGTTAGAACGATTTGAGAACACCTTGTTTCAATTAATGCAAAGGCAGGAAAGTTTAATTAACAATTTACATTACTCACCAAAAGATGGTGCAGACAATCTTTATGGAGAAAATTTCACAGGAAGACATGTTTTTGATATTCTATATTGTAAAAAAGCATATTTCTATGATAAAAATGGTCACATCTATGGTTTAAAAGCAGCAATTGAACAAAGTGGGATAATAGCATACGAGGCAGATGAGGAAATTCGTAGACTCGATCATTATTTTAGACACCTATATGGGATTTTTAAATACATTGATGAAACTGATATAATAGATTTCTCTGGAAAATACAAATATGCGAACATTGTTCAATCAGGTTTGTCACAATACGAATTGGTCTTCCTTTTTTATAATGGGCTGTCTAAAGGACAGGACAAATTCAAGAAACTTATTGAGAAATATGCTCTATTGAAAAATCTAGATATTGATATGCTTGCAACCGAAGAGGAACGTCAACTATACAAGACAAAAACTCTTGTAGATTATAATGACAAGAACACGTGTTCTGATAAAGAATACGAGTGCGGAGCATTTATGAGCAATTTAGATAGAAGGAATCCAACAAATACAGATATGTTATAAATGACATTAATACATATGCAACACCTACAACCAAACACCACCTTGCAAGGTGGCAAATACAGAATAGAACGAGTGCTGGGCCAGGGAGGCTTCGGCATTACGTATTTGGCACGGAATACCGTGTTCGATGTGAACGTCGCGATTAAGGAGTTCTTCATGAAGGATGAGAATGATCGCGATGGCAGTATTGTGACGATGCCGAATAGCACAAAAACGGAACTTTTCCTCGGGCAAAAGGAGAAGTTCAAGAAGGAGGCAAAGCGCATGTTCGCCATCAAAAATGAACATATTGTTGCTGTCCATGATCTTTTTGAGGAAAACGGCACGGCCTACTATGTGATGGACTATGTGGATGGCGAGAACCTGAGCGCTCGTCTGAAGCGAACGGGGCAATCCATGTCGGAGGAGGAAGTCAGTAAGATTCTTCCCCAGATTCTCGATGCCCTGCAAACTGTTCATGATGCAGGCATCTGGCATCTTGACCTAAAGCCTGCTAACATCATGGTGGACAAGGCAGGCCAGGTGAAACTCATCGACTTTGGTGCCTCCAAGCAGTTGAATGCTCAGAAGGGTGGAGCTACCACCAGCACCGCCATCAGCTACACCAACGGCTTTGCCCCACGCGAGCAGATGGAACAGAACTATGACAAGTTCGGCCCCTGGACCGACCTGTATGCCCTCGGTGCTACGCTCTATAATCTGCTGACCAACCAGCGTCCACCTCTTCCCACCGACATCGACGATGACATGAGCGAAGACAAGCATCTTGCCCTCTCCATGCCCAACATCAGCGACAAGATGAAGCAACTCATCCTCTGGCTGATGAAGACGAATAGGATGCAGAGGCCGAAGACGATACAAGATGTTATTAATAATCAAGTTAAACTACAAGTAACTGATAAAGCTGAGAGTGTATCCCCCAGAATAATTGAAATAGAAGAGACTGCAATTGAAAGAAAGAATGATAATCATAATATAAGTGACAAATTCTTATCTATTAATGAAAAGAGTAATACGGAAATAAATGTAGATAATGACTCTTTGGGTTTAAAGGTAGGATTTATTGTTCTTTTTATTATGGGCATAATAATATGTTCGGCAATATTTTTCGCAATGTATATATAATAGTTTATGCAACACTTACAATCTAACACCACCTTACAAGGTGGAAAATACAGAATAGAGCGAGTGCTGGGTCAAGGAGGCTTTGGCATCACGTATTTGGCGGAACAAGTTTCTTCAAATAGGCGTGTGGCGATAAAGGAATTGTTTATTGCCTCACAGGGGCAGGCTGTCAACGGACGGAATGCAAACAATGTTACAGTTACGAATGCTATAAACCAAGTGTTGTTCGACAAACACAAAGAGAAGTTCAAGAAAGAAGCTTCCCGCCTTGCAACGCTGCGTCATAAGAACCTTGTGCGTGTTTATGAGTGGTTTGAGGAGAATGGAACTGTCTACTATGTGATGGATTTCATAGAAGGGGAAACATTGAGAGATAAACTCAATCGTGAAGGTGTCTTGCCAGAATCTCTTGTGATGAACTATTTGCAACAGCTATTGTCTGCCCTTCAAGTCGTACACGAAAAGGACATCTGGCACCTGGACATCAAGCCCGAGAATATCATGGTTGACAGCAATAATCATGTTTATCTGATTGACTTTGGTGCAAGCAAGCATATCGAGCAAAGTAATGGTACACTCACGACATCGTCCATGCTTGCATATACTCCAGGGTACTTCCCACCAGAGCAATCTGCCGTAACCATGAAAAACATCGGTGCCTGGACAGATATATACGCTCTTGGTGCCACGCTCTATAACTTGCTGACTCGCCGCAATCCCCCTACGTTTGATGTTATTATCAGCGAGGGTCGCAATGCCTTCTCATTCCCCTCCCATATTTCCTTCAAAACTCAAGACCTGATCGTCCGGATGATGAAAGTAAACAAGAACGAGAGACCGCAGTCGGTGAAAGATATTCTAAACACAAATAATCCCGTTCGTAAACAGGAAGTAGAAGAAACAGTTATACGCAAGAAAGATAACCATTACGAAAAATCTCAAGAATATATCGATTGGAAAAACAAAAGAAGCAAAGATAAGGCCCCAAAAGGGGATAAGGAAGGGAATGTTTTTGGCACACTATTAGTGCTTTCTTTTATTTCTGCATTAATTGGCATATTGGGAATGCTTTTTGACTTTTTATCGGCGCAGTCTACATTTCTCTTCATATTTATTCCCGTAGTGATAATGGGTGTTTTTTCTCTTTTTGCAGCAAAGTTTGACTAAGACAAAATACATTATATGAGTATGGATAAATTGGAGACACTTAAAGCTATAATTTACCAGATATGTGATGATAGTCAATATTTAAAAAAATCCCTCAAAGATAAGGGAATTTCACACGTATCTATAAAGTTGTCTTATACAGAAGGAAGTCTTGGTTCTGCGCAAGATTTAGTAATAGATTTGAGTATAAAAGATATTGTTGAAACATATGCTTTTTTTAAAAGGTTTATTTCAAATTTGGATAGTATAGATTGTTTCCGCTTGAATAATAAATATTCGGATTATATTAGAAGTATAAATATTAGGAAAAAAATAAACGTATATATTCCATCACCCGACGAATCTTTAGTTGTGAATCAACTTGATAACTCAGATTTTCTATCAGAAGAAACTATCTCAGAACTAGATACTATAGCGATATATGCTATGTCTTATTCGCTATTTCATGAATTTGGGCATGTCCTATATGATAACGAATTACCGGAATCAGAGCAAATAGTAAAAGAATGCAAAGCAGATGAATTCGCTTTTAGAGCAATTAAGGCAATTCCATGTACTGACAATGCGAATCTTTTAGGTTCTATGATGGGAATCTCTTACGTTATGCACAAATTGAAACCCGAAGTAGAATTAAACGACAAAAAGTATCCTCATAGTATTGAACGCTTGTTTGCACTTCTTGATTTCTGGTCAATAGCAGACGATTCACAGTATTGGAATTTAGCATATCAAGTTGTTTGTATTTGGAGTGAAAAGAATAGCTTACCCATGACATGGATTAAGCAAACTTCCGACTTAGATAAAGATAGGTTTATGGATACCTACCTTTATATCAAAGATAAAAAGAATAAAGAAAATGCAACACCTACAACCTAACACCACCTTGCAGGGTGGAAAATACAGAATAGAGCGTGTGCTGGGGCAGGGAGGCTTCGGCAATACGTATGTAGCAATTAATACTGTTTTTGATGAGCGTGTAGCCATCAAAGAGTTCTTCATGCAAGGCATCAATGACAGGGATGGAGACACTGGCTCTATAAGCGTAAGCCTTGAAAGAAATAGAATGCAGTTCGATGAACAACGAGACAAGTTCAAGAAAGAAGCCCTTCGCATTAGAAAACTCAGTAATCCTCACATTATCAAGGTACATGATCTCTTTGAAGAGAATGGCACTGCTTATTATGTGATGGACTATGTGGATGGGGAGAATCTTTCTGAAAGGTTAAAGCACTCGGGAATGGCAATGACAGAAGAAGAGGTGAGCCGGATTCTTCCTCAGATTCTCGATGCCTTGCAAGCTGTTCACGATGCAGGAATTTGGCATCTTGACCTAAAACCTGCCAATATCATGGTGGACAAGGATGGACAGGTAAAACTGATAGACTTTGGTGCCTCAAAACAATTCAATGTTCAAAAGGGTGGGGCAACCACTAGCACCGCCATCAGCTATACTAACGGTTATGCTCCACGTGAGCAGATGGAACAGAACTACGATAAGTTTGGGCCTTGGACGGATTTCTATGCCTTAGGTGCTACTCTATATACTTTGCTTACTAACAAACGTCCTCCACTACCTACCGACATTGATGATGACATCAGTGAAGACAAGCATCTGGCACTTCCTTTACCAAACGGTGTTAGCAAAGAAATGAAAAGCAACATCTTATGGCTGATGCAAACGAATCGCAATAAGAGACCTCAAAGTATAGATGAGTTTGTTTCCAAAATGAAAGAAGTAGTCAAGCCGGCGCCAATACCTATTGATGAATTTGAGACAGATTCTACTAATTCTTCAGAAGAGACCATCATAATAAGCAGCAAGGATGAGGAAACCATCATTGATGCTCCACCTACGAAAAAAACAATAGAAGAGCCTCGTCAGGCAAATTCTTTTAAAAATGCAACCTCCACACCGGGAAGCAGTATAAAGAATAGCGATGACTCCTCAAACAACAAGAAGAATTCCAGTGGATGTATTGCTTTATTTATAATATTGTTTTTTTCTCTTATCTTGGTTATACTATTATTTAACATGTCAAATAGCACATCGTCAAATTCATATTCGCCCCAGGTGGAAGAAACAGATTCAGTATTGGATGACGTAGATACTACTGTCGTTGATGTTTTTGTGAATTTTGTGGAGAACTATGACTATAATTCTCCGATAGGAAGATGCAAATATACGGGATCTGCGATTGAGGGAGTGCCTGAAGATTATGAAGGAGAGGCTTTTTTTAGTGATGGCCGTTATTATAAAGGTCCTTTTGAGAATGGCAATCTGACTGGCGACAATGCCTTGTTTAGATATCCTAATGGTGACGAGTTTAGGGGTTCATTCAAGGACAATGCTTTCTTCAAAGGCACATATACTATTAAGGAAGATGGCAGTTACTTTACTGGCACATTTTTAAATGGACAGCCAGATAAAGGCACATGGTATGATCGCAACGGTAAAGTTCTTGAATAATAAAACTATCAATATATTAACACAATATGAAACGCTTTATATTAATTTGTTTAGTTATGTTTCCTACCTTGATTGTTTTTGCTCAATCAAGTGGTGGAGAAATCAAACGAAACAGCTCAAATACTGTTAGGCCCCAAACGCCGGTTGAAAAGCCAACACAGGCGAGGAAGACAGCAAAACATGATTATGTGGATTTGGGACTTAGCATAAAGTGGGCAACATGCAACGTTGGTGCTACTTCACCTTCTGATTATGGAAATTACTATGCTTGGGCAGAAATAGAACCAAAGGCTAATTATAGCGAGAATACTTATGTATATCATAACGATGAAGGAATGTATTATGTATTTGATAATGATATAGAAGGAACAGAAGATGATGCTGCTCATGTTGCTTGGAAAGGGTCATGGCGATTACCTACAAAGGAAGAATGGGAAGAGCTATCAAGCAAATGTAATTGGAAATGGTTGAATAAGGATGGGCATTATGGTTATTTAGTAACTAGTTCCAATGGGAATAGTATCTTCCTTCCTGCTGCAGGAGGATACGTTGGGAGTAAATTGTCATATACGGATATGGGATTATACTGGTCATCAAAACAGATGGATGATTTTGTTGGCGGTGCTTATGGATTTCATTTTAACTCATCAGGAAAAGGCTGGGGAGATGGGAGCTTCCGTTGGCAAGGCCATACAATAAGGCCTGTTCTTGGAAAATGACACAAATAAATACGTGAGTTCGATATTAGAATTTTGCAATGCACTTGTTTTTGTCTTAATGACAAGTGTGATATGTGAAAATACATATCAAATCTGTAATCTGTTGATATGTAAATAGATATGGTGAATATGAAATATGGCGTTATGCTTAGAAAGATATATGTAGAAGAATATAACAACCTAGACAACATCTAAATAGTGACAGATGTTGCTACAAGCATAATGATATCAGAATAACTGAAAATCATGGGAATCTGTGGACTGTTTTTTCAACCTTAAACCTTGAACTTTTCACAGGCAGCTCCACTGCTTTTCTGTGAGCAGCTTATGAAATTTGAAATTAATGCCTGATTACGTTCGAATTGATGCCTACTTATGCTCTAATTAATGCCTAGTTACGTTCTAATTAATGCCTGATTAGAGTGTAATTAATCGGTT
>JAEEGL011622940.1_pt1 | contig 12768 bp, 9 predicted proteins | sample 9134231 | NCBI WGS metagenome assembly JAEEGL01 (sample SAMN16246548, study PRJNA631951) | gut metagenome | biome: gut microbiome; feature: rumen; material: fiber-attached | host: Bos | place: Iran: Karaj | collected 2018-10 | reverse complement strand
TGTTGCTGCTATCCGCTACATCACCAACGGCACCATGCTCAACAATATCAAGGACATGCTGGCAGGTCTCGAGGTTAGCGATAGCTTGAAGAACCTGAAGGCACGCGTAGAGAAGCTCGTGCCCGTTTACGAGGAGGCTCTCGCCAACGTGAAGGCTTTGGAGAATCAGGACGCTCAGGACTTCCTGGCCCGTCGTCTGTACGACATGACTGCCGAGCTGGTCATGAGCCTGCTCATCCTGCGCGACGCCACCAAGGCTCCTGAGCTCTTCGAGAAGAGTGCTAACGTATACGTTCGCATGGCCGAGGAGGATATACTTGGTAAGTCTGCTTACATTAAGGCCTTCCAGGTTGAGGACCTCGAGAGCTTTAAGGCTGTGGAGAAAGAAGAAGCCGAGGCTGAATAACGACCACGGATTCTATTTCCGACCACGGATTGAACGGATAAAACAAATTTATTCCTATCATAAAGGAGCACCCGAACCCCTCGGATGCTCCTTTTCCTTTTGTAACGTCAGCGAATTAATAGATGGCGCTGAATGTCTTGGTGTCCATCAGGTGACGGTCGGTAATCTTGATGTCGGGGATGACGGGCAGGCACATGAAGGCCATCGTGATGAACGGCGACTTCATCTTACAGCCGATCTCCTTCACCTTCTCTTGGATGCACAGCGTGCGGAAGGCTATCTCATGACCACTCATGGGAGCCATCAGTCCGGCAATAGGTAATGGGATATCGAGCATTTCCTCAGGTGTGACAACGACCTGTCCACCATGCATCTCAACAATACGGTTGATGGCTTTCACGATATACTCGTCATTAGAGCCGATGGCCACGATGTTATGACAGTCGTGAGCCACAGAACCAGCAATGGCGCCCTCCTTGATGTCAAAGCCACGCACCAGTCCCACGACGGGTTTGGCACCCGGCACATAGCGGTTGTAGACCACGATCTTCTGAACCTCCGTCCACGGATACTGCGAGTCGAACAAAGGATTACCCGTTACGGGCACTTCGTCGTGGGCCGTCACCAGACTGCCGTCCGACGCATAAATGACGTGAACGGTATCACCAGCATGGATATCCATCGCAACATCTTCTTTGGTGATGGGTGCAGCCACGAAGTTGTTGGGGAAATTCGTATCCAAAATATGATCTACATTTTCGGAATGTCTTAAAGGCAGACTGGAATTGTAATTGAACACCTCTTCTCCACGAATCCACGTGCTTTCCACACGGAAGTGCGGCGTCAGACAGTCAACCGTGATGAACGTGGCGGGGTCGCCAGCCTGCAACAGTCCCCACTTCTGCTTATAGTGTCTCTGCGCATTCACGCTGGCGGCCTGCAATACATCCCACAAGTCGAAGCCGTCTGCAAGTGCACGCTTCACGATGAGATTGATATGTCCACGCACGAAGTCGTCGGGGTGACAATCGTCTGTACAGAGCATCACCATATTAGGGCTCTCCTTGATCAGCGGACTCAGCAACTTATAATCCTTGGCGGCACTACCTTCGCGGATGATGACCTTCATGCCGGCTTTGATGCACGAACGGCCCTCATCCAGCGTCGAACACTCATGGTCGGTAGTAATACCGGCCGCAGCATATCGGTCACGCTGCTGTCCTGTCAGTCCTGGGGCATGACCGTCCACAGGTTTGCCATTGCGTTGAGCGGCCTGAATCTTGGCCATGACATCTTTGTCGCCACCCAACACACCGGGATAGTTCATCATTTCTGCCAAGAAGCCGATGTCTTCGCGGGCCATCAACGCCTCCGTGTCCTTCACGTCAATCACCTTACCGCAAGTTTCCACGTCACCACCAACAGCCGGTACGCAGCTGGGGGCACCAAACAGGAAATTGAAACGCGCCTCCTTACCCGATCTTATCATGTAGTCGACACCTTCCACACCCAGCACGTTGCCAATCTCGTGAGGGTCGGCAATAACACCAATCGTTCCGTGACTCACGGCGATACGCGCAAACTTATGGGGTACCATCATGCTACTCTCGATGTGTACGTGACCATCGATGAAACCTGGCATCAGGTAGGGCCACGGCTTTTCTCTTGCGGGTAGTTCACAGCGTCTTACCTCGACGATTCTCTCACCCTCAATCATCAGTTCGCCGTCGAATATCTCGCGGCGTACGACGTCTACGATATGTCCTTTTACGTTGTTCATAACTCCTATGTTTTAATCGTTCATTTTCGGTTCCTTCACCTCCTGCCCGCGACAGAAACGGTACAGAATCTGGCGGTCGTCACCCAGATAGATGAAGCGCTCCAGACGGTGCAACAGCGAATACTCAGAAGGATGCAGCACAGCATCGTCAATAACCAGTGCATCGAACTCGTAGCCGGGCTCGAAACTGCCGACCTTGCCAAAGAACGAGCCTGCCGACTTGGTGGCAATCCAGAATGTTTCGGGTAGTGTCAGGAAGGCCTTGCTCTTGTCTATCTGATAGTGCATCTTGCTGACCTGAATGGCGTATACCAGCATGCGGAACATGTTGAGGTCATGACCGCCACTGATGTCGCTGCCCAGACCAACGGGCAGTCCCTCATCAAGGAAGGAACGAACGGGTGCCAGTCCCGACGACAGGTTGAAGTTCGACGTAGGACAGTGGGCCACCATGACCCTGTTCTTCTTCATCAGTTCCAACTCGCTGCCATGTGTCCATACGCAGTGGGCCATGATAGTGGGGGTTTGTCCAAAGAGCCCGTAGCGGTTGTAGGCGTCGCCATAGTTCTCGCTCTCCGGCTCCAGTTCAGCCACCCACTCTATCTCCGACGTATTCTCCGACAGGTGCGACTGTACAGGCAACTGGTACTTGTTGGCCAGTTCACCACAGGCCTTGAGCAGTTCCGGTGTACACGACGGCACGAAACGCGGCGTGATAATGGGACGGACAAGTGGTGGGAGCACCTCACCCCCAGCCCCTATCCCAGAGGCATGGGAAGCAAATTCCGCGATTAAGGACTCTTGCCCCTCGACATAGGCATCGACATCCTCAGAGAGGTTGTCTGGACTATGGCGGTTCATGGCCACCTTGCCCACCAGCGCACCCATGCCGGCTTCCTGGTACAGCTTCATCAGCATTCGCGTACTCTCCGTATGAAGCGTGGCAAAGACCACACTGCGCATCGTACCGAACAGCCACTGCGTATGCATGAAACGGCGATACATGCGCTCGGCATACGCCACGTCGGCATACTTCGCCTCCTCTGGGAACGTGTAGCTCTGCAACCAAGGCAACAGCTCCAAGTCCATCGCCACGCCCTGATTATGTACCTGTGGGGCATGCACATGCATGTCGTTCATGGCCGGAATCAGCAGTCTGTCGCCAAAATCGACAACCTCAACATCATCCCATTGACCATTACCCATTGAACATTCTCCCAGAGAGAGTGTGGCGTTGCATTGACCTTTGAGTTCAGCCAGATTGGTAGAAACGTCCATCACAATGCCGTCCTCGACAGCAATGTAACCATTCTCAAACACCTCGAAACGATTCTTCTCCTTCGTAAAGAGGATATGTGCCTTATATACCTTTTTCATATATAGATTTAGTGATGTTAGTTACCAAGGGTCAAAGATACAAATTATTTTTCATAACAAGATACAAAAACACAAAAAAACATGCTGTGTGCGAACACAATCGCTTGATTTGCGTCAAGAATGAGGCATTTTTCGTATGTTTTTAGTAAAAAACGTTGGAAGGTAGTAAAAATCGTCGTACCTTTGCATCGTCTTCAAGAGGAAGTTAGTTTTAAGGTTAAAGATTTGGATAACAGACATAAGGTATTAGTTATAAAAGGTAAAAGATTTAGAGAAATCTGATTTAGGTTTTAGTTAGTTAAGGTAGTTAATAAAAGATTGAATAAGGATGACTTGACGTCGGGAGACGTTTTTTCATAAGATTAGGTTTTTAGTTATTGATAAAGTAAAAGGGGATACAGCTGACGGTTTTTTGCCATCAGCTGTATTTTTTCGTATACACATGATTATTATCAGCGCAAATGTTAGTGGTTGATCGTCAATCCGTTCAGCCATCCGCCACGCAGTAGCCGGACAAGGAACATAACGCCGCGGAACGACAATTCGATAGCCATTGCCGTCCAGACACCCGGGAGACCGTAGGTGGTAGCCAAAAGGGCTGCCAACGTCAGACGGACGCCCCACATCGAGGCGAGACTCATGATGGCTGGGCGGAACGTATCGCCAACACCGATAAAGATACCATTAATGACAATGGAGGCAGCAAAGAGCGGTTCGGCAAAGGCCTCAATACGCAGACACTCGGTACCGATGGCAATAATCTCGTCGACGGGTGTCATGATGGCCATGAGTTCTGAAGCAAACAGCCACATCAACACACCCATCAGCGTCATCACTACAATACCCAGACCTGTCGACATGCGGGCAAACGACTGCGTCAGTGCACGCTTGCCGGCACCATAGCTCTGACCAACGACTGTGGTTGCGGCTTCGGCAATACCAAAGCCCGGCATATAACAGAGGCTCTCGACGGTAATGCCCAGCGAGTGGGCAGCAATGGCTACAGTACCCAAAGGTGCGACGATGAGTGTGCTGACAATCTGAGCACCACCCATCAGCATATGTTGCAAGCCCATAGGTACACCAATCTTGATAGCCGTCCTAACTACATCATTAGTAGGCCGATAGTCATGAAACGAGATGCGAGGTGTACGATGCACCTTTTCACCTCTGAAGATTCCCAACATGTCCGACCGCCACAACAGGAAGTAGAGCATCAGGCAGGCCGTGATGAATTCGGCCAGCCCCGTGCCGATGGCAGCACCGATAACACCTAAGTTCAGTGTGTATATAAATAGGTAGTTGAAGATGACATCCATCACGCACATGCAGATATTGAGCATGGAAGGAATCTTCATATTGCCCGAACACTTGAGCATAGAACCCGCCAAGCCAGACATCTGGAAGAAGATGCCCGCCGTACCAATCATTGCGAAATACATCGTTGCGTCGCGGGCTATCTCGGCAGAACCACCCAGCCAGTAAGGCAGACGACTGCTGGTGAGCAAGGCCAACGTCGTGATGGTCATACTCCATACAAGACAGCACACCAACGACTGACGCAGCACACGATGGGCTCGTTCGAAGTCGTTAGCACCAATGGCATGTGCTACCTGCACGGAAAAACCCATATTGGCCGCTGCACCCAGACCACCCATCAGCCAGCACGTGGTCTCTACGAGTCCGATCGCTGCAGACGCCTTGGCGCCCAAATGTCCCACCATTGCCGCATCGATGAAGAACATGACTGTGGCCGATATCTGTGCCAGAATAGAGGGGATACTCAGACTGACAATCAGCCTCAGTTTCTCGCCCTGCGTCATCTCTCGCCCCTCGCGGATGTACGCCAGCAAGTCGGTTTTCTCACGTCTACTTCCGAACATGATTGCAAAGGTACGAAAAATAATTGAGAATTGAGAATTGAGAATTGAGAATTATTTTGTACCTTTGTGGCACAAAATAAAAACAAACGTATTATGAAGATTGGAATTATTGTAGCAATGGACAAGGAGTTGCAACAGTTGCAACATCTGTTTCAGGACGGCAACGTCATCGTTCAGAAGAGCGGTATCGGTAAGGTGAATGCTGCCTTGGGTGCAGCCCTGATGATAGATCAATACAAGCCAGACGTCATCATATCCTCAGGGTGTGCGGGTGGCAATGGCGACGATGTCAATATCCAGGATGTGGTGGTAAGCCGAGAGATTGCCTATCACGACGTGTACTGTGGCGATTGCATGGGCCACAGCGTCTACGGACAGGTTCAGGGACTGCCACCGCGCTTTGAGGCCGACCCCGACTTGTTGCGCAAAGCCCTCAGTCTTCAGGCCTCAGGCATCAGTCTTCACGCAGGTCTGATTGTCACCGGCGACTGGTTTGTGGACACGAAAGACAAGATGCGCGAGATTATCAGCCATTTCCCTGAGGCCAAAGCCGTCGATATGGAGTCGGCAGCTATAGCCCAGACGTGCTATCTGCGCCACGTGCCCTTTATCTCGTTCCGCGTCATCAGCGACATTCCCTTGCGCGACACCGATGCCTCGCAGTATCATGACTTCTGGAACACCATTGCCGACAACTCGTTCCAGGTTACGAAGACTTTCGTCGAGCAGTTGTAGAAGAAGTGGTTAGAAGTTCCACTTCACCGCCAGCGTGGGATTCCAGAAGAATGTCTTCGTGCTGGTGGGGTCGGTATTATAGACGAAGTTGTTGGAGAACTCCCACTCAGTACCTACGCTGAAGTGCTCAGTGAAGTTGTACCACAACTGAGGCTCTGAGAGGATGACCAGACAACCGTGACCGTCGGCTTTCTCACCGCGCCAGAAGTCGATGAATCCAGAGAATCGCAATTTGTTGTTTAAGAAATTCAGACCCCATACGCCTGTCAGCTGTGCGCTGGCATACGAATGGGTATTGTCGTAACTCTTAAAGAACTGCTTGTAGAGCAGTTGTACCGACCACGTCTTCGAGAAATCGGTAGTATGACCGTTATAGGCGGCACCGATGAGACCGGCCTGCTGGAAGCTGCCGTTACGGTTTAATCCGCCATCATACTCGACATGAGCGGCAAAGGGTGACTGCTTGCCGAGATTGAACTCGCGTGAAATCTCAGTGTAGGCACTTTCCATGAAATGGCTACTCAGGTCGAGATCAACAAAATAGAACCACGAGCCCCACTGGTCGGCCTTGAACTGTTCGAGGGTGACGGTGACCTTCTGTCGTCCGGCTTCTTCGCCTGTATAGATGTTGCGACCGAAGTCGTAGTGCAACTGGATGTTTTGCGCGGTTACACTAACAGAAAACAAAGCACAGATAACAAATAATAGACAGATACGTTTCTTCATAATTTCAATTTTCTTTTTCAGAATAATGGTGCAAGATATTTGAGTAGGAATAAGACGCCCATGGCATACATCATGGGTGACAACTGCTTGGCCTCGCCGATACAAATCTTGACGATAACATACGACAACATGCCCAACGCAATGCCTTCAGAGATGCTGGCCGTGAAAGGCATGATGATCATAGTGATGAAACAAGGCAGACCCGTACGGAAGTGGACGAAGTCGATACGTAGCACGGGACTCATCATCATCACACCTACCAGGACAAGGGCACTGGTGGTGGCTGCTGGGGGAATCATCAGGAACAAAGGTGAGAAGAAGAGCGCTACAAAGAACAGCAGGGCAACAGTAAATGCAGTGAGCCCTGTACGTCCGCCCTCCATAATACCCGTCGTGCTCTCAACGTAAGTCGTAACGGTAGACGTACCGCACATGGCACCAATAATGGTACCTACTGCATCAGCCATCAGAGCCTTGTTCAGACTGGGTATACGTCCATTTTCATCCAACATCTTCGCACCTGTCATAGCACCGATGAGTGTGCCGATTGTGTCGAAGAGGTCCATAAACAACAGTGTCAGCACAACGATGATAAAGTCGATATCAAAAGCGAAGAACAGCGAGAAGTCTAAATGGAAGATAACCGGTTCGATGGACGATGGCACACTGACCAGCGCGAAGTCCTCAGGTATTTGGGTTACACCAAAGGGAATGCCGATAATGGTCATGATAAGAATTGTATAGAACAAGGCACCACGCACTTTCTGTGCCAGAAGAATGGTTCCCAGCAAAACACCGACTATAGCGATGACTGAGCCCGTCGTCCAAGGACCAAGAGCCGTCATGGTGGATTCATTCGAAACGATGATGCCACCGTCCTTCAGTCCGATGAAGGCTATAAACAGACCTATACCTACGGATATAGAGTAGCGAAGGTCAAGGGGTATGCTATTGACGATGGCCTCGCGTACCTTAAAGATAGTGAGCAGGATGAATACAACACCCTCTATCAAGACGACAGCCAACGCCTGTTGCCAGGTATAGCCCATCGATATGACCAGCGTATAGGCGAAGAAGGCGTTGAGTCCCATACCAGGAGCCAGAGCAAAGGGCATCTTGGCATAAATAGCCATCACGAGCGTAGCTACCACAGCAGCAATGATGGAGGCAGAGAAAACGGCCCCTTTGTCCATGCCCGCATCGCAGAGAATCAGGGGATTGACAGCCAATATATACGACATTGTAAGGAAGGTGGTGAGTCCTGCCAACATTTCTGTCTTGACGTTGTGCTTGGCTGGGTCGAATCCAAAAATTGATAATATTTGACTCATACTTCTCTAACTTCTTAACTTCTCTAACTTCTTAACTTCTCTAACTTCTCAATCATCATCCTTGCTGCTTCGTCAGGTGCATGACTATCACCCAGCAGACGATGTACCTCTTCGTATTCCTCCAACATACGCTGGCGCCTTGGACTTCCAGGCAAGATGGCATCCAGTTCACGGCGGATGTTTTCAACGCTGAAGGTCTCGGCAACAAGTTCGCGAACCACTTCGCGGTTGGCAATGAGATTGACCAGCGACACCCATCTGACCTTGATGAAATGGCGCTTTAGGAAGCCTATCAATTGGGGCAACGGTGTCTCATAACATACAACCTGTGGCACACGGAACATACAAGTTTCGAGGGTGGCAGTACCGCTGGTGACAAGGGCGGCAGTAGCCATGGCGAGTAAGGGATATGTCTCATTGACAACAAGACGTACGGAACTACCCTTCAGGAACTGCTGATAGTAGTCGGGATCAATGCTCGGTGCTCCGGCCAGCACGATATCGTACTGGTCTGTCAAATGCTTCGTGGCCTCTATCATCGCAGGCAAATTGTCCTTAATCTCCTGCTTACGTGAACCAGCAAGGAGGGCGATAATGGGGTGATGGGTGGTGGGTGATGGGTGGTGGCTTTCCAAGAACTCCCTCACTTCCTGCGCCGTAGGATTGCCCACATAGTGGATGGGATAATGGTGTTTCTGTTCGAAGAATGCCACCTCGAACGGCAGGATGGAGAAGAGTTCATCAACATCACGCTTGATATTTTTGATGCGATACTCCTTCCAAGCCCATATCTTGGGCGAGATATAGTAGTAGACTTGTGGGGGTTGGGGGTTCTCTCTTTGAGAGTGTGGCGTTGCGAGGGGTGATGGGTGTTGGGTGGTAGCTGTTAGCCGTTGGCTATGGACGTACTTGGCAATACTCAAGTTGAAGCCCGGATAGTCGACCAGGATGACAACATCGGGCTGCCATTGCGTAATGTCTTCCTTGCACATCTTCATATTCTTGAGGATGGTACGCAGATGCAATAGTACAGGAATAAAGCCCATATACGCCAATTCTCGATAGTGCTTGACGCGCGTTCCTCCGACAGCAGCCATCAAGTCGCCTCCAAAGAAACGGAATTCAGCCTCGCTGTCACGTTGCTTCAGAGCCTGCATCAAGTGTGAGGCATGTAGGTCGCCACTGGCCTCGCCAGCTATCAGATAATACTTCAAGGAGATTAAAGATTAAAAATGAAAAATTAAAGATTAAACATTATACATTAAAATTCTGAGTTTCCAAATGCGCGAGATCCTCCATTGCCTCATAGGCTGTGACATCGATGCGTGTAGGCGTGATGGCCACATAGCCATGATCCAATGCCCAACGGTCGGTATCCGTAGCTTCTGGTTCATCGTTCTGATAGTGTCCCACCATCCACCAATAGTCATAGCCACGCGGATGATGACACTTGGCACACTCGTTATACCATGTGCCACGCGACATACGGCACACCTTGACGCCGTTGTAGGGTGTTGGGTGATGGGTGTTGGGTGATGGGTGTTGGGTGATGGGTGTTGGGGCCAATAGTGGGAAGTTCACGTTCAGACAGACGCCCTGAGGCAGTCCGTGCTCCAACACATGCTTCGTAATCCGCTCGATATAGGGTCGCAACGGTTCGAAGTCAGCATCGTCACGATGGTCGCATAGTGAATAAGCCACCGAGGGTATGTACTTCATACAGCCTTCCAGCGTCACCCCCATCGTACCGCTATAGTGCGTATTCACCGAAGCATTGTCGCCATGATTGATACCGCCTATCACCATATCGGGTTTGCGGGGACAAAGGTTGGCCAACGCCATCTTGACGCAGTCGACGGGTGTCCCATTGCACGACCACACCTGTACCCCATTCTCTTTGCGACGCAGGGTCAGGGTCAATGGTATCGTGGCCGAGAAGGCGCAGGCTTGTCCGCTGCGCGGTCCGTCGGGTGCACACACCAGCACATCGCCTAATGCGCGTACCATATCAATCAAGTCATTGATGCCTTTGGCTTCGTAGCCGTCATCGTTAGATATCAGTATCAGTGGTCTTGTCGCTTCTTTTTCCATATATGCCGCACTTCTGTCAATTCTAGAGCCTCATGCCGAGAAAGGCACGGGCAATCCATTTATTTTGGTTAACAGTGACTTTGTCGTTGTCGAATATCGAGTTGCTCATCATGATGGAGGCTCCAGCCAAATACCGGGGCGTGAAGTGGTAGACGACGGCAGCACGTTCGTTGAAAATCATGTTGAAACTCAACCCATGGTCACGCTTTTCATCATTGTTCACCGTAAGCCTGTTATGTTTGTAAACCACGACAGAGGGTAATGCCGACAGGTGGAGCAGCCACTGTGAGCGCTGCCCCAGTACGAGGTTATAGCCGTAACCGCCACCAAGGGCGACATTGGTAAAGGTAAGGTGTACTTCAGGAGCCTGTGGACTGCGTTCCTTCAGTTCGTCGGTGGTCTTGATGCTACCGCCCTGAAAACTGACGCCCGCCAGCCATGAGCCAGCCGAGTGGCGCTGGTAGTAGTTCTGATACAAAGCTGCCGGGAATGAGAAGCGACGATGGTTGAAGGTGTAATATCCTGCTACGTTAACCACGTTCATGCGCAGTCCATTCTCGTCCAGATGGTCAATATTGCCCAGCTCCACGTCGCCCGTCAGCGACGTAGCCCGCAGGTAGTTGAAGTCCAGACTGATCTTGTTGCCGTGATACTCCAAGTTTAGTTCGTAGTCGTCGTAGATGCCCTTTATCTTGTCGGGATTCAGCGACAGCGAAACGGCCAGGTCGCAGTAGTTCACCTCCAGACTGACGGAGGTGTTGCGACGGGTATGCAGGTCGTACTTCGAAAAGACGCCGTTCACGGTACCCTTGGCGTGGATGTAGTTTCCTGCATAATTGCCGAGAACCCTCAGCAACCACTTCTCCTGGGGTCTGACAACATAATTCGTGTCGTACTTCAACTTGAAATAGTTGTTGGTAATCTTATCGTTCAGACGTTTACCCAGGCTCTCCTGCGCCCTTGCAGGGCTAGTGAATAATGAACAGTGAATAGTGAATAGTGCCGTTAGCACCATCCACCGCCATACTATGATATTTTTACTATCTTTCATTCTCCATTCTTCATTTTTCATTCTTAACTGTTCACTTTTCACTGTTCACTATTCACTGTTCACTATTCACTAGGGCGAAGCCCGTTACAGTCTCACGGTCAGTCCAATCTTGGTTTCAAACGTACGGGCATAGACATTACTGTCTCTACCCCACTCCCGAGTTCCGTTATAATAATAATTATAGTGCGTACGGCGCCAATAGTAGGTACCAGAGAGGTTGATAGACCACTGCTTGGCTACGTGGAACTCAAAAACGGGATTGACAACCAACAGCGCAGCATTGCTATTGTCACCCTGTACGTTCAGGTAGTGCAAGTCTCTGGTGCCGTCCTTGAACTCCTTCAATTCATCAAACGTATAGCTATTGTAGCCCTTCCACGTGTAGAGGCGGAAGTACTTGGCATTAAGAATGATGCGTCCGAAACGTCCGAAGTCCAACTTCGTCTTCGACTTGATACTAAATCCACTACCCATATTATAGTCGCGCTCGATGACGTTGAAGTAGTCGCTCTTCGTACCACCAAGCAGGATACCGCTCACGAAGATACGCTGTTCCATATTGGTGAGTGCACCCGTCTGAGGCATCGACAGAATGAAGCCAGGACCGAAACCGGCAGCCTCGCTGATGCGGTAGGGCACCAGGTTTGAACCGTCCTCGATGGGATTGGAATCGTAGTAGTTGAAGTGCTGGTAGATACCAAACTCAGCAGCCATTCCCCTTCCGTCCTTGGTTTTCGCAGGCTTGTCGATGATGGGCGTACTCCAGAGTCGTCCTACGATGCTGATGTTGTTTACACTCTTCTGTCCGCCACCGATGCTGAACGTAGCGTCGAGGTCGAAGAAGTCGTAGGGCTTGGTGTGGCGGTCACCGTCGACAGCCGTACCATAGAGCAGGTAGAAGTTCAGGTAGGGTGCGTGGACGCCGCGGAACAAGGCACCGTCGTCAGCCAGATAGCGCCAGCCGACCGAGAACGACATGTCGACAGGTATCTCGTTGAAGTTATGGTAGCGATAGTGGTCGTGGCGCACACGCCAGGCATCACCGCTAATGATACGGTGCAGTCCCTGGATGGGATTGATGATGGCAGCAGCTGCCTCACGCCAGAAGCGCTTCCAGCCTCTGTCGCGGTCGTCAAGGACGGTACGACTCAGGCGGTGGGTCATTTCACCGAGCGCTATACCGCCACAAGAGGTGGCGATAATGTCGTTGAGGGCTGGTGGTTCGGTCTCACCGAAGAACTCCCACATCAACGAACCACCCAGTGCGTATGGTGCCGACTCCCAGAACGTCAGTCCGTTCGTACGTGCGGCATTGAAGTAGAGGTTGCCGTGATACGGATGGGCAAACATATTCGTCACGAAGAAGTCGTTATCCCAGACGAAACCCG
>JAEEGL016539997.1_pt1 | contig 12769 bp, 6 predicted proteins | sample 9134231 | NCBI WGS metagenome assembly JAEEGL01 (sample SAMN16246548, study PRJNA631951) | gut metagenome | biome: gut microbiome; feature: rumen; material: fiber-attached | host: Bos | place: Iran: Karaj | collected 2018-10 | reverse complement strand
TATTTTTCACCACCATGTAAAACTCTATGTCCTACACCTTTAATTTCATCTAAACTTTCAACAGCTTTATGTTTTAAAATTTCATCTAACATAACATCAACTGCTTCAGTATGATTCTTTAGGTATTTCTCCCCTCTTATTTTTTCTCCATTAATCTTTGTATTCCAGAAAGAATCTTCAAAACCAATTTTTTCAATATAACCACTTATTAATACTTTTTCTTCAGGCATTTCAAATAATTGGAATTTCAATGAAGAACTACCTGCATTTACGCATAAAAATTTCATAATTTCACCTCGTAATTATTATACACAAAAAAAGATAGAATATCTATCTTTTTTCACTTATAAAACAATATATCTACTTATAACAAGTATCACAATTACAACTATAACTACTTCTAGTTCTACAAATAAAGCTATAACCACTACCTACTGCTGCACAATCGGCAAAACCATCGTTACACTCTTTAGTAGGTGTTCTTAAATTTACACTTCCATTATTAGTACAATACCATTCTCCCCAGTTACCATAACAAGTATCACAATTACAATTGTATGATGTAATTGAGCAAGTGCAAGAATCGGTATGTCCAACTTTATCTTTAACTGTATAAGTGGTACTAGATTTTTTACCAGTATGTGCACCTTGATCATCACCTGATGTTACACAACCACTACCAGTATCACTGCAACCTACCGTACATGTTACACCAGTCGTTTTTCCAGTATTTGATTTAGATACACTACAAGTTGGATTGCTTTTATCAATATATTTATTAACTGTACAACTAGTTGTATTACCAACATTATCTTTAATTGTAATAGTACCAGTTCTTCCTGTTGTTGTAAAAGTAGATGAATAAGAATCATTTTCACAACCACTATGTCCATCAGAACAAGCAACAGAGATAGTTCTATTGCCAGTTGTCCATGTTGTACTAGCACCAGTTACAGTTCCACAAACTGGTCCTGTTTTATCAACATATACATTAACAGGGCATTGAGTTGCATTACCAGCATTATCATAAATTGGTACTTGGCCAACTTCCGTTGTTGTATTAAATGTTTTAGAGAAAGTACTTTGCGTACATAAACTTTTGTGCTTACGTATATTCTCAGCATCTTTTTCACCATCTTCACAACCCACGGTTATAGTTCGATTATTTTTAGTCCATGTAGTACTCTCACCAGTTGAACCATCACATTTTGGAGGAACTGTATCACAATATAAACAAGGACGATTAATAAAGTCACAAACTACTTCTTCTCCAGAATAAGTCATAAAATAAACTGTTTGATGTTCAGCACAACTTAAAGTGGTTCCTTGAACTATATCAACATAAGATTTGCAATCCTCTGTAAAAACAGAACCATAATCATGTTCAGATTCAACACAGCTTCCACTAACTGGTAAAACATTTAAAACAGTCCAATAAGTCCAAGTTGCATTTGTCCAATTAAAGTTTTCACCTATTATACTACATCCACCATTTCGAGCTTCTGTTCCATCATCTTTTTTAATTGTCAAAGAATTTGAATTAAAGTTTCCTGCTATATCTTGTACATAACAATAAGCTGTTAGAGCCGACCCATTTTCTGTAAATGTTACTGATGAAGCACCATTCGTAGAATTTGGAGTTTTAGCTGTTCCCTTCGTACCAACACCACTTTGAATACTAGTATCTCCATTATCTTGGAATGTAGCTGATATTGTTACACTAGCACTCTTATACCATCCATGATCACCATTAGGTCCACCTGCTGGTTCATGTAATTGACAACTTGGTTTAGTATTCTCCAAGAATACATTAAAAGGACATTCAGTTTCTAATCCTACATTATCTCTTATTATTAAACTATCTGTTCTAACATTATCTGCATTAGTATATACTTTATAGAAAACCTCTTGTGAACATTGACTTTGATCAGGTGTTCCTTCATCATCTCTACAATATTGATTAATTGTATAACCGCCATTTGTCCAATTTGTCTTTCCGTTATTAACATCACATACTGGAGGTGTGTTATCAAACATATATGGTCCAAAAACAGCAACTGTACCTTGACTATTAACATTTCTAGCCATATTACCAGCATAATCTTGTACGCTAGAAGCATCTATCCACAAATAATAAATTCCTGTTAAACCATTACCATTAACCATTAAATCTACCGAGAATTTTTCTCCTGGATTACCAATAAAAGCGAAAGCTTCAGACCAACTTGTTGGTTGTTGACCTTCTAATGCCCAACCATATTTAATTCTTGTTTCTGCATCAAGTCCACTTAAATTATCTGTAACATTAACCCAAACAGTTTTTCTTCTAGTATATTCTTCATCAGATGTTACTTCTAAAGTAATTACTGGTGGAGTCATATCTAACCATAATGTTGCCGAACCAGTACCATATTTTCCTGCCAAAGTTTTAGCATGACAATAATAAGTTGAACCTGCTCTCGTAGTATTTGTTGTTCTCGGAAGACCAAGTCCTTCGTTTATTGTATTATATGCTGCAAAAGCAGAATATTGATGATCACTCTGACTAGCACTTGCACCTAAGTTAACACCACTAACCCCAGCCGGTGTTATATTTCTACCACCCGGTGTTACAGGTACTTCTTTGTACCAATGCCCTTGACCTTTATTACCATGGAATAATACTTCGCAATCTGGTTCAAAATCATCAGTATTATTAACATCTAAAACCGTTTTATATGTACTAGATATATTACCAGCCTTATCTTCAGTCCAAACAAAATATTTACCAACAGCGATAGTGTCATTTAATGTTGTTCCTTTATAATCAGTATCATAATATTTTTCAGGACTAAAAGTTTCTGTTGTTGTTAAATAGAATCTAGCTGGGCCACTACCTTTACCATCATCAACCAAAATAGTAATAGGTGTATCTGAAGTAACCCATTCACTATTCACTTTTAAAGAAGCAGTTGCTTCTTCTTTATCGAATCTAATTGTATAAGCACGACTCTTTGTACCTTCACCAGGTATTTCATAAGTAACTACTATTTTTGAATTAAGAATTAACTCTGATTCTATATAGAAAACATTATAATATTTCTTTGTTTCTTCTGCTGTAATAAATGTAGTGCCTGTATATTTTTCTAAAGTACCTTTTGATTTAGTAAAAGTATTACCTTCAAAGTCATAAGATATGCTTGTTGCCTTTGAATCATAATCAGTACTATCTACTACAATAACTAAATCTTGATTTGTCCATTTAGCAATAGAACCAGTTCCACTAACATTAATACTATTTCCATTTCTATCCTTAGAATAAGCTGAAATAATAATTTTACTATCTACAACAGATTGATTAGCTAACTTACAATTCTGAACATTTGAATTATATTTAGCTTTAACTTCACCATTTGTAAAAAATAAATCTATTGTATTACAAATCATATTTTCTTCTGTTACAGGATTCTTCATCATAGCTAAACCACTTGGATCAACGTCATCTGCTGTGATATATCCTTCTACTACTAAATTGTTTACAGAGATAGTAGTTCTACTAGTTATATTATTCTCTCTTGCCCACTTTTCAGCAGCACTAGTTATTTGTGTAATTTTTGCTTCCAAGGCTTTATTTTTAGATGATTCAGTTACCCCACGATAAGTAGCAATTGCAACCACAGCTAAAACGGCTATAAGGACTATAACCGCTAATAATTCTACTAAAGTGAAACCTCTATTACTTTTCATAGAATCACCTACTATACTCATAGTATAACACAAAAAGAGATAGAATAATCTATCTCTTATTAATTATTATATTTTATTAATAAAACTTCTATTTCTAAACTTAATTAAGAAGAATATTGCTAATAATACAAGCGCAGTAATTATACTTGCAAATGCTCCAGTTTTTGGATTATCTGGAAGTTTATCACCACTTGGTTGAGTTTCTTCAGAAGTTCCTGCAACAATTGTCAACTTAACTGAATCAATTACTTCATCGTTTTCATTATAAGCTGTAATTGTTGTTACTCCAGCACTTACACCTAATACTTTACCAGTTGAATCAACTGTTGCAACTGTCTCGTCACTAGATACCCAACGAATTGTTTGACCTTCTTGAGTAGTAATTCCTAAAACTTTTGTTAAATCCACTTGTTCACCAACATGAGCAGTTGATTCTTTATCAGGGCCTTCGATTTCGTGAGTTTCTTTAACTACACGTATTTCAGCAGTTGCTTTTTTATTTCCATCTTCAGTAGTTGCTGTAATAGTTACAGTTCCTTTTTTAAGACCTTTAACTTCTCCAACAGCTGATACTGTTGCAATACTTTCATCACTACTTGTCCATGTAATCTTTTGATTAGTTGCATTTTCAGGTGTGATAGCAGCAGCAATTACTACTGTTTCATCTATTTCTATAGATGTTAAATTTGGTGTAAGTGAAATTCCTGTAACACTTACTTCTTCCTCTTCAGGTGCTGGTTCAACTACAGTAATTGCAGTTGTAGCAGTTTTATTTCCATCCGCTGTTGTTACAGTAATCGTTGCTGTACCTACAGCTTTTGCAGTAACTTCACCATCATTTGATACTGTTGCAATATTAGTATCACTACTTGTCCATGTTACATCTTTGTTGGCAGCATCTTCTGGTGTAATAGTTGCTACAATTGCTCTTGTTTCTCCAACAGGAATTGTTGCTTCCGTTGGTGATACAGTAACACTAGATACAGGTACTATTGTTATTGAGTTATCTTCAACTGTTATCGTACTAGTAGCTGTTTTATTTCCATCATTTGTTTTAACTGTAATAGTTGCTGTACCAGCAGCTTTACCAGTTACTAAACCACTACTAGATACTGTAGCTATATTTGAATCACTACTTGACCAAGTTACTGTTCTATTTGTTGCCGTAGATGGTTTAACATTTGGAGTTAATTGAAGCGTACCATTAATTGCTACTGTTGCTTCAGATGGTGAAACAGTAACACCTGTAACAGCAACTGTAGGAGATGTAACTGTAATAGTTGAACTTGCGATATAACTTCCATCGGAAGTTTTTGCCTTTATGGTTGCAGTTCCAGGGGCTAAAGCCTTAACAACAGCTTGTGTATCAGAACTACTAATTATAGACAATATACTTGAATTAGAAACATACCACGTAATATCTTTATTAGTTGCATTTGTTGGTTTAACATTTGCTGTAAAAGTTGCTGTTTTTCCAACTTGTAAAGAAGCTGAATCTGGTGAAACAGTAACACCTGTAACAGCAACATTTCTAGGCTTTACAATAATAGTCATATTTTTTGAAACACCATCTGCAGTAGCTGTAATTTTTACAGTTCCAGCAGCTTTAGCAGTAAATTTTGCACTAGTACCTGCAGAATTGTTTTTAGTTATTGTTGCTATATTTGTATTAGAACTAGTCCACGTAATATCTGGATATGTTGCATTTGTTGGTGAAATAGATGCATTCATATTCATCGTATTACCAACTTCAATTTCAGTATATGGTGATGACATAGTCAAATTAGAAACAGGTATCTTTGTAACTGTTATTGTACGAGTTACAAAAGGAGATCCTGAAGATTGTGCTTTAATTGTCACAGTACCTGGTTTTATTCCCTTTATTTGAGCTGTTAAAGTATCAGAAGAAACATTACTTATTGTAGCAATATTAGTATCACTACTTGTCCATGTAACTTTTTTATTCGTAGCATTACTTGGACCTACAGTTACGACCATAGGTATTGTTTCGCCAACTCTAACTGAAGTAGGTCCTGCATTTAATCCCATCTGAGTAACTTCTACTGGCTTAACCTGAATTGTATAAGAATAAGATGGTCCATCACTTGATTTAGCAGTAATATTCGTTGAACCTACCGCCTTTGCAGAAATTACTGCATTAGTATTATTAGTAGAAGTAACAGTAGCAACACTTGGATTACTACTTGTCCATGTAATTGATTGATTAGTTGCATTTGGTGGATTTATTGTTGCAGTAACATTTTTAGTATCACCAACATAAATAGGATTAGAAACTGTAAAATTTACATTTGAAACTGGTAATTTAACTACATTAATAGTAATTGTTCCATAAGGACCATCTGCGGATCTAGCTTGAATAGTAACAGTTCCTGGCTTTAATCCTCTTAAAGTAGCTGTAGTAGAAGAACCAGAAACAGTAGCAACACTTGAATTACTACTTGTCCATATAATACTTTTATTAGTTGCATTTTCAGGTATTAAATGAGCTGTTAATTGTAATGTTTTAGTTGCAGTAACTTGTTGCCCACCATTTTCAGCTGTAATTATAACATCAGTAACAGTTGCAGGTTTAACAGTAATTGTAACTCCTCTTGAAGGACCTTCTGGTGACTTAGCAACAACTGAACAAGTGCCAATATTTGTTGCTAAAATCGAAACTGAGGAACCAGAACCATTTGATAAAGAAACACAGCCTCCACCAGTCCAATGTATGGTTCTATTAGTAGCATTACTTGGAGATACATTAGCATTCAAAGTTATACTTTGCCCAATTTGAAGTGTAGCAGAACTTGGACTAACTGCAATATTTTGAACAGGTATTGTTCCAGCTTCTCTTGATTGATTATTAATACGTAATATATTTGGCTTAAAAACAGTGGCTACAATAAAAATTGAAATACCAATTGCTAATATTACCGTTAAAATAATCGCTTTTTTAAATTTCTTTCCTTTTAGCATAAAAAATCATTCTCCCTATACTCTATAATATTAGACTATTCTATTCTTATTATAGCACAAAAAAAGTGATTTCAATCATCACTTTACAATAAATCATCAATTTCACTTTTTTTATCTAAATCACTTATTTTTATAATCTCTTGATTATTAATTGCTTCACTTATCAAAACCTCGTAATCAAAGGCTTTTTCATACTCTCTTGCTAATTCCACTTCCGGATTAATAACTGGATGTTCAGGTACAAATATTGTACAGCAATCTTCAAAAGGCAAAATACTAATATTATAAGTATCTATTTTTTCTGCCAAATCAATTATTTCTAATTTATCAAAACAAGCAAGTGGTCTAATAACTGGTATCTTAACAACTTCATTAATAGTTGCCATACTCGTTAAAGTCTGACTTGCTACTTGACCAATACTTTCACCATTAACAATTATCTTGCAATTATTATTACGGCATATTCTTTCAGATATTCTATACATCATTCTTCTCATAATAGTTATTAAATATTCATGAGGGCAATTCTTGTAAATACTCTCCTGAATATCAGTAAACTTAATAACATGTAATTTAATATCATTATTATAAACTGCTAACTTACGTGCAAGATCAATTACTTTATTCTTAGCTTCTAATGAAGTATGAGGAGGACTTTCAAAATAAACACATTCTAGTTTTACTCCCCTTTTAATTGCCATATAACCAGCTACAGGTGAATCTATTCCACCACTTAGCATTAATAAACCTTTACCAGCAACACCAACTGGATATCCACCTAAACCTTTTTCACTATTAAAATATACATAAACTGCATCTAATCTTATTTCAATATTAACAAGTAGCTCTGGATCATGTACATCTACCTTTATATCAGGTATATTCTTTAATAATACACCACCCATTTTTCTACTAAATTCCATACTATCAATTGGATATTTCTTATCACTTCTTTTAGTAACAACTTTAAATGTTTTAAATTCTTTACCTTTAACTAACTTTAAAACACTTTTTCCAATCTCATCAAAATCTTTATTATATATTTTATAAGCTATATCAAATTCATGAATTCCAAATACTTTTTTTAATCTATCAACAACCTCATCAAAATTATCATCTTTTAAATTAATAAACATTCTACCTTTATCAAACTTAATTTCAACATTATAATCTTTTAATTGATAAGATACATTATCTTTTAATTGTTTTAAAAATAAACCAATATTAGATTTTTTTGTTGATAGTTCACCATACTTAATTAATATCATTTTTTCCATTGGAACCCCTCCATAACAAGAATAAGTATATCAAAAAAACAAAAAAAAACAACTTTAGTTGTTTTTTAAACATTTATAGTAATAACTTGTTTACCATCTTTTGTTTCTACTGATGGTTCACTATCATCTTTTGTTGCTTCTTTTTCCATCTCAGAAATAAATGCATCAATCAAGTAACTCATAATATCCCCTCTAGATACTTTTCTAAAAGTATATTTATCATAATCTTGACTTAGATTCTTTCTTACTACTTCAGCACTAATACCCGCTTGTCTTAAAGCAACAGATACTTTCGAATCTATTTGTGCATAAGCATTAATTAATTTAGCTTTTACTTCAGGTGTAACAACTGAATAATCATTTCCATTAATATATAATCTTGGTCTTCCATATCCTAAGAAAGCTAAAGATATATATCTTGGAAAGTATTCATTATCTTCTAATCTTTCAATATTGTTTAAAGAAATAGGATCAATAATTGTTACTCCTTCAAGAGGATCTATAAAGAAATTACTTGGTTTTGGATCTATTATAAGTCCAAAATCTTGTAATCCAATACAATCTTTAACAAATTTACTATATTTCTTTTGACTCATGTTAGCTCTTTCATCAAGAGTTTTAACATATTCATTTAAGTTAGTTACATAACTATTAACTGCATCAGTTATATCTTCATCATGTTTAGTATTAATATATGTAGAAGAATAACCATTACTTGTTCCTTTAGCCATTCTTTCTAAAAAGACACCTTTTGTATAACTAACTCTACCTTCATCATAAAAAGATACAGTTTCAGGTATCATTTGATAATCTATGACTTCTGCTATATTAATACCAGTTGCCCTAGCTTGTCTCATACCATTTATATAATCTTCTAAATGTTGATCATCTATTGGCATCTTTTTAGTAACCAAACAATAATCATCACTTACTCTCGTAAAAATCTTTCTACTTTTTTTACCTAATTCAAACAATCTATCTTCCATAGAAGAACACCTCGCTAAACTATCTTCTTAATACCTTAGTTGCTATAGCATAAGCTACTTTTTTTTCGTCTAGTTGTTCTTGTTCTTTTAATTTTTGTAATTCTTTAGCAAATTGACTCAATATCTCTTTACCAATTGTAGAGGCTAAGAAATAATTAGATACATCTCTACTTTTTTCTGAAATTAGACTTCTATAATAATGCATTACTCTATTATATACTTCCATATATAATTGAGATACTTGTGGAATAGTTACCTTTTCAGATGAAATATCCATTGTATAATCTGGCCAGTAATCTATATAACCACTCTCATAATCAAATGGTTCTACTTCTATCTTAACTTTACGATAACCATCTACAATATCTAAATCAAAAACACATAATGAATCAACTGCATAAATACGTAAGAATCTTTCTCTTTGATCAGGTGTATCACCAAAAGCATTACTTACACCAATATGGACAGCATCATAATGTTTACTTAACTCTTCATAACTAATATGACCATCACGACCATATTTACGTTTAAATTCTTCAAAAGATTCTGGTCCTACTAAATCAAATACTCGTGCACCAGCATTAACATCCACAATTACACCCTTTTGTCTAAAAGGATCATTTTCATCCATTTTTTGGCAATAAACACTTGGATAACATAGCATATAATCCAACCATTTAGCTCTATTTGGAATTGCTGAATTATAATCTGTGCACCATAAACCACCGGCAGGTTTATAAAATCTGTCAGTATCTATTACATCACACATATATTCACGAAGTATTTTATCTGTACCAATATTAATGTATTCCATATATCAAAACCCCTTCTAAATTCACAATAATTATACTAAAAACCTTATATTTCAGCAAATTTTTCTCACAAAAAAAGGACTATGCTTTAGTCCTTATTCATTAAATTATTTAATCTTTTATAATTAATTGCAAATAAATTTAAGAATTTATTAATCTCTTCATTAGTAGTTACATGTGAAATACTAATTCTAATTGTTGTTGTAGCTCTTATTTTATCATTGTATAAAGCCATAACTCCAGAACTTAGTTCACCAGAAGCACAAGCTGTATTTGTTCCAACATATACTTCATCTTCTTCAAGTGCATGAACAAAAGTCTCTGGTTTAATATTCATTAAACTAATACTTAAAATATGTGGTATAGAATATTTTGTTTTATTAATCTTAATATCAGGATATTTTTCTAATTCCTTACATAATTTCTCATTTAGTTTAGCAACTAGATCTTCTTTTCTTTCTAAATCTGTTAAAGCAATTCTTAATGCTTTAGATAAAGCAACTATTAATGGTAATGGTGGTGTTCCACTTCTTAAATCATTAAACTTACCTGAACCATGTATTAAAGGTATCATATTAACCTTACTATTTTTATATAGAATACCTACACCTTTTGGTCCAAATATTTTATGTCCACTCATACTAGCCATATCGACATCATGTAAGTTAACTGGTACTTTTCCAATAGCTTGCGTTATATCAGAATGAAAAACTGCATTTGGATTTTCTTTCTTTATAATTTGTCTTAATGTCTTTAGTGGTTGTCTTACACCTGTTTCACTATTAACTGCACAAATACTAACTAAAATAGTATCATCTCTAACTTGATTCTTTAAATCCTCAAAATCAATTAATCCATCTCTATCATTATTAACATAACTTATTTCAAAACCCATTGTCTCTAAAAATTCACATATCTTATATATTGAAGGATGTTCCAATTTAGAAACAACTATATGTTTACCACGATTTTGATAAGCTAAAGCAACCCCTTTTAAAGCCGTATTATTCGATTCAGTCGCCCCACTTGTAATTATTAATTCATCTTCATTTATATTTAACAATTCACAAATTTGTTTAGTAGCACTATTTAATAATACTTTTGACTTAACTCCTAATGCATGTAAAGAATTAGCATTTCCCATGTAATCACGAGTAGCTTTATTATAACTTTCTAATACATCATAAGTAACTGGTGTTGTTGCTGAATAATCTAAATATATCATTTCACTCACCTATTCTAATTATAATCCATTAATAAGAATTTATCTACAAAAAAGAGAAGATTTCATCTTCTCTTATTTAACTGATTCTAGTAATTTATTATGTATTCCCGGTTCAATAGCATCTATTGCTTTAATAGTAGTCTCTAATGCTCTCTTATATTCACCAGAATAGAATAATTCTTCAGCAGCATCTAAATCACTATCTAAATTTCTATTTAATGGTCTATATCTATTACCATATACAATAGCCATTTCTACCATCATAGCTGTTTTAACTAGTTCATTAGCTGTATTATAAACCTTTAAAGCTAAATCTCTTGCTGTATCTACTCTTATATTCAATGTCTTAATAGATACAGGTTGCATTTCAAGTTCCTTTTGAACTTCTTTAATAGCTACATTAGCTTCATCCAATTGAATATAATATATCTTTGGAATAATTGGTAAATTATAACTAGATATTTTATCTTTACTTCTCTTCATGATATCTTTTATTTCATCTAGTTGTTCTCTTGCTCTAGATTCATCTTCTTCAAGACTACCTAAAGTTTTTAATGCTTCTGTTAATTTATCTTCAGTCTTATTTAAACGACGAGATAATGCTTCCATTTCTTTTTGTAATCTTGTATAAGCAAATGATTTAGATCTAGATGCTTCTACTAATTCATCATAATCATGTTTAATAGCTATAATCTCTTGTTTAACTACTTCAATAACTTTTACATCGTCATCAGTTAAATCATAACTATATTTAATTTGATCTACTTTCTTATATAAACCATTATTAACTTTTTCTAACTTATTAGCTTTAACTAAAATCTTTCTAATATATTCTTCAAATAATATCTTAGCTTTCTTTTCGTCATCAAAATTATTATAAATTCCATCAAAATAATCTAAGATAGTTCTAAGTATTAGAATAGAATCTTCAATATTTAATACATTTAATCTAGCAAATACATCTTGTATTTTCTTTTCAGCTTCTGGAATATTATAATCTAAATTCAAATAATCCAAATTATAACCTTCACTCTTCATTCTTTCACTAACGTTTTGAATATCTGTAATCTTACTTGGTATTAAATTCTTACCCATCAATATAATTGTTGGTGCTTCTTCAATAACTAATCCTAAATTACCTATTAAATCATCAATACCTTTAACTATCTTTCCTACTTCTTCATAACTATTTTGTTCCATAGCTATTTCAAAAGCAGCAAATAGTTTATCAACATTTTCAAATTGTAACTCTAAAGGAGCTCCAACTTCTTTATAATCATTCTTGTTGTTATTATATTTACCAACAATTTCTCTATATTTACTCTTTAACTTTGTAATTGTTTCACGATTTTTCTCTTCGCTTAAAGTAATTCCTTTAATTTCATCTAATAAGAAATTACTCTTTGTTTTAACATAGAATATTTCTAATTCTACTTTAGCTATTTTATCATCTAATACTTTAAATTCTCTTTCATTATAGCAATCTTCTATTTCAATCAAAGCATCAGTAATTTTTGGAATATCAATATCTTTAATCTCCTTAAATCTTTTCTGCCAGTCATCATATGTTTCTTGCATCTTTTCATTGTTTACTAATGCTTCTACTTTATTTAATTCACTTATAATAGATGAAGATATAATAAGATTTTTTTCTCTTTCTAGAGTCGTTATTTCATTTTTATACTTTTTATTTTCATTATTATTAATAACATTTAATACTACAACTATAATAATAATACTAACTATATAAAAAGTAATACCTGC
>JAEEGL016495628.1_pt1 | contig 12769 bp, 7 predicted proteins | sample 9134231 | NCBI WGS metagenome assembly JAEEGL01 (sample SAMN16246548, study PRJNA631951) | gut metagenome | biome: gut microbiome; feature: rumen; material: fiber-attached | host: Bos | place: Iran: Karaj | collected 2018-10 | reverse complement strand
CATATATTCCCATCTGCCACGACAAACCACTTGGATATTTGAAGGACGCAACCGACAACGCCGTCATGCAGGCAATGGAAGGCAAGACGAATGTATGACATCGCGTACATAACCGACGAGAACTATATCCTCCCAACGAAGGTGTCCCTCGCCTCGCTGATTGAGGCCGTTCAAGACGAGGAAGTCATGGTGACCATTGTCACGGACAACGTGGCGTCATCCTCGCGACAAGCTCTGCTAGGCTTGCAAACCGGGAATGTCCACATCAATCTTGTTGAGGCTGATGCGAGTCTGAAAAACATAAACGTCCAACACCCGCGCATCACCAAGGCCGCATTTAATAAGTTTCGCCTATGCGACTTCGTGCCTGAAGCGGACACTTTGCTCTTTTTGGATGGCGACACATTGCTCTACCCCGGTTTTCTCTCGATATTCCAAACAGACATTTCCAATGCGTATGCAGCGGTCGTGCCGGATATGGTTGCCATGCGTGACCTCAACTGTCATAGTGAGTTAGCCCTTGATTCCTATTTTAATTCAGGGGTCATGCTTTTCAATCTGGCAAAAATTCGCGCTGACTCTTTGCCGCAGGCATTCTTCAACGACATTGCAAAGCGTTCACACGCTCGGTTCATGGAACAAGACACGTTGAATGTTGTCTTTGGTCACCAGATTGTCAAAATCAGCCTTGCGTACAATTGCATAGACGCATACGCCGTGAATTATTCGGAAAGAGAGATTCTTGATTTCTTCGGCGCATGCAAAGAGGAGCTGTCGTCGCCGTTCATTCGCCATTTGACGGGCACGGGCACGGCGAGGCCGTGGAAGGAACCAGTGCCCTATAAGTTGGCGGCCTGGCTTTCAAAGGTGGAGAACGAGGATTTCCGCGACTTGGCCAAGACGTATTTTGAAGTTTTGGCCAAGAAGGTCGATGAGCGGGCCGTGAAGCAGGAGGGGGTGCTCACCCGTCCCTACTCGTTTGGCCTCGACATGCTGAAAGTCTCGACGGACGGCGTCAAACTGGATGGTTTCTACGCAGAGGAAAAATGGGGCCGCTGGTGCCGGTCGAAAGCCTCGATCCAGGTGGCGGGCGAAGATTTCCTGCGAATGTCAGGAGACGTCCGGTTGCATCTCAAGGTGCTTTCGTTTTACATCCCGCGCACATTGAGTCTTTCGTTCAACGGTTCGCCGCTTGGAACGTTTTCCATTTCAAAAGACAAACCTCTTCTGATAGACATTTTAGTTGACCATGGCAAAGTCCGGGGCTCGAACATCATCGAGTTCGTCGCTGACGGGGCTTCACCTTCCCAAAACGAGCTGGGAACAGGTCTTGATCAGCGCCATCTCACGATGGGTTTTTCCTACATCCGCATTACGGAGGCCCTCAAGCCGCGACTCGCCGGCTTGGACACCCACCTCGCCGGTTTGGACACCCACCTCGCCGGTTTGGGACAAAATTTGAGTGATCAAGGCGCAATGATTGTTGAGATGCGCAAGTCCCTTGACGAGGCCCATGCCGGACTTCGCAACGCATGCGCCGAACTTCAGGCGGCACGCATGGAAATCGCCGCCATACGCGATTCGGCATGGTTCAAGCTTGGACGCGCACTGACGTTTCTTCCACGCAAAGTAAAAAAGCTGTTTCAATAGGTTCCCAAAGCTGTTATTGAGCCGATTTATTATTTCACTTTGTGCGGGCCGATTCTGATCCGCTCTATCTGTATGGCTATCTTACGATGGTCTTTACTGTTTGAATATACTTCGCTTGGTCTTTTGGCATCAGGGAGCTCAATTGAAAAGGCAAGTTCGCCATTTGCGACTGCCGCTGAAAATCTCACATCACCGGCGGATTCAAGTGCTCCCTGTCCAATGATTGCATCTTTTTGACGGGCTGTCCAACGCTGGCGACCGTAAAAACGGTTCCTGACATAAATTCTGACATCATATTCTTTATATGGACTTTTTACTGGGATTTCCACATCCATACGCGTCCCAGATGTCCAAGAACCATGCTGCTCCGGCTGGTAGATGCCCGATATATAATGTTGGGCATTGTAATTGTGGCCGCAAAGCCAAATGTCAAGCGGAGCTTCACCAAGATTCGGCACGGCACCACTCTTGAACACGCAGTACGAAAGCCATGTCTTTAATTCAAACCATGTCGCAAAATTGGCATTAACTCTGTCCTTATAGACACCTCGTATTATTGCCAGATTCAAGATTATAAAAAGGCAGGCAAAGACATACCCTAAGCACGGTGCCCAATACAGGTACGTTTTCTTCTCGGCGAACAGGACTTGCAACCATTCATGAAGCTTGTCGAAATACACCGCCAGTGGAAGAGCGAAAATGCACAAGACATCGCAGAAAAGACGTTCACCGTACGCCGTTCCCAGCCACCAGCACCACCAGGCTCCAATTATGAGTGTCTCGACTGCAAAGATACTCCACTGTGCCAAACAGAAATCCTTGTTTTCCTTTTTGAAAAACGCCAAGGAAACAATGGCGACCAATAAAATGGGACAGAAAACAAACAGGCCCTTTGCATCGCAGAAGAGAACCCGAAAAATATGCGGGTGTGCCAAATTGGTAAAGGACTCCCCGGCATAGCTGTAAAGAATCCAGCGTCCTGCCATTATCCGCCAGGCTATCATCTGAATCCCATAGATGACAAAAGCTCCTGCAATTTGCGGGATAAGTCTCGCTGTAAATATTTTATCTTTGAGTCTCTCGCCAAATGACTTCAGGGAACAAACTCCATAAAATAAATAAGTCGCCCCAATAATTACATTTGTATTACGCACAATGGCACATAAACCCAATAATGCGCCAAGCGCCAGATCCATCAGAAACCCCTTTGTAAAAGCAGATTTGTTTCTGGCAGACTCATACCATGGAACATAGACCCAGAATGCTGTGCATGTGAAAAAAGCATAGGCATGTGAAAAACTTGCCCTATCCGTGATGTAAACTGGAAGCATTGTGCCGAGTAAAAGCGAAAGGCAAGATAGGAATGCGGCAAATCGCGAGACCTTTCCATGCAACCACCAATACAAAAGGCGCATGGCAAAAAGGCTCCAAAACAGAGCAGAAGCCAGGACTGCGTATTGAAACATGAAGCTGGAACCGCCCTCAAGATTAATTCCAAAGGCTGAGGAGCAACCGTATGCGATAAGCAAAAATGGCAGTTGCAGGAGCATTGTCCCGATGGGATATTTGATCAGTCCACTTCCGGCCAAGTTGTGATTGACAAACATTCGCGTGAAGTACTCGTAATAGAACCGGCCATCCGATTGGATTGTGCACAAGCCTTTTCCCCTAAACCAAAAGGCGGCAATCGTTGCCGCCACAGTCAAGACGGCGACAAGCAAAAGATTATTCCACTTTTTATTCATCAAACCACACCTCTGTAATTGGCCAACGCCCCGCCTTTTCTGCCGCATACTCAAACTTTATGAATCGAAAAACCCCTTCGCCAATTTGCAGGGACTGCTCTTTATCGTTTCCAGACCATTCCCCTTTGAATTCAGTCCATCTGTCACCATAAAGTGAACCAAACACTTTTATTGGAACGGTCGGCATCTGTGAGGTGTTCGTAAACCCAAGGCGCGCAATAGGGCGCGCTTTTCGAAATCGAAACACAATTGTTTCGAACGGATTATGCAAATCCGTATCTCCCCAAGTTGTACCCAAATCACCATCAATCATTAAAAGCCAATTGTTCGGATGAGTTACCTTGCAAAAAATACGCTCAATGCCATATCGTCCCGTGAAATCACAAAACCCATTGAATTTGAAAACTAGAAATATAGAATATGCCGTCAGAATACAAATCATCAAAAACAATCTTCGACCATTCATGACCGGGCTTAACCTCCAAAAACTTCGCAACTCATTCACCTATTCGGTTTATGCGGCACCAGAGGCGTCCATATTGCCGTCCAAGCGCCTAGCCGAACAGCCCGTACTTCAGGATGCAGTAGATGGCGCGGAAGCCGTCTTTCCAGCCGATCTTCTTGCCTTCCTTGTAGGTGCGTCCGAAGTAGCTGATGCCCACTTCGTAAATGCGCAGGTCGGCCTTGGCGATTTTGGCCGTGATTTCCGGCTCAAAGCCGAAGCGGTCCTGCTGGAGGGAGGGGAGGAGTTGCTGAATGACCTCCGTTTTGAAGACCTTGTAGCAGGTCTCCATGTCGGTGAGGTTGAGGTTCGTGAAGAAGTTGGACAGGGTCGTGAGGAACTTGTTCCCGACGGAATGCCAGTAGTACAGGACGCGGTGGGGCATGCCGCCCATGAAGCGGGAGCCGAAGACGACGTCCGCCTTCCCCTCCAGAATCGGTTCGAGCAGGCGGGGGTATTCGTTGGGGTCGTACTCGAGGTCCGCGTCCTGGATGAGCGTTATGTCGCCGGTGGCGGCGGTGAAGCCCGTGCGCAGGGCCGCGCCCTTGCCCTTGTTCTTCTCGTGCCGGAGACAGAGGAACGTATTGCGGTCGTCATTCGCAAAGGACTGCATGATGCGGTATGAATCGTCCTTGCTGCAGTCGTCCACCAGGATGATCTGCTTGCGGATGGGGACCTTGCGGACGGCCTCGACGATTTCGGACAGGGTCTTTTCCTCGTTGTAAACGGGAATTACCACTGAAAGGGCAAGCTGTTCGGAAAGATTCATGGCATAAGTATTATCTATGAAATACAAGTCTCCTGCAAGGAAAAACCCCGGGATTAAAGGTATGCCATCGCTTTCCTAAATCTTCTGAAATCGGCTAACGCCCGAATTCCAATTGCCGCAATCTTGGGCAAATTCAAGGAATTTATCCCGCCCTGCCGGGGCTTGAATGAGATTTTTTCAAAGACGATGTCTTCCTTGTAGTATGCGAAGTATGTTGTGAGCATAATGTTCGGGATGTTGTAGTCCTTGGGCAGGCGGTCAAGATACTTTGCCACGAGACTGGCGCGCATAAGGCGGAAAGGGGCGTTGGCGTCAGGAACCTTCACTCCAAAATAACATCTTAGGAGAAGGCAGACGACGCGTCCGACAAGAATCCGTAACTTGCCGTCTCCGCGTCGGTTTCGCCATCCAAGAACCGCCATGTGTTCGTTTCGTTTTTGCCAAAAGGCGTCGAATTCAGTCGGATCGGTCTGTCCGTCGGAGTCGGTCTGGAAAACGAAGTCGGCTCCTTCGCGTATGGCATGCTCGTACAAGGCGATCACTTTCGGTCCGTGCTGCTTGCCGGTGTCCGATAGGATTTCCAGTTGCGGCAGCTTTTCCTTGAGACCTAGCAAAATCCGGTGCGTACCATCGGTGCTGCCGCTGTCGGCAATAACCAGTCTCGAAGACTTCCCCTTGCCATCCAGCAGGGAGTGCCAGGAAGTTGCCACCGCCTCAATGTTCTGCTCCTCATTGTAGGCTGGCATTACGATAAATAGGGAATCTTGCATGATCAAGTCATCCAAAACGACATTGGTATTATCCACGATTACCACATCTCCCGCAAGGAAAAAGCGCTGTTTTCCTGCGCCGTGAAGAGCGCGAATCTCTGGAAAAGTGTATAATACGGCCATGCAATTTAGGAAAATAGAGGGAAGCAACCAATGAAGGCGCTATTCGCATCGTTTATGGTGGCGGCCGGGGCGGCCGCCGCGTCGCTTGACGAGCAGCCGGCCGAAGTCCGGCGAATTGCCAGGGCCGACATCCTCGCCGTGGCCGCGGCCGTGACTCCTGAGGCCTTTCCCGACGCGGACACCGTACTGCTCGACTCTGTGACGTTCGAGACCTACAACCCAGACGGCACGTCCGTGACGTACGACGACACCTACACGAAGGTGCTTACCGAGAAGGGGAGGCGCGACGCCCGCACCGACTCCCTCCACTTCAACGTCGCCTATGGCACGAATGAAATCGTCGCGGCCGAAATAATCAAGCCGGGCGGCGTCGTGGTCGCAATAGACCTGGCCCGCAACGCGAAGGTGATGACGGATCCATCGGAAATGCGCTCGAACATCTACGACCCCAACGACAAGATTCTCCGAGTCTCATATCCGGGCCTTGAAATCGGCGACATCGTCCGCCTCGCCTTCCGCCGCACCGACTACAAGGTCCGCGTGCCCGACACCTGGTCGGACTACCAGGTCTTCGAATACTTCGACCCGATTCTCCGATACACCTACGCCGTCTCCGAACCAGCCGAGAGGCCAATCCGCCACGTCTGTCTCCGCGCCCCCGTCGATGGCACGGTCACCAACTTCTCGGTGCGGCTCCCGGGCGGCGGAAGGACTCTCCGCGTATGGGAGATACACGATGTCCCGCAGGCCTTCCCGGAACCCGACATGCCCGCCCTCTACACGGTCGCGCAACGCCTTCTCCTAAGCACGGCGGAGGACTGGCCCGCTCTCTCAAAATGGTACTGGAACCTATGCAAGCCGCATCTGGACGCCGTGACGCCGGAAATGAAGGCGCTTGTGAAGACGCTCAGGGACGAAGCCGCAGGCAAGGTGCCGGAGGATGGTGACGCCACGGCGGCGATAGTCCGCGCCCTTTTCACATGGGTCTCGCAGAACATCCGCTACATGGGCGTCACGACCGAGACGGAGGCCCCCGGCTACGAGCCGCACGATGTCTCGATGACATTCGACAACCGCTACGGCGTCTGCCGCGACAAGGCCGCGCTCCTCGCCGCCATGCTGCGCCTTGCCGAAATCGACGCCTACCCGGTCCTCATCCACGCCGGCGAGAAGCGCGACCCTGACGTGCCGATGACCTTCTTCAACCACGCCATCGTCGGCGTCCGCGAGGCAGACGGTTCGTACACGCTCATGGACCCGACGAACGAGAGCGCCCATGACCTTCTCCCCGCCTATCTCGACGACAAGAGCTACCTCGTAGCCCACCCCGACGGCGAGAACTTGCGCGTCTCGCCCATCACACCCGCGTCGGAGAACATGCTCCGCGTCGAATCCGAAGGGAATGTCAACAAGAACGGCACGCTTTCGCTGGAATCCCGCATATATTTCGAAGGAATCAACGACAGCGTTTACCGCGGCCATTTCGCGCGGATGCCTGCGGAAAAGCGGCGCGACTTCTTCGACGGCATGGTCAAGCGCCGCATCGCCGGGGCGACGCTCGAAGACTTCACCATCCTCCCGTACGACCTGCAGGACACCGCCGTGCCGCTAGAAGTGCGCCTGCACGTCACCGCCCGCGATTTCCCGGTCGTCGGCGACAGCGCCGTCCTCGTCGACCTCCCCTGGTTTTCGTCCTCCCTCGGCTACGCGAACTTCCTCATCGGCGCAACCGGCCTCGAAAAGCGCCGCTACCCGCTAGAAACCGAGACGGCCTGCGGCACCGAGGAGAAAATCAGCCTGGCATTCAATTACATCGGCATGCCCATAGCCCTTCCCGAGGCGGTCTCGTTCGCCACCAACGGCGTCACATTCGCGCAGGAGACATCCTCCGAAATCCCCGACAGCGGCGGACTCATCGTCAATGCCTCCCGGCGCTTCGAGCTGAACCTAACCGAATATCCGCCGGAAACATACCTCGGCCTCAAGAAATCCCTGCACGACATCGAGCACGCCAAGGACGGGCGCGCCATATTCGAGCCAGCCGAGTCCGCCGCGGCGAACGCCGACACGCGCCTCATCTCGCAGGACGTCCGCTATGACGTCGCTTCATCCTTATGCTGGACAACGACCGTCACGACCGTCCGCGAGATCCTCACCTACGCCGGCAAGAAGCGCCACTCGGAAATGGCAATCGGATACAACCCCGTCTGGGAGGACGTGGAACTCCTTAACGCCACCGTCTCCAACGCGGCCGGCGTCGTCCACGCCGTCCAGCCGCACGAGATCAACGTCATGGACCAGGGCTGGGTCGCCTCCGCCCCGCGCTACCCGGCGGGAAAGACGATGGTCGTGAGCCTCCCCGGCGTCGAGACCGGCTCCGTCATTCGCACCTCGTACCGCATCGTCCACCGCGACAGGCCCTTCTTCAGCTTCTCCGCGGTTCTCCAAGGCGTGGACCCTGTTGTCGACTACTCGGTCACGGTTGACGCGCCAACCGGACTCGTCCTCCGCGCCGAATCCTTCGGCGACGTCCGCGAGGTGTCTGACACCAAGGGCGGGCGCGTCGTCCGTTCCTGGTCGGTCTCAAGCCCGAAGACCCTCCCGCGCGAGGAAAACCTCCCGCCGCCATTCGCCTACGCCGCCTCGGTCTATGGCTCCGCCGGCGGCTGGACCGCCTACGCCGCCGATGTCTCCGCCGTGCTGAAGAAGGCCTTCGCGCCCGAGGCCAGCCGCGCGGCGCGCGCCAAGGCCCGCGCCATCTGCGAGGGGCTCGTCTCCACGCCCGACAAGGTCCGCGCCATCCGCGACTTCGTGGCGCGCGACATCCGTCTTGCCGGACCGATGTTCACCGAGCTCCCGCTAGCCGCCACACCAGCCGACACCACGCTCTCCGACGGCTACGGCAACGCGCTTGACCGCGCCGTCCTGCTCGTCGCGATGCTCGACGCCATCGGCCTCGACGCCGACGTCGTCCTCGCCGATCCGCTGCGGACGCTCATGCCCGCTGACGGCGCGGCTGAGGACCCGCGCCACGTCCTTCCCTCGGCCGGCGTCTTCACGCGGCCCCTCGTCGCCGTCGAGCCCGAGGCCGGCAACCGCGTCTATCTCAACGACACCGACCAATACGCCCATCTCGGCGTCACGTCCTCATTCAACCACCTCGCGCTCAGCCTCGGGAAACGCCGGGTAACCGACGACCTCGACCTCGGCGCCGAACTTGACGGATCCGACGAGACCGCCGCCCCCACAGTCGACGCCAGGCAGAGTTTCGCCACCGTCTCTCCGATCCGCGCCGACCTCGTGGACGCCAGCCGCAGCGCGTTCGAAGTGGAACTCGACGCCAACGGCGATGCGCGCGTCGCCGTCAAAAACACGTCGTACGGCACGGACGCCGCCGCCGTCCGCCGTAGCTACGAGGAGATGACGCCCGAGGAACTCAGCCGCCACCACCAGGAACTTGTCGGGGCCATCTCAGTCGCGGCAAGGCCGGCAGGCCCGCTTGAATTCGATGTCACCAACTACCCCGCCACGGTCTCCTACGCGGTCGCGGCGCCGGACTACGCGGTCCGCACGGGCGACACCCTCACGCTCGTCCTGCCCGCCCCAGGCCAGCTGATCGGCCTTCGTTCGGACCGCCGCACCCTGCCGCTCGGCACCGCGGCGCTGGACGATGCCTTCTCCTCCATCCGGGTGGTCCTCCCCCCTGAGACAGAAGAGATTCTCCTGATGCCCCCCGAAATCGACTGGAGCCACATGGGGCTCGGCCGCATCCGGCGCAAGGTGACGGTCGGCAAACGGGACGACGGACGCACCACGCTGATTATAGAGGCGTCGCGGACGCACCGCTTCCGCACGATTCTGGGACCGGAATTCTATCCGGCCCTTCTTGAAATGAACCGCCGCATTGTCTCGCCGGCGCAGCGGACCTTGGTCGTCCGCCTACGGCCCCGGAACCAGTAATGGGGCCGAGGTCCCTGTGGTACTCGCTACCGGCGCTGGAAGACGCGCACGTAGTCAACCTCGAAGTTGACGGGGTACGCAAGTTCGCTTTCGACATGGCCCGGGCGGCACCGGTAGTGGAAGAGCGCGAGGAGGACGAACATCTCGCGCTGCGGCGTCGGTCCCCGGTAGGTCTGCATGACGCGTCCGTCGTAGCGGAAGCGCGCAAGTCCCTCCTCCCATTCGAGGGAGAAGACATGGAAGTCGTTGCCGGGGTCGGGCTCCAGCATCCTGTAGTGGCCGTCGGGCGTGTAGTGGACGTTCATCTGCGCCCTCACGGCGTCCGCTGGGTCGCCCCAGGCCTCGAATATGTCGAACTCCAGGGCGCCGTCGGCCTTGTTGGGAAGACCCTCGGGCGTGAACTCCTGGTGGAGGGGATCGACCTGGTGAAGCCAGAAGGCCGATTCAAGTCCCGGTCCCTTGGCGATTTTGCAGCGCGTCTCGAACCAGCCGTACTTCTGCCCGAACTTCCTCATCACGGTGGCGTCGGTGCGGTCGCGGCCGTAGCGGTGGTCGCTGGTCATGATGCAGCTGACGCAACTTGAGCCGATGTGCGGACGGGGAGGCAGCTTCTCGTCTATGCGGAGTTTCAGCGTCCCGCCCGATATTTCATAGAGGCATTCAGGGCTTGTGTAGGCCCCGGGATGGCGCGCTCCAACCCGCTGGTAGTATTCGAACTGGCCATTGCGGTAGCCCGCGTACCACTTCGCTTCGTCAAGGACGGGCGAAGCGAATTCGTCGCCGAAGGTCAGCTTCCACGCCGCCGCTTCTTCCGGGTCAAGCCCGAACGGGGCGATTTCGCCTTTTGCGCTTTCTTCTGCCATTTGCCAGGTTTCCCTTCCTCTTTGCCGAAACGCTTCGCCCTGCCAGTATCCTTCTTCCCCGGGCGCATGGCCTTGCCCGTGCCTTCCTTGCCCCTGGTGCGGCGTGCCGGGTCGGCTTCCCGCACTATGGCGAAGTCGAGCTTGCGCTGCAGGAAGTCAACGCCCACGACGAAGACCTTGAGCTCGTCGCCGACGGCGTACGCGCGTCCGTCGGCGCACAGCGCGTTTGCTCCGCGGTCGAAGCGGACGAAGTTGCGGGAGATTGAGCCGATGTGGACGAGGCCGCCTACCTGGAGGTCGGGGAGATCGACGAAAAGGCCGAAGTTCGTGACTTTGGCCACCACCGCGGTGAACTCCTCCCGGTTCCCTTCGTCGAGGACCTGCTTGAGATAGCGGTACTTCTTGATTTCGAGAAGGGTGCGCTCGGCGTCGTCGGCGCGCTGCTCGCGCTCGGTGCAATGGACGGCCATCCTGCGGAGGTAGCCGTCCGGCGCGCGCGCCGCCCCGATTTCCCCCGTGAGATACCCTGCGAGCTGCCGGTGCAGGATGAGGTCGGGGTAGCGGCGGATTGGCGAGGTGAAATGCGAGTAGAAGTGCTTGGCGAGGCCGAAGTGGCCCATCCCCTCGGCCGAATATACCGCCCTCTTCATGCTGCGGAGGATGAGCGTGTGGGCGGTCGCCCTGAGCGGGCTGTCGGCGATGGAGGCGATGAAGGCCGAGAGGTTCTTCGGGTTGTGGATGTCGCCCGGCCGGAAGCCGATTGCGCGAAGGGAGGTGGTGAGGTCATCGATTTTCGACGGGTCGGGTGACTCGTGGAGGCGCGAGAGTATGCGTATCCCGCGCGAGGAAAGCTCTGCGGCGACGGCCTCGTTGGCCGCGACCATGCATTCCTCGATCATCTGGTGCGAAATGTCGTATTCGACCACCTTTACGCCAGTCATGCGCGATTCGGCGTCGAGCTGTATTTCGCACTCGGGCAGATCGAGGTCCAGCGCGCCGGACTTCATGCGCGCCTGGCGAAGCTGCGTTGCAAGCGCCGCGCAGCCCTTTAGCAGCGCTTCGGCTTCCGGCGGGAAGGAGTCAAGGCCCTCGGGCTTGCGCCCCTCGATGATGGCGAGCGCCTGCTCGTAGTTTAGTCGCAGTTTCGAGCGAATCCTCGACCTGGCGAAGCGACGCCCGGTCGGGCGGCCTGCCGTGTCGAAATCGATGAAGACGGAGAGGCAGAGCCTGTCCTCGTCGGGGCGGAGACTGCATACGCCGTTCGAGAGTTGCTCGGGGAGCATGGGTATCACCTTGTCAACGAGATAGACGCTCGTTCCCCGCTCGGCGGCCTCGCGGTCGAGCGCCGAGTCTTCGCGGACGAAGAAGCTGACGTCCGCGATGTGCACGCCGAGAGTGCGCGTTCCGTCGGGGCGGATGTCGAGCGATATCGCGTCGTCGTAGTCGCGCGCGGAGGCCGGATCGACGGTGAGTATGAACTCCTTGCGGAGGTCGAGGCGCTTTCCGGGGCGGCGGAGCCGCCCTTCGGCGGCGGAGGCCTCTTCGAGGACTTCGTGCGGGAAGTCGCCCGGGAGCTCGTACTGCCGGCAGACGACCTCGGTGTCGAGCGACGGCTTGTCCGCGGGGCCGATGACGTCGACGATTTCGCCTTCGGCCGGCGCGCCGCCGGCCTGGTTCGCAGCGAAGCGGACCACGACGCGGTCGCCTTCCTTCGCGCCTGCGGGGTCGGCGATGGCTATGTCCTGGCGGTAAACTGGGTCGAGCGGGATTACGAACTTGATTTTCCCGGAAGTGTAGAACGTGCCTACGATGAGGCGGTTCGCGCGCGTTTCGACGCGGACTACGCGCGCTGAATCCGCGTCCGCGCCGTTCCGAAGCACGCGCACGGCAACTGTGTCGCCAGGAAGGGCGTCGCCGACGTCGCGCGCTTCGACGCGGTATGTCCTGCCGGTTTGGGCGTCAGTCACGAACCCGGCGCCGCTCCTCGCAAGTTCTAGCTTGCCCGAGACGAGGCCCTGCGATCCAAGGGCGTAGAGACCCGGGCGCACCAGCTTCAGCGCGCCTTCCTCCACGAGTGTTGCCAGCGCGGCGTTCATGAGCTTCGCGCGGTGCCCGCGGAAGCCGAGAACGTCCCCGATGTCGCGGGCCATCCATTGCCGGCCGGGCTCCGATTCGATAAGGTAGCGGATCTGGTCCGCGATTTCATTGATGTTCATAGATGCTTTCCTTTCTCAATTTCCACATTTGACATTCTACCACAGGCGCCCGGCCCGATAAAGCGGCAAATGGGCCGGGCGCCTTCGCAGCGGGGCGGGCTAGCGGAACTTTGGCAGCCAGTCGCCATGCGCGGCGATGAGGTCGTCGCAGAGCGAGCGGATCTGGTCGAT
>JAEEGL014893138.1_pt1 | contig 12769 bp, 11 predicted proteins | sample 9134231 | NCBI WGS metagenome assembly JAEEGL01 (sample SAMN16246548, study PRJNA631951) | gut metagenome | biome: gut microbiome; feature: rumen; material: fiber-attached | host: Bos | place: Iran: Karaj | collected 2018-10 | reverse complement strand
CTTGATCAGAGTAAACCGTTTTCAGTCGCAACCGCGGGTGACTGACAACGAAAAACAGTCGATAATTATTAATCCGTCAACTGAATCCAGTCGCAGGACACAAAAGTGACAACCTAAATCAGCAAATCACACAGCAAATCACATGGTGTAGGGTTGGTGTAGCGTTACCTTATTGAAAGCATATACAAAGCATATTGAAAGCATATACAAACCATATACAAAGCATATACATAAAGTGAAAGGTGGGTGACTCTAAGGTGACTCTAAGGTGACATTCTCAGAATTCCTCGGGACGGGTGTATACCTCGTCCGCATCGGCGACCGCTTCGTCCGCAAAGTTGGTATATGGAAATGATGATTCACAAATTTCAATGTCGGTGATGTTGTGGATAGGAATGACAGTGCCATCGGAGATGGTCAGCGTACCTTTCATGGTATCAATGCTTTTCACCGAACCAGTAGTGTTGATGTAGCTGCCACCCTCTTTGCGGCTGTCGCGCTGGAACCATGTGAATTGTGCTTCGATGTCGCGGTTGTGCACAAGCATGGAAAGGCTGCGGTTGATCTGCTCCTGAGAGTCTTTTTCGAGTTCTATCTTGCTGCTTGTATGGCGTTTGACCTCGTCCAGCTCTTCAAAATACATTGGGAGCGAGGCAAAGGGCATGAGTTGATGTGCACGTCGCTCAATGGGCATCCGTGGATGGTATTTCGGGTCGGGGTGGGGGAGGTCTATGATGTCGGAATAATCCATACTAACACAACTAACGTTGACGCAGCCCGATTATTGCTTACGGTGTACAATAAAATGCCCGTATAAGCGTTGTAGGAAATACAACAAATCTTACTAATCACCTTATGAAACAAAAGATTATTTATGGTGGATTGACGGCATTGAACGTTGAGTTGCAGAAGGATGTGTGGAGCGGTGCCAAATATGTTATTTTGCTGGATGAGAATACGTTTCAGTATTGTCTGCCAATGCTTATTTCACAGGTCGAAGTGTTGCAGGAGGCTGAGTTTATAGAGGTTCCAGTGGGTGAGGAGTGTAAAAGTTTGGAGGTGGCGGCGCAGGTTTGGCAGACGCTTTTGGAGGGCGAAGCCGACCGCAACACGGTGATTGTCAACCTTGGAGGTGGCTGTGTTAGCGACCTCGGTGGCTATGTGGCATCGTGCTACAAGCGTGGGATGCGTTGTATCAATGTACCAACAACATTACTGTCGATGGTAGATGCTTCGATTGGTGGCAAGACAGCTGTCAATTTTGGCGGTATAAAGAATAGTATCGGTACATTCCATGAGGCTGAGATTGTGTGTATTGAGCGTTCGTTTTTGGAAACTCTGCCCGAAGCGGAGATACTTTCGGGACGATTTGAGATGGTGAAGACAGCTGTGGTGTCAGATTACGACCTGTATAAGCGTACTATGGCCGACAATACGTTGACACAGAAGATGATTGGCAACGTGGCACGCATAAAGCATCGTGTCACCGTGGCAGACCCGTATGATTATGGGATAAGGCACATTCTTAATTTTGGACACACCTTTGGCCATGCAATTGAGGTTTATTCCGGTTTGCCGCATGGTGTGGCTGTGGGTATGGGAATGAAGATGGCAATGTATCTCTCTACAAAGAAGGTTGGCCTTGATGAAGAGGTCTATAAGTCATACTCCCAGTGGCTTAAGGGGATTGTAAATGCCGCTCATTGCCAGTTGCCGACATATAATTTGAAAGATATTGAGAAGATGCTCCCATTGATGCGCAACGACAAAAAGAACGCCGACGGTGTGATACGCTGCGTGCTGCTTCAGAAACCAGGGGAGGCCATTATTGATGTCGATGTTTCCGACAATGAAATCCGCGATGCGTTCTTGCAAAAGTGAATTACGCGACAGGGACGATAATCTGCTCGGTGGTGCGGCTTCGTTGCTCCAATAATATAGGACGTCCGGCAACGATGCTGTCTATTACCTTTTGGGTGTAGTAGCGGATGGTGATGAGCTGCAGACTGTCGTTGTAACGCACACGGAACATGTTCTTTAGTTCATCTATTAGTAGGCTGACAAGCTGTGGATTGTTGTCGATACAGATGGAGAAACTCAATGCGGAGTTTTGCATCAGGTTGACGCGGAGACCAATCTTATTCAGTATGCCGAAGATGACTTGAAGGTTGTCTTCGGCGATAAAAGAGTAGTCGCGCGGCATGATGGAGATTAGTATTTGGTTGTTTTTAAAGATGTAAAGCGGCGTTTCCGGAACAAGTGTATCGTAGTCGCCAATCGCCGAGCCTTCGGCCTCGGGAGTGATGAAAGAACGAATGTATAGAGGTATGCCTTTGTTTTGGATTGGTTTCACCGTTTTAGGATGAATGACAGAAGCACCATAGTAGGCTAACTCAATGGCCTCATTGTATGGTATTTGTCTAACTTTTACGGTGTCGTTGAAGAATTTGGGGTCGGCGTTTAGGAAGCCTGGTACATCTTTCCAGATGGTGACGCTTTGCGCGTTGAGGCAGTAGGCCAGAATGGCCGCTGTGTAGTCGGAACCTTCTCGGCCTAGAGTGGTGGTTTTATGATTCTTAGTGCCACCGATGAATCCTTGTGTCAGTATTACATTGTGTGTGTTGGAGTCAGTCAGCAGTCTTCTTGCAGCTTGTTCTGTGGATAGCCAGTCAACATGACCCTCGCGATAATGTTCATCGGTGTGTATAAGCAAGCGTGCATCAGCCCATAAAGTATTTATTCCAAGAGTGTTGAGGTATTCTGCAATGATGGTGGTGGAGAGCAGTTCGCCGTGGCTTACAACTTGGTCGTAATTGTAGTTGTAATGCTCTGTGTCGGCGTGTAGGGTGGTACGGAGGTGGTCAATGCTGGCCAGCAATGTGTCTATCTTGCGTTGAATATCCTTGTTATCAGGCATTAATGCGGAAGCGATGCCGCGATGGTAGTCCTCCAGTTGCTCGCGCAATGCCTTTGCTGTCGCAGCGTCTGTACTTCCCGGGACAAGCTTCTCCAGCAGGTTGGTTGTCTTGCCCATGGCGGAAACAACTACCACCAAAGGTGTTGATTCCATGTGTTTTTGCACGATGTGCGCCATGTTGCGCACTGCATCGGCACTGTTGACAGAAGCTCCTCCGAATTTGAAAACTTTCATGGGTTATTACAGCAGTTTATGCCAACTCTCGCTCCATGTCGCGGCGCGAGTCTTTGGCTTTGATTGTTTCACGCTTGTCGTAGTGGTGCTTGCCTTTTGCAAGCGCGATGGTCAGCTTGGCATAGCCTTGGGGGTTGACATATAGCAGTACTGGTACAATGGTGTAGCCGCGCTCCTTGATGCGGTTCTGTAGTTTCCGTAGCTCGCGACGGTTGAGCAGTAGTTTGCGGTCGCGCTTGGCCGTATGTCCCCAGTAGCTGCCGAACTTGTATTCGGAGATGTGCATATCTCTTACAAACAGCTCGTTACCGATGAATGTACACCATGCGTCACTAAGGTTGGCTTTGCCTTCACGAATGCTTTTTATTTCTGAACCCATCAAAACAAGGCCGGCTTGATACTCGTCCATCAGGAAATACTCGTAGGCAGCCCGCTTGTTTTTTATTTCTATGATGTTCTTTTCTTCCATTTTCAATATTCCTTGTTCCACCGACATCCCGCCGGCTTCATTTACAAGTCTCTAACGGCATTTCCTCTTTTTTATTTCATGTAGGAGTGTCAGAATTGGAGAAAAATATGTAATTTTGTAATCCGAATACAGGCAGTTGTGTGTGCAAATGCCATGTTGTCAATAGTTAATGGAAAAACAGCGGACATATATAGCCATCGACCTCAAATCGTTCTATGCATCAGTGGAGTGCGTGGAGAGGGGACTTGATCCGTTGCGAACCAACTTGGTTGTTGCTGACCCTACGCGTACAGAGAAAACCATCTGTTTGGCCGTGACACCATCGCTCAAGGCATACGGTATTGGCGGTAGGGCTCGCCTTTTCGAGGTGGTGCAGCGGGTGCGTGAGGTGAACCTGGAGCGTCTGTGTTTCTCTCCCGATGGTGTATTCCACGGACGGTCGACCGATAGTATCGAGTTGCGTGGCAATTCGTCGCTAGAACTGGATTACATTGTTGCGCCACCGCGGATGAGGTTATATGTACAATATTCCAGACGTATATATCAGATTTACCTTCGCCATATTGCTCCCGATGACATTTACCCTTATTCAATTGACGAGGTCTTTATTGATGCGACTAACTATCTGGAAATAAAAGGAGTGACACCTCGACAGATGGCATCGATGTTAGTGTCCGATGTGCTGAGCGAGACGGGTATCACGGCAACTGCCGGTATAGGTACCAATATATACCTTGCCAAAGTGGCCATGGATATTGAGGCTAAGCATGCCGAACCTGATGCTAATGGTGCACGTATTGCCGAGCTTGATGAGTTGAGTTTTCGGCACAAGTTATGGGGTCATCGTCCATTGTCTGATTTTTGGCAGGTGGGTCGCGCCACGCAACGAAAACTGGAGGCCAATGGCATGATGACCATGGGCGATGTGGCGCGTCGCTCGCTGACGGACGAGACTCTGCTGTATAATCTTTTCGGGATACATGCCGAACTGTTGATTGACCATGCCTGGGGTTGGGAGCCGGTGGGACTGGAACAGATAGGAAAAATAAAACCACAGAGTAGGTCGTTCAGCTCCGGTCAGGTTCTCAAGGAGCCGTATCCTGTCGCCAAGGCTCGAATTGTAGTGCGCGAGATGGCCGACAATATTGCACTCAAACTTGTTCGCAAGGGGATGCTTGCGTCACAGATGGCACTGTATATTGGATATGACACAGCCAACATAAAGGAGGGTGGGGAAGAGGAGTTTGGTGGACAAATAGCAATCGACTACTATGGCCGAGAGGTGCCGGTTCCGGCACACGCCAGTGTCAAACTTACTCGACCAACCGACTCGTCTAATATCATCACAAAGGCTATAGTAAAGTTGTTCGACAGTATCGTTGACACCAGGCTTCGGGTTCGTCGTTTGAACATCGCAGCATGTGACATAATACCTAATTCTGGCATTGAAAAAGGTGTCGAACAACTCAACCTTTTCGACGACCAAAATGAGGTTGAGCAACGTCTTGCAAAGCGTAAAGCCGAGCAGGAACGTGATGCTCGTGTACAGCACGCCTCGCTGATCATAAAGGAGCGTTTTGGCAGCAATTTTATCCTTTCCGGAACCAATTTTGAGGAGGATGCCACTGCCCGTGAGCGCAATGGTCAGATGGGTGGACACAAGTTGTAAATTTTTTTTTCAAAAAGCAGATGAAATTTTCATTGCTGCAAGGGGCTGTATTTCTGTTCATTTATGCATATATCTTCTTCTATTCTTCTTTATGTCTTCTTTAATTATTTTTCATATAAAACAATAAATATTCCTATTCTTCGTTATGTTTCCAAACATTAATTTTAGAGATAAATGGCACGTATATTTCAAGGCATGGACGGTGCATTCAGTGGTAAGATGGGGCCTTTTGTAGGCTATATGTGGAAGAACCGAGCATGTGTCCGCACCTATAGGAAAGAGATCAATTATCCCAACACAGAAAGCCAGAAAAAGGAGCGTGATTGGTTCATTGGGATGGTCAGATTTGCCTCACAAGCCAAGGGTGCAATCAAGTTGGGTTTCCGACTTCAGGCTGCTGAGTTGGGTATGACTGAAGGCAACTATTTTGTCAGTCGAAACAAGTCTTTTTTCCGTCGTGTGGACGATACGGTGGAGACGGATTTTGGTCGTCTTACTATATCCGAGGGTTCCGCTGCCGATGTCCTTTTTCACAACCCTGTTTTCCGAGAGAACGAGGTTGTGAGTGTCGATTTTGAAAAGAATATGCTTTTCTCAAGGGCCTCGGGTGATGACCTGGTATACCTCTATTTTTATGCACCAGAGACAGCCGAAGGTTTCCTCTCTGCACCGGTCAAACGACGTTCCAAGCACGTTGATGTACAATTGCCGGAATCATGGAGCGGCGCCGAAGTTCACATATATGGTTTTGTGGTTGACCGCGAGGGTCGCGCTTCCAACTCTACATATATTGGGGTTGGAAAGGTAAACCACTATAATGAGCGCGGTGTATATATCCCGTTGAACAAAAGTTGGAACGATTTTGTCGAGATGGCCAGCCGTGTCAATGCCGAAACAGGTTCGGAGGTGCAGAAATCTGCTGGCGTGGGTGGTGTGGACATATTAAGCATCGATAGAGAGGCTCCTCCTGAATAAAAAAATTGTTTAATATATAATACGTTCAAACAGGTAGTTATGCTGTCTGTAGGTGCTTGTTTTGCTAAAATATTTTGTCATGTTGCAAAAAGTTAGTACTTTTGCACCCTCAAATTGGAGCGATAAGGCTTCGTTTTTGATGACTCAGTAGCTCAGTAGGTAGAGCACAACACTTTTAATGTTGGGGTCCTGGGTTCGAGCCCCAGCTGGGTCACAAGACAACCAGTCAGCACTGACACTGACTCAGTAGCTCAGCAGGTAGAGCACAACACTTTTAATGTTGGGGTCCTGGGTTCGAGCCCCAGCTGGGTCACAAAAACGAATGATAACCGGATTTGAAAGGTCCGGTTTTTTTATAGCAATGCGAAAGATTACATATCTGTTGATAGGTTGTTTGGCAATTTTCGCCTCTGTTTCGGCACAGCAGACAAACGAGCAGTTGGCCGCATATTATTTTGACCACGGTGAGTTCGCGCAGGCTGCTCAGCTCTACGAGGGTCTATACAGGCAAACAACGAACAAATACTACTATCAACGTCTGCTTACAACATATTTGGAACTGGGCGAGTATAAGAATGCCTCCCGTCTGGTGGAGCGTCGACAGAAGAGTAACCCGAAGGAACTGAACCTATATGTTGACGAAGGCCGTGTCTATTTGCGACAGGAACAGCCTAAGAAGGCGCAGAAATGTTTTGATAAGGCTATAGAGTCAATCACGAACAATCTCCAGCCTGTGCCCGATCTTGCACAGGCGTTTATTGGTATTGGTATGCCAGATTACGCTGCGAAGGCATATCTAGCTGCACGCGCTAAAGCTAAAAATCGGCAACTTTATTTCAATGAACTGATAGGTGTCTATCAGCAAATGGGAAATTATGAGGCGATGACCGGGGAGTATTTTGATTTGTTGGACAATCAGCCGGGCATGATGAGCAGTGTGCAGATTTCGATGCAAAAGGTGCTCAATGAGGCTCCAGATGGGCGGTTGGCCGATGGTGTACGCAGTGCACTTGTAAGCCGTGTACAGGAGCATCCTGATAGTAAAGTGTATCTTGAAATGATGATATGGTTCTCTTTACAGCAGAGTGATTTCCGTTTTGCATTGGAACAGGCTGAAGCTGTCGATACTCGGTTCCCAAATCTTGGTGGAGAGCAGGTGATACGTGTGGCTCGTATCGCACAAAACAACGGCAGCCTTGACGTTGCGGATGAGGCTTATCGTTATATGCAGCGTAAAGGACCTGAAAATCAATACTATTTCGAAAGTCGCGTGGGTGAGCTTGAGGTCTCCTATGCTCGTATCAATAATAACTACACTATTGATTCCATGTCTTTTAGGACTCTAGAACAGAGATATCTTTCCGCCTTTGATGAGCTAGGCAAGAATGAGAAAACGATTCCGCTCATGCGACATTATGCCGACCTGATGGCATATCATGGTGCAGATGCCCAAGCGGCCGTAAGTATTCTTGATGATATTTTGGAGATGCCCCGCCTGAAGCCTCAGGTACGTGATGCTGTAAAACTGGAACTTGGTGATTTGTTGCTCTTTGCTGGCGAAACTTGGGATGCCTCTCTTCTTTATATGCAGGTGGAAAAGGATAACAAGAATGACATTCTTGGAGCGATGGCAAAATTTAAGAATGCAAAACTTTCGTATTACAATCACGATTTTGAATGGGCAAAGTCGCAACTTGATGTGCTACGCGCTTCAACTAGCAGATTGGTGGCAAATGATGCTATGGAATTATCTCTCTTAATCTCTGATAACATGGAAGATGATAGTACTTATGGTATGCTGGAAATGTTTGCAGATGCAGACTTACTGCTGTACCGTAATATGCTTGACTCTGCATGGAATGGTTTTGATGCAATTACAAAGGCAGTTCTGTCTCATCCGCTGTTCGATGAGTTGTTGATGAGAAAGGCTCAAATACGCATTAAACAAGCACGTTATCTAGAGGCAAATAGTCTACTTCAACGACTGATTGATTTCTATCCCAACGACATTACTGCCGATGATGCGCTCATTATGCAGGCTGAGTTGAATGAAGACAAATTAGATAACCCTGCAAAGGCGCAAGAGTGTTATGAGAAGATACTTCTTGAGTATCCGTCCAGCCTCTATGTAGATCGTGCTCGTAAAAGATATAATGAATTGAAATCAAGATGACTGAAGTAAAAGCCAAGAAATTTTTGGGCCAGCATTTCTTGATGGACGAATCTATTGCCCGTCGAATTGTTGGTGGCCTTTCGACAGATGCTCGTGGCGTATTGGAGATAGGGCCAGGTATGGGTGTGCTTACGAAATATCTAATTGAAAGGCCAGAAACGGATTTTCATGTGATAGAAATCGACCGTGAATCGGTAGTTTATCTTAATAATCATTTTTCTGGACTTCATGTTATTGAAGGTGATTTTCTAAAGTATGACTTAAATTTGTTGTTCAGCGAGCCGTTTGCTATAATTGGTAATTTTCCGTACAATATTTCTTCGCAGATTCTTTTCAAGGTATTTGATAACCGTGATATTGTTACCGAGGTAGTCGGAATGTTTCAAAAAGAGGTAGCAGAGCGTGTTGCTGCTAATCCAGGAAGCAAGACGTACGGTATCCTTTCTGTTTTGCTATCAGCTTTTTATAACATCGAGTACCTTTTCACGGTACATGAGAACGTGTTCAATCCTCCGCCAAAGGTGAAATCTGCTGTCATCAGGTTAACGAGAAATAGTGTAACTTCTTTGGAATGTGATGAGAATCTATTCATTCAGGTTGTAAAAGCGGGTTTCAATCAGCGTAGGAAAACATTGCGCAATGCCTTGCGTCAGCTTGGCCTCTCCCTTGATGCCGTGCCTCAAGAACTATTGTGCAGTCGTGCAGAGCAGTTATCAGTTAATGAATTTATTACTATAACAAAATTATTACAGGAATGCTTATAGCAGCTTATATTGTTTTGGCAATAGCCTTTGGAATCAGTAATATGGTGTTGTTCTACCGTTGCGCAGAGATAACGCCCATCCGTCTGTCTCGTGGTTTGTTTATTACTTTTCTCGTCTCCGTAGTGCAGACGGTATTGTTTCTTTTAGGGATGTTTTTAGGAGACATTCTCCGATTCGAACTTCCGACAGATGCGGAGGCTTTTTCCAAAACTAATTCGTTGATATTCCTTGGCTTGGATTTATTTGTAATGTTGAGGATGTTGATGCCGTATCTCAAGCGTGAGTCCCAATTGCCGATATTCAATCTCGGCAGCAATTCGGCATGTGTTGCAATGGCATTTGCCACCGCCATAAATCTACTTCTTGTTGGTCTCGGTGCGGGTTTTGTTGCATCGCTTGCAATGGACATTCATAAGGCACTGTGGCCACTAATAATTATTTTGTTCTTAGCTGGTTATTGGGGATTAATGCTCGGACGCACCAAGGTGAACATTCGACCCCGCAGATGGATGATTGTGGCCTCAGTGCTTCTTTTAGCAGTATCCATTGCTGCTGTTGTGAACGCTTGATTCCGTTATTCTGGGTAAATCTTCATTTGGCATTTGACGCAGTCGAAAGCTAGACGGAATTTATGTCCGTTGTTGTACAAGACAAGAGTGTCGTTTGGGGCAATGTCTATCATTGCTTTATTTTTACACTTGCTTTGGAGGCAGCATCCGAGTTCATACCGTAGGCAATACTTAGTTGTCATTATTGCCTTGCCATTGTGGTCGTTTGTTTGTTCTATTCCACGCTCCAAAATGTTGGTTCCATGTTTTTTATAGAATTCTTCGGCCTTTTTGTTGGTGATATTTGCGCGGTAATCCACGGCATTTTTCGGAAATGCTGCGTTTTTGTCGATGTGGGTGTGGTCTATTGGATGGAAGTATTTGATTCTATGTTCGTAAAGTGATTGTATCGCGTTACGACGCAGTTCGTTTAGCATTTGGGCGGGGATGAAGTATGAGCCTTCGGTGGCGTCCATTATCTTATCTGCAACAAAGGGTGTGCCACCCAGCTTGGAAAGCTGTTTGATTACCGTGTTTGACATTTTTATCGGGCTGTTTGCAAGGGTGTGCTCCGACTCTATTTGTGCTGTTGCAGATATTCCATCCTCATCTTTTATGTCGAGTGAAAAACCTCCGCGCGTGGTACATAATATCATGTCTACCTTAATTTTGCGGTCGGCAGAATGCACCTTGAGCAGCCGTTCAAACGTCATGTCGTTATTGCGCCAAATTGTTGTGCCGATCTTGATGTTGGGCATTTCGTTTGGTGTAATGGTACGTCCATTCACATTGTTTACAAGAAAACCTTGAAGATGTCCGCTGGCATCCATAAAACATAGTCCATCACCATTCGCAAATTCCGTATCACCGCTGATTGTTAGCGTATAACTGCCCACGGATGTGACTTTGCCTACCTCTTTGCCAAGCGATTTCTGTGTGGCGAAGGAAGCCATTGGCTGTCGGTTGCGAAGGAAGTAATCGGTGTATCCGCGGTTGAATGTGCGCTCGATGTCGGGTGTGAAAGTATATGTGCAACTGCCTGACGAAGAAGGCGTGATAACATTGCCCTCGCTGCTCTTTTGTTCCATGATGTTGTCAAGCAGTTGGCGATAGTATGCTGTCACGTTTTTTACATATCCCAAATCTTTCAAACGCCCCTCTATCTTGAATGATGTAATGCCAGCATCTATCATGGAACCAATGTGTTTGCTTGCATTAAAATCCTTTAGCGAGAGCAGGTGGCGGTCTTTGATCAGCAGTCGTCCAGTGCCTGTGTAGAGGTCGTATGAGGAACGGCAGGGTTGTGAGCAGCATCCGCGATTGCCACTTCGTCCATTAAGGTAGTGGCTCATATAGCACTGTCCACTGTAGCTCACGCACAGTGCACCGTGAATGAATGTCTCGAGTTCTATTGTGGTGGCCTGACGTATGGCATTCATTTGTTCCAGCGAGGTCTCACGGGCAAGTATCACACGGTTGAAACCTGCTTGTTCCAAGAATTTTACGCGTTCTGGTGTGGTGTTGTGACATTGTGTGCTGGCGTGCAGTTCGATGGGCGGCAGATTGCATTGCAGGAGTCCCATGTCCTGTATAATCAGTGCGTCCACACCTATGTTGTATAGCTTTCGTATCAAATCCACTGCTGGTGCAAGCTCGTCGTCGAAGAGAATTGTGTTAACTGTAGCAAACACCTTACAACCATATAGATGTGCATAGCGTACCAATTCATCTATATCCTCGATTGAGTTGGTTGCAGCGGCACGTGCGCCGAAGGCGGGTGCTCCGATATACAGCGCGTCGGCACCGTGGTTGACGGCTTCACGTCCAAATTCCAGATTCTTGGCGGGGGCTAAAAGTTCCAACTTGCTCATGGTCGCATAACGGATGTTCCAGCATTAATATTGTGTAGATTATCCACAAAATGTTAAAATTTCACACATACACAATTTTTTCGCGATAAGGGAGTTATTATTGCGAAAAGATTGTCAAACAAATAAATGATGTATGATGCAGGACTATGAACTTTCGGGCGGCGATGCCAGTGCAGGAACTCTGTCTGGGCCATCGGAGGAGGTGGTACGGAATATCCTCTGTTTTGCCCGCTGCTACCAGACGGTGGAGACCGACTGTGAGCAGGTGAGGTTCTTTTTGAACTAATGTTTGTTAAAAAAACGATGGCCAGTGGTAAGTTTGGCGGAATATCTGCCATTTGACCACTGGCCATCATTTTTTTTTCTTTATAATTTTTCCACCCAGTGTTTTATTTGCTGTTCGTCATCGAGGTGGCAGACGAGAAGCGAATGGTCGCGCAAAGCCACTAGGCAGTGATCAAGTCCCTGGACTACGGCTTCATAACCTGGCTCTATGTTGACTACACTGTTGCGTGTATCGACCAAAACAGCCTTTCCGTTAACGGCGTTGGCCTCGGCATCGTGTACGGCGTGTGTGTAGAGTGACCCCCAAGTGCCGATGTCGCTCCATCCGAAGTCTGCGGCGACAGTATGCATGGATAACCGCCCGCTCCCTTCGGTCGAGTTCACGTTTACCACGCGTTCCATGACACCATAGTCGATGGAGATGTTCTCGCAGTGTTCGAATTGGCGGTTGATAAAGTCTTGCTCCTGCGAAGTACCGAAGAGACCATGACCCTGGTCGAAGAGGGCGGCCATATCTGGCAGATAGCTACGGTAGGCATCCATGATGGCGTTGCTGCTCCATAGGAATATGCCTGAGTTCCAGAAAAAATTGCCTGCGGCAAGGAACTGCCTGGCTGTTTCGAGGTTGGGCTTTTCCTTGAAGTTTTTTACCGGGACGATTTCTCCGGCGACCGAGTCGCCGGACACACTTGCTGGAGCGGGTTTCCCGGCGACCGAGTCGCCGGACACTTCGATGTAGCCGTAGCCCGTTTCGGGGCGTGTCGGTTCGATGCCGAAGAGGACGATGCGGTCTTTGGCCGCTTCGTAGGCCAGTCTCAGAGTTGTGGCAAATTTTTCTTCATCCCGGACGTCGTGGTCTGACGG
>JAEEGL014247232.1_pt1 | contig 12769 bp, 10 predicted proteins | sample 9134231 | NCBI WGS metagenome assembly JAEEGL01 (sample SAMN16246548, study PRJNA631951) | gut metagenome | biome: gut microbiome; feature: rumen; material: fiber-attached | host: Bos | place: Iran: Karaj | collected 2018-10 | reverse complement strand
CTCACACCGAATCAAGTACGTACTGAAATGTGTGAGTTCTTGAAACCGACCATCGTCAATAACATTGCGCAATTAGTTGCGAAATACCAATATGGCGATGACAAAGACAAAGAAGAGATAAATGTATCAATAACCACACTGACTAGACTCGCTAACATGTGTCATCACATGCTATTAGCTGAGTTTAAAAGAGTACACGACGAAAGAGATTTAAAGTAATTTAGGGAGGAATCAGTATGTATCCAACATTATACAGAGCCATGGTTAAAGATATCGCAAACGCACCAGAAGATATCAAAACAGCAGTGAAGAAATTCAACAAACTTTGCGACATATCTTCAGAAGATAATAAAAACTTCAGTACTGAGAATTTTGCAAAATCACTGTATGTATCGGAAGATCATGGATTAATCTGGCTGCTCGGACTCCACGTTGGTAGTGATAAAGTTCAGCAGGCTATGTACAAATATCTACATGGCTTAAGGGATATGCTGCCAACGTTGAATACTTCTGATCATATTGAGTTTATGATTAGATTATACAGTGATCTCGGTTATAAGTACGGCCGAATCGTTAAGTATAAACACAAGGAAGAAATCGATTTGATATTATTAAACACAGCAAAGATTCTATTCAACACGAAGGACTATGATATTCGTGGGCTCGCATATGAAGCAGGTGAAGTTCTCAACAAGACATTTAAGGATACCTCGATGTATGAGGACATCCAGAAAATGTTATGCACATTCAATGAATTGGCAGATAAATACATATTAAAGAAACCAATGATTTGCTTCTGTCCTCCGGATATGACGGCATATCACATGATCATGGGCTCAGCCCGTATCAATGCGATGTTGGTCGAGGCGAGGGAAGAAGCCGAATAATACATAAGGTAGTAATACAGCAGGCCCTAGGGCCTGCTGTATCTACCCAAATTATGTTTTTTCTTTTTATCAGTTATGATAGTATTTAGCGTAAACAGTTGATGGCTGCTTGAATATGTAGTCCATCTGAGCTAAGCAGTACTGAACTACTGCTCTTTCAATACCTTCTTCTGTTTCCATCTGAATACCCTGAAGAGCTGCTTCGAATACAATGTTACCACACATTGTGAGGATAACTGATTCTGTTGTAGGAATGTCTGAAGTACCAGCAGCTGTTTCAGCACCTGAGTCTGTTACACCAACATTCTCCGATGGAGATGCTGGAGCTGCAGCAGATGCATCTTCTTCTGTCTTTACTTCTGTAGCATTCTGATCTTTGTTTTCATCTTTATCTTTGTCTTCATCCGCATTGATATTGATGTTTACATCTGTTGATTCACCATTACCTTCTTCATCTGAAGGAGTTTCTTCAGCTGCACCAGCTTCATCATTATTATCATTTATATCAGTTGGCTGAAGTTCGATCTTATCATCGAGATCTGAGAATGATGGAGCCTTTGCACCGCCATCTGTAAGTAAGCCAGCAACGTCATTAACAACCTTCTGTGATACTTCTGTTGCTAACTTCTCGATGAATGAATCATAATCATCAACGCCCTTGAGCATTTCCTTTACATCTGCAGATTCAACAACTGGATGGTTCTTTGTGAGTTCACATTCCATTGCAACTGCAGCTGTCTTATCTTCAATTTCCTGAATGATCTGAGCTAAAAGTGGTGACTTACACTTGTCACGTGCATTGCAAAGATATCCATAGCATGTTCCCTTGTAATCATCATGAATGTGCTTCATAATAGAATCATCGATCATTCCATCGAGATCCTTTGTATCATGAGCCATCATTGCATCGATGATATCCTTAAGAACGAACATTGATAACTTTTCACGGTATGCATCTCCGTCAAACTTCTCATAGCAATCTTCATCTTTAGAATATCTCTTATCAGTATCCTTGATGATATCATCCATGAGATCCTTTATATTCTGCTTAGCCATCTATATCATTCCTTTCTTATTCTTTTTCTTTTGAATCTGATGATTCTGGTTCAGCTGATGCTGCGCCCTTATGCTTTGAGATGATTGTATCAACATTCTTAGCCTGAGCTGTGAATGTTACAATCTTCTTTTTTGTTCCTTCGAGATCTTCTTTCTTAGATGGTTTGAAATGTACCATAAGATCTGTAAGAGCTGAGTTAAGATCTGTTAACTCTTTTCTTTCTTCTTCTGAGTACACTTTTGAGTTCTTAGCTGCCTTTGAGAGGACTGAGTTAAGTTGTTTTCCACTCTTTTTGAAGTTGTTCTCGATTCCTTTGAATGACAATTCATCATCATTAAGAACGCCCATACATTTCTTGAGATTTGCTTCGAGCTGGTCGTTAACATTCTTACTTGTCACCATCGCTTCCATTACATATCCTTCCTGGATACTTCCGTTACCTGAAAGGAACTGTTGTATTGCATTGATTGGCATTGTCTTGATCTTATCTGTTGCAGCCTGGATCATTTCATCTACTGACATATTACCAATATCAGATGTATCCATGCCACCGTCTGGTGTAGCACCCACTTCATCAATTCCGGTATCATCAGGTGTTGCACCCATCTGATCGAGTTCATTAAGCTGTGCATCAACGTCGGTTGAAGGACTCGCGTCAAGTGCCGGATTGTCATCAGCAACGCCAGCGTTGATATCCGATCCAAGTCCAGCGTCAAGGTTATCCCCTGCTGTGGGATCAAGTGAAGGATCAGTAGCACCTGCATCAAGAGCTGGGTCTGGAGCTGCACCAGCTTCCATACCTGTTGGCTCAGGAAGTGCATCTGCTGTTTCACCAGCCTGATCAATAGCATTAGCTGTCTGATCACCATTCTGTGCTTCTGTTGGGATTTCTGTATCTGTTGCAACCTTTTCAGCTATCTGATCTGAAACATTATTTGTTTCAATTGGAACAACTGTCTTTTCTGGTTCAGCCGGAGCTGCTCCTGCATCTGTAGCTGCTGGTTCTGCTGGGGCTGCACCTGCGTCAACTGTTGGAGCAGCATTAGCATCTACCTGTGGAGCTGCGTTTGCGTCTGGTGCTGCTGCGTCTGTGTCACCACCACCGAAGTCAATAGCTTCCTGAACAACCTTTGATGAAACCTTATTCATCTTTGCGATTGTTTCTGGTGAAACCATTTCAAATGTTGGCATTGCCCATGATTCAAGAACTGGAACTGAGCAACGAACGAAGATTGATTCAGCTGGATTCTTAACATTCTTAAGTCCAACAATTACTGAGTGCTTATCAATTGGATCGATCGGAACATTCATAGAAACTGGTCTATATGAATTCCATACAGAACCATCTTCCTTATTGAAGTTTACTGCAGACTCAACGAATGATTCCATTTTTGAGAAATGCTTATACTTGTTGAGGATATCAACTGATTCAGCCTGCTTGTTACGGATGTTACCGTTCTTATCAACCTGATAGATTGGTTCAAGCATTGATGAAACATTTGTTGCAAACTCTGCAATGATTGCCGGAGCAACGGATTCATCTGAAAGTGGAATCTTGTTAAAGCCGAATGACTGTTCCTGAAGAACTTGATTACGATAATCCAAGAAATTCTTCTTAGCAGCTGCAATAACTGTGTTATCATAATCTTCAGCTGTCTGACCTGATACTGGATCGATTGCAACGTATCCTTCCTGGATGAAGTTGTTGAGTGTCTTCATCTCAGCATATTCTGTCTGGATATTTGCATCCATTGGTACATCCATCATATTTCCATTTGAAAGATCAAGTTCAACTGAATTAAGTTCTGGATCATTTGCAACATCGTCTGTCTTGTCTGTAAGTCCAGCGATGTCTGGAATCTCTTCATCTTCTGCTTCAAGTGGAATTGCGATGAGTGGTCTTTCAGCATTATCAGTACCATCACCTGATAAAGATAAATCATCAAGTTCCTGCATGATTGGAGCATATTCCATTAATAATTCTGCAGACACATCAGCTGCTTCAACCTGAGCTGATTCCTGATGCATCTCAGCTGCTCTTTGAGCAAGCTGCTCTTTAATATAATTAAGCATAAGATTAACTCTCCTTTACAAAAAATTTTAAAAATACATGTATATCATTTAAATGATAGACGAAGATATGATTTATAAAATGATTCCGAATGTCTCTAAGACAATTTCGGAAACCATTTCAGGTGTCATTTCGACTAACCCGATATCGGATAGTTCCATATCAGATTCTAAAGTAACACCGTTGATGGAAGGTTTATTATCTAAGTCTTGATAATCCATATGGACACCTCCATTTAGAAAGGAATGATTAAAGCTAATGGATATAATTGACAGATATCAAGAAAATGCATATAACTTGTATATGCGAATTCATCCACAAGCTAATCCAGATAAAGTTCGAATGTTAATTAATCACCGAGTAATGAGAACGTATCAGGATCCAGTTTGTAAGATGGATAATAACGTTACGCATGAAACAATCGACACAACTTTATCGAATGCGATTAATTGGATAGAACAAAGAAATCCAATCATGACGGGCAACGGAACATTCTTCAAACAACACGAGGAATACTTATCACCAACAGTTACAATGCTTGAAGCATTAGGTGATGATAGATCATCTGAAAAGAAATTGATGTATAAGTATGAGCCTGGATCAATTGGATATAAGAACCATTACTGCGGTCAAATTAATATTAAAGTAATTATGAATGCGGATTACGGTGGGGCTGGTACTACACTGTCTCCGTTCTATTCAAGATATATTCCGCCAGCCACTACGGGCACAGCAAAGAACATAACCACTACTTTAATCTGTTGTCTTGAGCTTTGCTCGGGCAATCGCGATAAATGGGTTAAGCTAAATAATATAAATGAACTGTTTGATTTCATTTATATTGTGCTATCTAATGATGAAGATCGTAAGATTGAGTACGTGTCGGGATACTATACAATCGATCAGGTAACTGAACATTTATTGGACATGGTAAACAATCCATCATCATATGATAGAATCATTTTACATGCATATTTAGAAACATTAACTGACTTTGAGTTATTCAAATTAAGAGTTGCTTATGATGTAAAAGAGTTCATTCGTATGGCATTACCTGCTGAGATAAAAGTATTATCTGATTACTTCAAAGCTCATAAATTGAATGTTGATAAGTTGAATATAGCTGATAAGAAACATCCAATGTATCCTGAGATTGAAAAGAATATCGCCGACTCAGGTTTTGGTGTTAAAGCACCGGAAGCAGTTCGTGAAGTAATGGATCGAGTTGTTAATGCGATTAATGATAACTGTATCTATCCATTCATACCAAATGATGCAGAAGTACGTGCAGAACACATGAAGAGAGAAGTAGTTTGCGTTACAGATACTGACTCATTGATGGTTCACTTTGCACATTTCCGTGAAGCATTCAATTGTGATATTCCAAATGATTTCCGTATGAGTTGTATCTTAGCAGGAGCAATTGGAGTTCGTATTTATGTAGATGGAATCATTCCAAAGTTCACAAAATATATCGCAGTTGGTATGAACATTAATGACCAGAAGTATCGTGATAAGTTTATCTTCAAGAATGAGTTTGCATTCTTATGTATGGCATTATTTGCGAAGAAAATGTATGCAGCATCAACGTTTGTTCAGGAAGGATCACCTCGAAACATTCATAAGATTTCTGTAACGGGAATGTCATTTAAGAAACGAGATGCAGCGGAGTTCTTGGAACCTTTAATGTTGGATTTATATGACAAACACGTATTAACATCTCCGACGATTGAAGTATCTGCTATATTAGATAAGTATTATGAAACTCGCAATGAGATATATAATAACTGTCAGAAGAGTGCAGAATATTTCAAGGTATTATCATTGAAAGATATCAATGCTTATGATAAATCAAGAACATTACCAGCACAAGCAAAAGGTTCATTGATTTGGAATGCAATGTTTCCAGATCAAGAGATGTTACCAATGGATCGTGTAAAGGTAATACCATTATCATGGGATCTTATGAGAGAACATGAGAATGATGACTCTCGAATTGCTGAATGTTTGAAATATTGTTTGGCTGAAGATCCGACAATGAAGAATGATCCATATATCTGTTTACCGAATCATTTTAAGGAAGTACCTGAATGGATTGCTGTAATAATTGATGTCGATACATTGGTTGATAAGTTATTATCTCCATTTAAGCAGATGCTTGGTCTGTTTAATATTCATATGGCAGACACTAAAGGTGGTATGATCCCAAGCAGGATGGTTTATTGGTAATAACCATCCTGTGATGGATTAAATAAATATTATTAAAGGAGGAATATGCAATGTGGTTAGAACTATTTGCATGGATTGAATCATTTGCAGGTGTATCATTCGATCCAACTGATATGTTGGATGTATGCACTGAAGACATGGCTTTCACCGATCCATTTGGTTGGAAGAGCAATGTCGAAATTGCTATTGATGATGTTATGGAGTTATTAAATACTCTTGAAGAACATCGTTTCGAAGCACCAGACTCATTGGGTGAAATCTCTCAGGTTAAGTCAGACTTCGCTCAACAGATAATGGGTGAGATTATTGATAAAGTCAATACTATCAAGCTCAGACTGAGTCTGGAAGTAACAAAGATCAAAGGTCTCGATGGATTAAGAAGTCAGATCGATCTGTTGGCAAATCTTATCGAATACTGTAAGGACAATGATATGGAAGTAGCTATATCATCTGAAAAGTTCGAAGAATTCAATACAGTAAACGATAATGACATCGTTAATGTGTTAGGCATCAACAATCGTGATATGATGAACATCTGGCAGGCTGTATCTGAAGTCTCTGAGTTATACAACTTTGATGATGAAGATATCGAAGATGAAGCTGAAGAAGAACAGATCGAAGAAGACGAAAAGTTCGATGTTGATTCATTATAATAACATTGGAATGCATAACTACTTTATATTATATTTCTATAGAAAGGAGTGCTAATTATGGCATTCATGCAGAATAACAATAACTTCGGCAATAATAACAACAACTCCGGCGAAAGAAAATCCTTCCCAGTAGGAAGAATTTATGCGGCAGATGGACAGATCGATGTTGGTATCTACGTTTCAGCTTCAGCTACCTGGGTAACAATCGCAGCTAAGCAGTCAATTGGTACAAACCCATCAACAGGAGCTATGGCTATGGAACAGGCTCAGCCTCAGCAGATCCCATCAGCAATGATGTCTGTTGAAACTGCAAGAGCTTTCCTCGATGGTACAGCTAATGCGGATCCATCAACACTCAACTTCTCACTCAATGTTGGCGGTCCTCATAATGGTACATTCGCAGTACAGGGTTCTCCAGCTGAAATCAGAATCACAATCAAGGATGATCGTGGTGAAAGAAATGTAACACTGAAAGCTATCCCGATCGGTGTTAAGAACGTATTCGCTGCATGGAACAACTTCCGTTACTGGATTGATCTCGCATACAAGAGAGCTATGAGACACAAGCTCAACCCAGAAGAGTTCTCAGCTGAAATCAATGCATCATCAAATGATAATGATGATGCTCCATTCTAATGGTAGACTTCAGCTTTATTGGCAAAGCAGGGGTTATCGCACAATATGAAGATATCATATCAATGGTAGGATATAATGTTGCGCGATATTTAAAATCGAAAGATTACGATAATGAAAAACTTTGTAAGATGTCCAACAAGGACATCTTACTTAGTTATATCAATCGCCCAAACGAAAACCCAAGCGTTTGGTTAAAAGAAGAATTTGATATAGACTTTGTGGTGGATAAGTATAAGAACTCTTTTGCTACATGGCAGCCTAATTGGCAATACTATTATAAGATTACCAAAGCTGCTTATGATAATGGAATTAAACAGTTATATGTTTATACAGAACCTCATATACCCATCATAGAAGAAATTATCAAAACTTTCCAAGTGCCAGTAAAGTATATTCATGGTGATTTGAAAAAGATATTGTCGGAACATCCAAACTATACATTTATGACGGCTTCACCATCAAGCTTAAGAAAATGCTTAGAAACAGAAGTACCAATCGCTGTAACTATATTTGACGATTATATGTGTTTAGCTGATATTGTAATCGATAATATCGGAGATAAGTTAAGAAAAACTAATAAGTTTGTAAACTTCACTGGATTAGTTTCAGCGGGGCTAATATAGTTTATGATAATTTGGAAATAGGAGGTGTGTTTGTAGTATGGATAGAGACGCTGCAAACAAAACATTGATGTATGAATATGACCCAGAAGAGACATATACATACAACATTAAACATGGCTCAGAATACCCATACAACGGATTCCCAAAGGGAGAGGGTGGAAAGATATTTAAGAAAACCCGATTCATTGGTTGGAGTCCGAAACCAGATGATATCATTGTTAGATATAATGGTAAGCAGATGGTAGTCATGTTCCATTTATTATTCCCTGATGATAACGATGTGATCGATCCAGCTATGGAAATATTCCAGATGAGATCGAAACGTTCAGATGTTCAGAATCGTATATGTGAACAGATAAACTTCTTCTGTGCATTGTATGATGATGACAATGAATTGTTATCAAACATGCTTGTGGCGAAATATATTGTAGATTCGCAAACCTATACAATCGAAACAATTGATGAATTGTATGCGGAATTGTATAGAACTTTATTCTCGGAAAGAGTTCTCGCAAAGATCTGTAAGATGACAGAAGAGAATGATGTTGGAGATGTTACGATAGGATTGTTCCATCCGGAATTCTTACGTGACATGTTTATGCTTGCCTTCATGATAAAGGTCATGCATATGTATCTCGAACATTTCATAAAGTTAACAGGAAACTCACCGAGAGATCAGTATGAACTATTTGCTGAATGTTACATCTATATGATGGATCAGCTAAACAAGAATATGCATCCGGCTCTATATCAGTATATCAATAAGGCAGTTGCTCAGTCTATTAAGAGTAACGCAAACATTTATGACATGCAGGCTATGGATGGTGTAACAGCACCAACAGTTGCTCATACTATTATAAGAAAAACATTACTTGCCGATAGTCTAATAAAGCTATCATATGCTTCAACATGGGATCCGATTAATAAGAGACCAGTTGAAAGTTGTGTAGGTTTCATATCGTCAGTCGTTAATCGTGCTACTGGTATTATCCGTCGTAAGATGTTACGATTTGCATTGGTGAACATTGATGATCCAGCTCAGTTAATCTCAGATGCGATCAACAACTCATCACCGATATCAGTAATAAGATCATTCAACCCAGGTGAATTCACTTGTATGAATAAAGATCTGAATGCGGTTATCGCACACATTGCAATGGAGATTGATCTCAGTCCTTTAGACTTTTATCTTACTAACTTACCACAGATGAATGAACTCAGTAAGCTTCTTGTAGATACTGTGTTATACAACTTATTCCATTCATCCATTTCTACTAATACTTTGAACAATAAACAGAAATACATCGTTCTGTTATATGTAAGATATCTGATTATGGAACTGAGAATGATTAGTGAAGAGGAAACCGTAATTAATCCGTTGATCAATATATTGATGGCAAAAACGATGACAACGTCAACCAAAACATTGACAAAGAAAGAACTCGGAGCTGTCAATAAGTTTATAAAGTTAAACAACTTAAAGGAATACCTGCTTGGTGAGAACAATGTAACCAAGTATGTCGAAAGTATTCAGAATTGCATTCTCAATTCGTATACTATTGTAAATCATAATGCTCCGGATTTACTGGGTGCATCATTGGTATATGAATCAAGTAAGATGACACAGGATATCCTTGATATCATCGTTGACTTATTTGAATTTATGAAATCTCAGAATACATATTAAGGAGGATATTTATAATGGGAATGCCATTACACAGAATTGACTATTACAATGAATATATAAAGGATAAGATCCAGCATAATGGATTTGTAATAGAAAATGATGATAAATTCGCTGCTGCCGACATCGATGCGTTAGTTAACTCAACTAATTACATGGATTCCGAATTCCGATGTGAATGCGGAGCATTTATTGGCCAGGATATGATCGGTCAGGTGTGTCCATTATGTAAATCTGAAATCATTTTAAGAGGATTGAACTTTGGATATACCGGATGGCTCAATCTCGGTAAGCATCATGTCATCTCACCGGCTTACTATGACATGGTAAGACGTACAGTTGGAACAAATATGTTGAGATTCATCCTCGGTGATTACATCGAGGATAAAATCATCAACTATACTGGTCATGATGAATATGATGAACGAAGAATACCAAAACAGGGGAGAAGATCCGATGATAAGTTGGAAGTTATTAAGAAAAAGATTCCAAAGAGCAAACATGAATACCAGGGATTGGGTCATGATAAGTTCTATGAAAACTTTGAAGATATTTTGAGAGGTTGTGCTTCTAAGAACAATCCTGAAGTGGATATCTTAATTAATAACAAAGCTTCAGTGTTTACTTCAAAGATTCCGATCTATTCTACTGCATTCCGTCCGATTAATAAGACTTCAGAGACATGTTTCTATCCAAAGATATCAAAACCTTTTACTTCAATGACATCTATCGTACAGAGATTACCAAACATGATTCTTGATGAAGAAATCATATCAGCTTTGAATTACATTCAGAAATACTTTATTGACGCTTGTTATTCTGAGATTGATACAAACATTTCTCACAAGGGTGGTATCATTAGATCCCAGATCAATGGTGGTACATTCTCTAACTCAGGTAGAGCTGTTATCTCATTGGACATCTCACTGTGTGCCGATGAAGTTGATATTCCTTTATCGATGCTTGTTACAGTTTATCAGTACAAGTTGGCTCACATGGTTGTTAAGAGAAAGATCCATGGTATCAACAGACTGGAACATGCATATCTGTTCGTAAACAATTACGAAGACAACGAAGAAATATTACATCTCTTAGATGAGATACTTTCACAGAACTCATGGATCTTCTTGTTAAGAGAACCTACAAACAATCGTGCATCGATTGGTTTATGTAGAATCAGAAACTATAAGATTCATGATGATACAATATCATTACCTCCTGAACCATTAGGAGGTTACAATGCAGACTTCGATGGTGATGCACTTGATGCTGGTTTCTTACCTGGCGAATTAGCACCGGAGTTTGAATCATTCCATCTGTCTTGTATGACAGACTACATCAATGAGAAGATTAATATCTCACTGAAGGAATGGTGTGACATATGTCTCGGTATTATGTCTGAATAATAATAAGCAATTGGTTCCTCCCGCTTTGGGAGGAATCATTAGTTTATTATAAAAACTTATTACGGAGATACAATATGATATATACAATGTAATCTATTCCGACAACTGTGGATTACTTGTTGTATATAATTATTCACGCTGCAGAGTGGATAACAAAATGATTATCAAGTTCTTGATTTCACATCTCGCTTATTGCCTTGATAATTACTGCCATGAAGTTGTCATCCTCTTGTTATGATGTAATGTTGATCGGTATGTCGTACTATTTCTCCAATAACCGCATGGCATTTCCTTTTTGGATGGATTGATGTTATATCAAACAAATGATACTTGAAAGCTACTTCCAAAGTTTATAATCAAACACTTATCGCGCGAATAAACCACTACTCTAAGAAGATAGCTTCCACCTATCAATCGAATGACTTATCATACATACTAAAGCATTCTAACATACCAATATAAATAATAAAGAAGCATGTAACTAGTTATTACAATTGAATAGAATATCTTATTAAGATATTGATTGAATATATGATTCGTTAATATTGATTTTAAGGTTTGCCATTAAGCGACACAGGCATATTTATCTCTGAACTGGTTGATTAAATCTCTAAGGATATACTATTTCAAATTGTTCCGCGGGCTGTCATCATGGGTTAGTATCTTTCAATGGAACAATTACAAACACAAGAGATTTGATTAATAAACAACAATATTCTAGTTAATGCTAAACAATGAATGTACAGTTATAAGACTTTAAGTATGTATGATTTCTCGTTCATTTTGTATGCAGACTTATTTTAGTGGAAGAATGCATCATTGAATTATCACCTCTTAATTTCCATCATCCTTTGATTGCGGCATGGCCAAGTGGTGAAGGCAACGGACTTTGACTCCGTTATCCTGGGTTCGAATCCCAGTGCTGCAACCAATGTTTTCTTTCAAAATACCTTTTTCACATGATTCAATGATGAGGCACGCGTTCGATTCGTGTAGTCTGCCTCACCTTACGGAGTGGCAAGGGTAAACTCCGGACTCTGAGATTTAGTCGGTCAAATCTTCGTACTTGATGGGTGTGCGTCAGTTGGTACAACAACTCATCAAAATTTCTTCACGATGGCAACGATGGAAAATACAAGTCAGCTCTACATGACTTGATGGAGAAGTGCATCGTTGCCATCCTCCGTATGGGAGATTAGCTCAGTTGGTTAGAGCGGTTGACTGATTAGTCCGAACAGGTCGTAGGTTCGAGTCCTGCCCATTTCCTTGGCTTTGTAGTTTAAGACGAAGGTTATTTAGAATTTCATTGATGACTCCGGAGGTACTTCTTTGAAATTCTCTATAACTAAAATACCCAGTGAGGTACCGGGAGCTGCAGGTGCAAGTCCTGTCAAAGTCGTTAATCAGACTGAATGATGGGTATTCAGTTTGATACCTCCAACTTCTTGTATTCAACAAGCATAATACTATCCTTGAGGTATAAGTTGATGGGTTCTTATACCTCTACAACTGCTCGAATGGCG
>JAEEGL011782054.1_pt1 | contig 12769 bp, 8 predicted proteins | sample 9134231 | NCBI WGS metagenome assembly JAEEGL01 (sample SAMN16246548, study PRJNA631951) | gut metagenome | biome: gut microbiome; feature: rumen; material: fiber-attached | host: Bos | place: Iran: Karaj | collected 2018-10 | reverse complement strand
TGCTGAATCAACTCCCTGGCGGCTTGGACGGTTCGGTCGGTGGACGCATTGTCCACAACGACAATCTCGACAGGCCGATCCGCAATCTGCTTTGCAACCGAATCAATCGAACGAACAATCTCGCGCTCCCGATTCCATACGGGAACAACAATCGTAAGATAAATGCTTTCTGCCTTGTACCTCTCCATTACACAATGCCCCCAACAACATACTCGCTCATACGGATGCCGAATGTAGCGACCTGCGCTTTGACGGCCTCTCCGTCTGCGGAAATGCTCGTCCATTCGTCGGCAACACGACCCGCCGCGCACCATCTTGACGCGACGTACCGTGCGACAGCGAGACGACAGTGATTCGCAGGCGGGACAGTTGCTTCCCCATGTAAGATGAGTGCATCGCCGGGGCAGGCGGAATAACAGTACTTGCAATATTCTCGACTTCCGCATTCGGGGATTTTGGAGAATGAGAGCTTCCGCCACTTCGCAAGGCGGTCAGCGAATGATGGAGCGAAACCCCTTCCGTGCGCAAAAACCTCACGCCAGTTGCCCAGCGGCTCGGGTATTGCTATGCACGGGAAAACCAAACCCGCCGGATTAACATAAAGCGACCAGATGTAATCCGTACAGACATTCTCGCGCTCCGGCTCATAACGGCAAAGCTGGCATGACGGTCTGTCAAAGTAGAGACGGCTTCGCTTGTTCAGCGCCAGCCCAACTAAATCTCCCATCCGCAACATCTGTCCGGCAGCAACCGCGTTCCCGTCGATACCGGGGTAGAACACATAGTTGACAAGCGTATTCTCGGAGATTTTATCACCCAAAGCAAGCATGTCGTCAATCTCTGAGCAATTGGCATGCAAGGCAACGCACTTCATGACCGTGTGGACACCGCGATCCGTCAACAGTCGCAGCGCGTTTGTGCTGCGCTCAAATGATCCCGGTACACGAGTCACTGACTCGTGAGTAGCTGCCGAAGCACCATAGATACTGACTTCGACGGAAACAAGACCAAGCCCTACGAGCCGATTTGCAGTCTTCTCATCCACCAACAGACCGTTCGTATACAAAACAACCTGAAAGCCAAGCAACCGCGCTTCACTCAGCAGATCGAAGATTCGAGGATGCAGCAAGGGTTCTCCGCCGGAAACAACCAATCTGAAAATGCCCTGCTCACGTAATGCCTTGAGTAGTTCGCTGCGCTCGACATCGGTTAGCGTGCCCCCGATGTCGCCTCTTCTGCCATTCTGAGCACCCCAGTTGTAACAATGAGTGCATCGTGAGTTACACTCATTGGTGATATCCCAATGAACTTCGTATGTTATCTCTCTATTCCTCAATTCCGAAAGGAAGGATACCGTCTGCGGATCGTTACGTGAAAAACCATTCTGCAGAATACGTGGAGTGGCGGACAGTAACCAGTCCCTCGCCACGTCATTTCGCAAGAGATGGTAACGTCGCGTCTCACCATCGAATACCCAAACGATCTTGTCTTTTCCAAAGTCATAACATTGCCAGGAATATCGGTTACGGAATTTTCGCATTGTCTCGCCGAAAACCACACCACGACGCCAAGTCCAGTCCAGCCGCGTCAAGGCATAAACGGCATCGTCGACATATTCTCCACGATCAATCTCATAACCTCGAAGCACGCCTTCCTTGACGAAACCTATTCCTTCGATGCTCTTTGCCGTCCTGACATTCCGCACGTCGATGAAGGCCTGTATGCGATTCAATGGGGACACACTGAAGGCATAATCAAAGAGGTGCTTCATCGCATCACTGGAAAGCCCGCGTCCCCAATAGGCAGAATCAAGGATGCAATAGGAGCATGCCCGCCTGTTTCGCCCGTCAATGGACATAATGCCCGCATCCCCAATGAGGACGCCACTTTGCGCATCGACAATAGCCCAATGGACGGACGTACCAGCCGCCATTCCTTTCGCGTAGCACGCTAAGAGCTGTTCCGCCTCCGACACGGATTGCATCGGCTCCATTCCATAGAAGCGAACCGTCTCATCCGAACTGCAAATCTCGAACAGCCGTTGCGCGTCCGACGACGGGCAGAACGGGCGCAACCGAACACGTCCGCCGATGATCTCGCAACAGGGTATGGACAACTCCGTCATTGTGCCGTCGCATCTGTTCCGAGCAACTCCTTGATGCGCTCGTCAGAATCTCTCCATACGCCATTTTGCTCGTCATACAGGCAGAACCATGACTTCTCGTACTTATCGCCGGAAAGAGAATCCGGACGGCAATCCAGACAGACAAAACGATACTCGCAGTCACGGCAGCCCTTGACCTGCTCCTTGGAGAAATTAAGCAGGGACTGATCGACGATCTCGGAGAGCTTCTTTCCTGTCAGATTCCCATGCGAGAAGCGCCTTTCCATCACGCACGGATACACCTCAAGGTTACTACCGATGTAGAAGTACTTCGAAAAGCAGTTGGCAGACCATATTTCAAGAACCGTCTTGCGTAAGTCCTTAAACTGGAAACTCTCGCGCGTCTTAAGACGCTCCTTTAAGAGCTTACAGTCATAGTGACAAAGGGAACCGCGTCCCGCCAGGCGGATATAATCGCGCTTGTAAGGCACGCCGAAATCCGACTCACTACCAACCTTGATCATAGACGTATACACGCCAACATAACGATAGGTCATCCCAAGTTCTTTAAGATGTCTCAGCGTTTCCGTAATCTTCTTATACGATCCCGGAACTTGTGTCAATTTGTCCTGCTCCTCCTCAATAAATGAATGAAGGGACAACGCGATTCTAACTCTCGGCACATTCTCTTTCATCCACTCCAATTGCTCGCGCGAAACCATCGTACCGTTGAAGAACAACTCAATGGACTTGAAACGTTCGTGCGCGTATGACAACATAGCAAACAGCGTCTTCTCCTGTATCGTGAATGGCTCGCCACCGATTAACTGGACTTCAGAGACCCCGTATGCCACCAGTTCATCACACACATGAGCAAACTCGTCAAAAGACATAGCCCTGTGGCATGTGCGATCCGTCTCATTATAGCAATGGCGGCATCTCAAATTACATACGTTTGTCACCTCGATCCAAGCGAACTCAATCTCCCGTTTTCTCCCCTTGAACATCTCCGTTATGCAGGGCATAGACTGCATAGGGGCATTCGCTGGCACCAAAATGCCATTTGTCGTAAGCACATTCATGACGCTTTGGTTTAGTGCCCCCCCAGTCCCCAACACAGCATGTTCAATCGTGTCGGCAACCAATTTATCAACCGAAAAAAGCTTATTGTGTTCAATGTCGTAGATACAGCATTTCGCCGCGCCACGAACAACGTAAATTTCACCGTTTAGTTTGTAGTTTTGCATAGGGATCCTTTCTGGGGTTAAAGCGGCCACGGGATCTTCCACCCGTGGTCGCGGGAATTGGCAGACGCCAATTGAGTCTCTAGTTACAGCTCCTTGCCGCCGGGGCCGGCGATGCACTCACCGGGGCAGCAACGGCAGATCTTGGTCTCGTCCGTGACGGTATTGCCGTCACAGACCAGATCGAACGTGAATTCCTTTTCGGTCTTCATGGCTTTGCTCCTTACTCCAGCCGGCGTCACGGCAGGAACTGTTGTTGTTACGGACTGACGCATCCGTCTGACGCACTTGCGCAGGAATCGTCATACTTGATCTTTCAGGAACAACGGGAAGCGATCTGCATTTGCAGTCAAGAAAGCTCGAAGAGACTCTTCATCCATGTCTCGCCCGCCATTGTCGATGAGAAGATTCACAAGGGACTTCCATTCCTCTTTTAATGCCTTATATGCTTCCTTGCCGGCCTGCTGCGCGTTCCACTTTGCGACGACATAGCGGTCGATCACATCCTTCGGCAGACGCGCCGCCATCTCGGCGATGCTCCTATACGTGCTTTCCGCCTGTATGTTCCACGTAAGCTCGACATCTGGATTGCCGGGGATGCCCGGCACCTTCACGATCTGCTTCGTGTGCCAGATGTAGTTCGTGCCTCCCTCGTCGATGAACTTTGTCTTGAACGTCGAATCACCCTTCGCCCGCTCCGCCAGCAAGTCCTTCACCGCGTCAATCTGCCGCCTCACCTCTTCGACCGACTTCCCCGCATCAGGTATCAGCAACCTCAGATCAATGTCATAGTTCCCCGCCAGCGCCGCATCATACCCCAACGCCCCACCAAGGACATAGCGGGCATTGGGGATGCCACATGACGCCAGCAACGCATCACCTTGCTCCGCCGCATACTGTCGCAAGAGGGAGGTTAACGGGTTACGAATTTCCGACACCTCATTTCTCACTGTCAGCGTTTTTTCTACCATTTACATCCTCTCTTCATGCCAAACAAGGAAACCTTTGATTTTAACCCTTCAACACTTACCTCACTAAGGTCCTTACCTCCCGAATCAACACTATAACCATCAACCTCTTGATCAAGTGCAAATTTAACGTTATCTAGGGGACAGCCGCTTAACTGCGAGATAATATCCATCATGCAAAGCATACCCTTTTCTGACCTTTTCTTCGCCACAACAATTATCACTTTTTTATTTTTATCTTCGGCCGCTTTCTTAATCTGCGCCAATGCATCATTCCATTCAGGTATAAATTCTACCTTTTTATATTTGTCATCTTTAAATTGGCGAAGAAAGCGCGATTGTTCTTCCTTCAACTTCTTCTCATCATCATCTGCGACAAAAATTGACGAAACAATCTTTTTCTGCTCAATTGCTTTAATCGCAACCGCTTTCCCCATTGCACCAAAACCAGTAATATAGAGTTCTACAATACCCTCATCAAAGTCCAAATCCCATTCGCTCCATAATTTCGCCGCCCATCTCAAATGAAAATTCTCATAGATACCGGATCCGTCTGATGGCACACCTGCATTCGGCTCCAACTTCTGGGCCAAGCCGAAATCATGAACATTAACCTTGATCGCTACATTTTTAGTCTTCTCTAAAAATACTTTCATCTTATCATACAGAATTCTCACGCGAGCATCATGTGCGTCCTCTCCACTTTCCCCCATAATAAATATCCGTTCAGCCCTTTCAATTTTTAGATGATCTCTCCATTCCTTCTCATCATCATAGTTCCCATGATAAACATGAATGCGTGATTTATCGATCCGGGCAGTTTCCATGACTTTCTTAACATCGATCGCATTCCGTGAGGTTACCACGAAACAATCATACTTGGACGAAGAAAGTACATCAACCAACTCCGCTAATACCCCATCATCCCATCCAAGTACTACAACATGATCTCTGACGAGACAAGGCCATAATCTTAATTCCCCTTTAGCATTTTTATTGTATTGTCCCACCACGACTCCGACCAACGCACCTCCCCCAACAAGCCATGTGACTAAGAATGGAATAACCTTCCAGACACTTGACCTCGCAGCGTCTACGTCAAACAAATCAAAAAAAGAATCTAGAAAAATTGTTGTCCACTTGGCAAGAGAGCATCCTGGACTCGTAGTTGCAATTCCGTAGATCACACCCCAGACATAAACTCCCCCCATAATAATCGCTAAACCTATAACCTCTTTTGTCCAGAAAAGCGAGATGCATCTATTTAATAGCACTGCGCTTCTTTTCAAAAAACCTTGACATCTCATCTTTTACTCCTTTTCTGTCAACATCCGAGAACGACTCAATTCACCTAAGACATACTTTCCGTTCCCTGCCGTCATCACCGACACATGGCAATTCGGCAATTGACCGATAGACTCGAAACGCTCGATGCTCCAGTGATACCAGCGAGCAAGGAAGCACTTGATCGCCGTGCCGTGAGAGACGATGATGATGTTCTCTGGGCAAGAGGGGCGATCAAAGCGGCGGTAAAGGGAATCGAGGAACAGCGCCATGCGGTCATAAACATCGGCGCATGATTCGCCTTCAGGGAAACGGTAGAAGAAATAACCGAACCTCTTGCGGAACGCGCGGTTCGCCTCGTTCTCGTCCGTCGGCGGCATGTTACCGTATTCCTGTTCGCGCAAAGTCGGGTCTTGATAGTCAAAGACTGGCTCTCGCCCAATTCCCGCCAGCATCGCGTTCTTGGTCTGCTCCGTCCGCACATACGGCGAACTGAACACACCGAATGCCCCATCGCCAATCAATCCCGCAATCTTCCGACCCGCCTCTCTCGCCTGTGCGCCCCCCTGTTCCGTCAATGCAATCTGCCAATCCGGCACACGAGCATACACCGTCGGATCGACATTCGCCTCCGACTCACCGTGGCGAACAAGGATTATGCGTTTAGGTGTCATGGCTTCTGCTTAAATTGCTCTTTAATCTCATTCATCTTATTCGTTTCACCTATTGCCTCGCACAACAAGTCATAGCAAATCCACGCAGCAGCGAAATAAGCAGCGGCAAGTCGAACCTTGCATCCATTATTGAGGAATATCTTTAGCGTATAAAGACAGGCGAGTGCGGTCGTGAGCAGATACATATTCTGCGAGACGCCAGCAATCCTGGCGGCATCATGCGTTCTACGAAGTATGCGATAGATAAGCGTGAATCGCTCGTCATCTTTAATCTCATCAGGAACGCCTTTTTCGCTTTTTGATTCTGGTGCAACAGCGGCAGTTACAATTGTCCTGAAATTTGAAACAAGTTTCGTCCAATAGTCATTTTGATGTTCACTTTTCTCTTTATCTTCTTTGCCAATCAGTCCCTCAGTGAAAAGTTCTCCAAGGACGGACGTAAAGAACACGTTGAAATCATGAGCAATGATATCACGCCTCGTCCTAGCGAAATCAATAAGCCACACATCGGAAACCTTTTTTGTCACATCAGGATCATCCTCTTTGGGCGGATGCTTTCGAGATTCAAGCATGATGTTCTTTACGTTAAGATCACCATGTACAATTCCTACAGGGCACTTCATGCCCCATTCATCTGCCTTAGTCTTATCTGATGCTTGTATCGCAATATCTAATGCCGCGTCCTGAAGTTTGATAGAGAATCCCCGATCTATATTATTCTGCGACTTCACGTTCTCCGTATCAGAGGCACGTCGAATACCCGACAAGACAGCAATCGCCGAAATAAAACCATCCCTTACCTCTTCACCGCCATTCCCCTTATACGCGAATGTGTCGTTCAACCAAGACATCCTCCCGTTACTGCTACCCGACTCCACACCTTCCCCCTGCTCTTGACTGGTTTCATTAGCTTTCCCAATCCTGCAGAGCTTGTCGATATTACACTCAAGTTTTCTATACGTATCGTCATCCAACCAAAGGGATGTTCCGGGCGACACGCGTTTTCTGAATTTTGCCACAAAATCACAGGCATCACCCTCCAGCCAAACGAGTCGCCGGTCAACCGTGTATGCTTCAATTATTCGTTTCCCAGCTTTCTCATCTCCGATCCGAGCAAAAGGCTCAGTCATGACATTATGGAAGATTAGCCTCTTTTTCACATCAGGTGTTTCTTGTATCTTAAAAGGCCAATCTGCTTTAAAATCAATCGATATGCGCCCCCAAGGTTGCATGCGTAGCATATAACTCTTCCAAAAATCGGCTGGCTCGAACTCGCAAAAATAGTAGTTAGGGAACGAAGATTTACGCGTAGGATCATCTTTCCACTCAAAGGCATCCATAACCTCCGATGGCAAGGCAGACGACTTCCCAATATCAGCAAACTCAAGCTCTGGCGATACACGATGAATCTTTGGCAGAATCTCGTCAAAAATACATTGTAGTGCATAGCGATAGGTCTCATAGTCACACGCCGTCTGACATGCGACATTGTCATCCAACATATCGCCCATAGATTCAAGCGTATGCGCTTGATCTTGCTTACCAGCAAATGTATAGACAATGGACGAATATGTACGATTCAAAACGCGTTCCGGCATCTCGACGCGTCCACATTCATTGGCGATATATGGACGAATCATGCGGAAATAACGCTCGAACTCCATCATCGTATTGTACGATGTGTCGATCTTGATGATACATGGAGTCTGAAGGAATTCGCCGCCAAGTCTCACACCCTTTGTGGCCCTGAAAGTCACAGCAGAGCTGATACCTCCACCCATTTTCTTTACGGTGATAAACTTGCCAGGGAAATATTCTAAGCTCTTGTATGTGAGATACTTCCATTCTTCAGTGCGATCAAATCGGCGCGAGAAATCATCCTCATTTTTCTCATACACGAATTCGGGAGCATGAAAACTGTTTTTAACCGTTCGCCATTCCCTATGCCAACCGACCTGCTTCAGAAGCTTCAATACATGGCGCGGCAGTTTTGCTTCTTCTCCCTTGACAAGGAACCACTTCGCGCCACTGAAGAATGCACGGGCAATATGTTCCATGTCGCTGAAACGTGAGTAAACGACAATTGGCGTTCCTGGGAAGAAGACCCTGACGATTCTGATCATCGCGTAACCATCAAGATCGGAACCCTGCCTATTGTTCCCAAGACACAGATCAACCAATATCAGATCGAACGTCAACCCCTCCTGATGGAATTCGCGAAACCGCTGTACGGCGGACTTGTAGATGTCACCATCTTTCTTGTCCACAGGCATCGTTTGGACATTGAATAACCCGCGCAACAGCGTCCAGTCGTTTTGCGAAATACTTGGCTTGAATTGGTCTGGAACATCCGATTCATTTTCAAGATGCCCCAATGGCGACTTGTTCACATTGTCATCGATCAGCAGTAAATTCAGCTTTCCTGACGGCGTCACGTATTTCGCCCGGTCGCCGAAGGCAAGCGGCAGGCGCTTTTGATGTTCTCTTGGTTCTATGCGAAGGAACTTCCCACCTTCAATGGAGATTGTTCCATCTTCTTTCCTGTCGACTACGGAGGCCTTTCTCTCACCATCATAATAGATCCTACGCAACGCCTCATGTCGATCTTCAGAATCTTCAAGTCCCAACGCCCTCACCAAGGAATGGCCAATCGGCACCTTATCTATACTAGCAGACTCACAAGGCTCAAAAAAGTCAGAGAACAGCTGTCTTGCAAGAGGTTTGAACTCCAAGAACGAGTCTTCTCCCTTTATTTCTTTCTCATTAAGCAGCCTATTGGAAAGCTTGTCAGCATTATCTTTGGCATCTTTGACTTTCTTTGTCCCCTCAGCCTCTGAAAGCTCGCCGAAACAACGCCTCTTTATCTCCTCGTCAGGGAAGCCCACTAGAGCCATCAAAATCGGATCCCTTCCCGCTTTAACGTATTCCAGATCAATGAACTCAGATGTGCCGTGCGTCGTTGCATCCAGCATAAGATACATGCGGAACATGCCGGCGTGCCAATCCCGTAAAGCCTCCGTGAAATCTTTTCCTCCATACAATTGCGCCAATGTACCCAATCGTCGAGCAAGTGTCTTCAATGGATTGTCGACCATCCTTCCCTTTTCATCCAAAATCGGCACTAAATCACACCTCTCAATCGTGAATTCATAGGGGGGGATGATACCGTTTTGTCTCAAACGCTCACGAGTATCGCAAAGCAACAGAGGAATCCCTTGTTCCACTGGTTTGACAGTCAAAGACCATTCGGCAATTACATATCCGCTTGTCGTGGCTAGGGCGGATGTGACCACATTTGCAAGGGCAGGATTGTATGAACAATTGATAATGGAGAACATCGGCTTGTTCGCTATGGAATCATCAGACATGACCGCCTCCCCTGATCAATGCGGAGAAAAGCCCCACCGTTTCTTCATCGTATGGTATCTGCAACTGTTCTTCGTTCCACTTGACCGTCTCAAGAACCTGCTTGATTGCCTGAAGGCGGCATTTTTCAACATCGGAGAATCGCCCCCGGGACTCCAATCGCCTTGCCTGCGAATTGAGAAAACTTTGGAGGGGTTGCGGGATTCTTTTGTCATCTGTCTCAAAAGGGGACACGACGCGTTGATCTTTCCGTGCGATAGAGAAATAATGCAACACATATTCGGTCATCATGTCCTTTACTCGGGCGAACGAAAAGCCGTCTACTAACTTTTGGGCATCCTCTTTCGTTTTTGGGAGGCTGATTTTCGGCGCAGTCACATTGAACAGTTCGCGGCGTCGTGACGACAGGGCGAAGGCCCGCAATCCCTTGGCTGTTTCGGGATTCGCATCGCAGAATGGTTGAAACTGCTCCTCGTACCACGTAGGGTCTCCTCCGCCCCAATGGATGAAAACGAAGGTGTCGGCATCAAACTTATCATAGCCATCGTGAAACATGTACCATTCGATGGATTTCAAAAAACTCTTCCGCCTTTGTAATATGGCGTTGTCATGACTAGCCAAGTTCTTCCGGATAATGCTCTTGGACAACGCGTCTTCGTCTTTACGCGCATTTAGCATCACATATATCCGAAGATCATGCAACGACCTATCTGTAGCAAGAAGCGTCGCCCATCCACCATCAGCTTTGTAGATCTCGCGTTCTTCTGCCTCATCACCCAACGGTTCCTTCAGAATTTGGGAAACAGCTTCGCGTGGCAATCGTTTTAACCCATCCGCGAATTCGTCTACCCCCTTGAGGTATCTGCCGAACTCCTCCACATCTTTCGCGACAAAACAAAGTTTCATTGCGCCTCCTGTCCGCCAATTGGCAAAAGATTCATGATTGTGTCAACAAGGATGAATTTTTCGGGATATCGGGTAAACAAGGTACTTTCAACTACTGAAAACGGAAGTACCCTTGCGTTCGGCGGGATCGTCGAAGGTGTCCCACGCCCCGTCGTGATGGCGAAAAAGGGGACATTCTCTTCCATGCGGCGACAAAACGCATCGACATCTGCCAATGCTCCGGAATCGTGGAGCCGTTTGTCAATGATCCCCTGATGCACTATGGCGATGTCATATTCAACCAGCGCCAAGGATTGCTGCGCCTTGAACATCTCAATCGTTTTGGACGAATCGGCATCCAAAACATCGATTCCTATGTGCGAAAATGCTTTCTTGACATCTTCATGTTCAGCCACGAATCGTGAGACCCGTTCATCGACAATCAGAACTTTGAATAACCCGCATTCAACCAACTTCGCTACAAGTCCCGTATCTTCGCGATTCAAATCTTCTCCCGTTCCATCATTTGCAGACTGTCCGAGTTCGGAGAACACGCTAAAATAACTTTGCGCGCCACTTAAAGCCTCAAGGTAGACTGGATGGTTCTTTCTCTCAGTCTTGTAGTTCTCATGTCGCCAATAGGCGATGGCGTTTGCGAAACTTGGAGAGTTCTTTCGGTCATCCTTTGACGTGAACACAACCCTTTGGTCGCCAACAGAACATGTCTTCTCTGTGCTGGCCGACAACTTGACTTCCATCGCCTCGGGCAATGTGACATAGCGTTCCTCATACTTGCAAAGAAACGCTTTAGCCTGATCAAAGATAATCCCCCCTATGTAGTCGATGAAATCCTTGAGCTCCCTTGGCACGTCCATATCGAGTGAATCGACATCCAAGGCTTTCAACCACGATTTCATTGTCTGCATACACAACCGATCTTCTTCGGATGGATAGTCACGATCGCACCATGTTCCAAGTTGACGCCGAATCATCTCCGAACGCGTCAGTTGAACGACTTCCCCAGCAATAACACCCCCATCCTCACTTATTGAGGGGCGGGTCGGCTCAACCAGTACCTCCCGCTTGCCGGGAGATCTCCAAAGAGCCAACCCATGACGAACGGTTTTGTTTCTTGTACTGATGCTTGCCAGATAGGAATCAACGGCAGAATTGAATGTGTTCTTGAAAATAAAGTCCAACAACTCCACATCGGAAATCAGGCTTTGTTCCGCGTCTTTGCTCTGCATCCCGCTCGCCGTATCGCTCTTTTGACCGTAAACATCTATGACGAGGGGGAAATCCATCGCCTTCCGCTTTTCGAGGTCTTTTCCACGGAACTGCGCCTTGACGAACTTCATCCAGTCAACATAAATACCCTTGAGAAGATCGTTCACGAACGACTCCGGATCCGATGAAAGGATGTCCTGGATTCTTCTTTTGAACAGAGTGCCCGTATATTGAGCGCCATCCCATGCAGGAATCCCTGGTGCACCGAGAAGCCGATAGCCGAGTTTCAACTTATCAAGTACGGAGGGTTTGCCTTTGAATAGGACATACGAAAACGATAATGCCGCATTGGATTCGGACAAGGCCTCCAGTGACGATTCAAATGCCAACTCGACGCCAAACCGCTTCAACTCCGCGGAAAAGCTATCGGTCTGTGATTTTATCTGGTCGGTCTTCCCTTCGGGAATCATGGAATCGGGTAGGATGACAAGCAGTTCTTTTGGTTTAGGGATGGAAAAGAAATATCCAAGGCAATGGCGTTTTCCCGTTTGCTCTTTATCTTTGTCGGCCGTCTCCACAACGACCGGACGGATGATGCTGAACCGCTTCGCGGACTTGCTGATTCCGCCGATGTCCTCAATTTTTGAGACATTCAGGTATCCAGCGGAAATCCGCATTTCCGCCAATCCCCAGTTTTCCCTGTACAGATGGCCATCCGCCGCAATGAACGGTCTCGCCATCTTGACTTGAAGACGCTGCAACGGCGAAAGACCGTCAAGTTTCAGTTCCCCCAAAGATGATTCGCTTTCAAGCCGTTCTTCGATTTCGGATGTTGACAGATAACACGCTTCTTCATCAAAACTCCTTCCTCCGCAGTTGGACCAAATGACCACATTGACTTTTCCTTCTTTGGGGCGGTCCTGGAAATCAATATACAAATCCAAATGTGGCGGACGAACTACAAAAGACAAAACATCTCCTCTTACCTTGGTTCCATCACTGCACTCTGCTGTAAGC
>JAEEGL010764401.1_pt1 | contig 12769 bp, 12 predicted proteins | sample 9134231 | NCBI WGS metagenome assembly JAEEGL01 (sample SAMN16246548, study PRJNA631951) | gut metagenome | biome: gut microbiome; feature: rumen; material: fiber-attached | host: Bos | place: Iran: Karaj | collected 2018-10 | reverse complement strand
CGCACGCTATGCGGCGTTCTTCGACAGTTTCGGATTCAGAGTGTAAGGAATCTTAAGATGGCATGCATAAAAAAAGAGAGTCGGCCTGTCACAGGCGGACGCTCTCACTAACCACATAATTAATAACACTAAAACTAATAACCAATAGAATGATTCCGTCAAGAGAACCTTGCTTCCTCATTCCGGGTACAAAGGTACGACTATTTTTTGGTTTTGCAAATTTTTTCAAAAGTTTTTTTTGAAAATTTTTAACGAAATTTATAAGTCGCTGATAATCAATATAGAATCAAATAGATAATTTCTTCCCTACATAAACTATTTCCCCGGAAAAACAGAAAAAAAAGCGGAGAAAGGCCCCAAATGTCCCCCTCCGCCCTTTCGGTGTGTTTCGTTTGCTTACAAATCGCAAGTACTACAGGAGTTTCTTGCGCAGGCAGGCGATCATGTCCACGGTCATGGAGTCGATGTCGTACGTGGGCTTCCAGTCCCATTCGGCGCGTGCACAGCTGTCATCCATGCTGTCGGGCCAGGAGTTGGCGATAGCCTGGCGAACCGGATCCACTTCGTATCGGACCTTCAGGGAAGGAATGTATTCACGGATCTTGGCGAACAGCGTTTCCGGCTCGAAACTCATCGACGCGATATTGAAGGAATTGCGGTGTACGAGGCGGGAAGGGTCGGCCTGCATCAGGTGCACGGCGGCGCCCAGGGCGTCCGGCATATACATCATATCCATATAGGTACCCGGAGCGATGGGACATACGAACTCCTCCCCTTTCACGGCGGAATAGTACACTTCCACGGCGTAGTCGGTGGTACCGCCGCCCGGGAGGGTGACATTCGAAATCAGACCCGGGAAACGAACCGAACGGGTGTCCACGCCGTATTTATGGAAATAATAGTCACTCAGGAGCTCGGTGGCGACCTTCGTGACACCGTACATCGACCGCGGACGCTGGATGGTGTCCTGGGGCGTGCCCACATGGGGCGTCTCGGGTCCGAAAGAGCCGATGGAACTGGGCGTAAAGACCGCACATTTCTTCTCGCGGGCCACTTCCAGGATGTTCAGCAGGCCGTTCATCTGGATATCCCAGGCGAGCAGCGGCTTCTTCTCGGCAACGGCCGACAGGAGGGCGGCCAGATTATAGATGGTGTCTATCCCGTATTTTTCGACGATATCGGCCAGCTGCTGCGCATTGCGCACGTCTGCCAGTTCGGCGGGACCGCTTTCCAGCAGTTCGCCCTTGGGTTCAGCACCCGGGATGTAACCGGCGACGACATTCCCTTCCGGAATCTCGCGACGGATCTTCATCGTCAGTTCGGAGCCGATCTGGCCTGTAGAACCTATGACAAGAACATTTTTCATTACAATCGGTTTTGTCTTACAAATTTATGAGTTTTTTGTAAAAAAACGATACGAATTCCACAGAAAATCCATAAATTTGAAATCAGAAACACAAAAAACACTTTATACTATGTACGGTAAATTCCAACAGCACCTCCAGGCCGAACTCAAGGCCATCGAGGAAGCCGGCCTCTACAAGAAGGAACGTAACATCACTTCCCCGCAGAGCGCCGAAATCACGCTTCAGGACGGCAGCAAGGCCCTGAACTTCTGCGCCAACAACTACCTCGGACTTGCCGACAACCCGCGCCTTGTCGCCGCCGCCGAGAAGGTCATGAAGGAACGGGGCTACGGTATGTCCTCCGTCCGCTTCATCTGCGGCACCCAGGATATCCATAAAGCCTTGGAGAAAGCCATCGCCGACTATTTCCATACGGATGACGCCATTCTTTACGCCGCCTGCTTCGACGCGAACGGCGGCGTCTTCGAACCGCTCCTGACCGCCGAAGACGCGATCATCTCCGACTCCCTGAACCACGCCTCCATCATCGACGGCGTACGCCTGTGCAAGGCCCAGCGTTTCCGCTACGCCAACGCCGACATGGCGGACCTCGAGGAAAAGCTGAAAGAAGCCCAGGCTTGCCGCTTCCGCATCATCGTGACCGACGGCGTCTTCTCCATGGACGGAAACGTGGCCCCGATGGACAAGATCTGCGACCTGGCGGAGAAGTACGACGCCATGGTGATGGTCGATGAGAGCCACTCCGCCGGCGTCGTCGGTCCGACCGGCCACGGCGTCGCCGAGCAGTTCAACTGCTATGGCCGCATCGATATCTTCACCGGAACCCTTGGAAAGGCCTTCGGCGGCGCCGTGGGCGGCTTTACCACCGGGCGGCAGGAAATCATTGACATGCTCCGCCAGCGTTCCCGTCCGTACCTGTTCTCGAACTCCATTCCGCCGATGATTGCCGGAGCCGCCCTGGAGACCTTCAAGATCCTCAAGGAATCCGACCAGCTGCATGACCGCCTCGTGGAGAACGTGAACTATTTCCGCGACAAGATGATGGCCGCCGGCTTCGATATCAAGCCCACGCAGTCCGCCATCTGCGCCGTGATGCTGTACGACGCTCCCCTGTCCCAGAAATTCGCCGCCAAGATGGCGGAAGAAGGCATCTTCGTCACCGGTTTCTACTATCCGGTCGTACCGAAGGGCCAGGCCCGTATCCGTGTGCAGCTGTCCGCCGCACATCGGAAAGAGCACCTGGACAAGGCCATCGCCGCCTTCATCAAGGTGGGCAAGGAACTGGGCGTCCTCAAATAGGACAAGAACCGGCAAATAAGAACGGCGGTCCGATGAAGGCCGCCGTTTCCTATTCCTTTTTCTTGTTGACTTTCTTGAAAATCACGAACTCACTCATGTAGAAGTTCATCGTCCCGGTGACACAGGTCGCCAGCATGTTGCACAGAACGGGTTCGAAGGAAGCACCCTGAAGCCATCCCAGCGATACGAAGACGAAGTGGATCCCCTGCATCAGCAGCAACTTGATCAGGAAGGTTCCCGTCGACGTAGCATTGTACGCCGCAAAATGCCTCCAGAAGGAACGGGTGCTCCGGTGAGAGATGCGCTCCCGCCAGACGAATTGGTATGCGATGATGAAATTCGTCAGGACAGCCAGCTCGAAGGAAATCAGCGGGGCAATCCAAAGGGTCCACAGATAACTCTCCTGGAAGAAACGGGCCGACAGGAACCAGTGTACGCCCAAGTCCACCACGGTTCCGAGGCTGCTGGTGAGCATGAACATGATGAACTTCGTAAGGACTTCGTCCAGGCGTTTCCTGGTCTGTTTCTGCATAATATACAAAGATACGAACTATTTTCCGGGAAGCAAGATTTCAAGGAAAGTGTTGTGTATTTCCGGTAAAATTCATACTTTTACAAAGCATTTCAAAGAATAATGGAACCTGCTGAAACCTATACCATTGACATTTCGAAGACCCTCCGGAAAAAGTTCGGTGAAAAGACTCCGAAGTGGATCCTGCGACTTGCCCGGAGAATCCTTCACGAAGATTTCCTGAACGAATATTTCCGGCAAGGATACACCGGCGTGGAGTTCGCGGAGAAAGCTCTCGAATACATGGGAGTCACCCTGAAGGTGGAGGGGCTGGAGAAAGTCCCGTCGGACCGGCTGGTCACCGTTGCGTCCAACCATCCGCTGGGCGGGCATGACGCCCTTGCGCTCGTCTCCATCTTCGGACGCCACTTCAACGGGAACATCCGCATCATGGTCAATGACTTCCTGATGGTCCTGAAGCAGCTCAACGGCATTTTCGTCCCTGTGAACAAGGTCGGCGGGCAGTCTCGCTCCCTGTCGGAACAGACCGATGCCATCTTCCGGAGCGATGCGCAGATCCTGTTCTTCCCTGCCGGCAAGTGCGCCCGCCGCATCGACGGGAAGATCCAGGACCCCGAATGGAAGAAGACCTTCATCACCAAGAGTGTCGAAACGCAGCGCGATATCATCCCCATGCACTTCTACGGCCGCAATTCCTGGCGATTCTACTTCCTGGACTGGATCGGGAAGGTGACCGGGCTGAACAAGAAGTTCCCCCTCGCGATGGTCCTGCTGGTGGATGAAATGTACCGTGCCCGGGGAAAAACCTACCGCGTCGTCATCGGCGACCCCATTTCCTGGCAGACTTTCGACAACAGCAAGCGCCCTGTGCAGTGGGCACAGTGGATGAAGTCCCTCGTAGAAAACCTTTGACCGAAACCTTGTACTAAAACCAATACCTGACCATGAAACGTATCATCGACCCCATAGACAGGGAACTCCTGAAATCAGAGTTGAACGAAGACCGGCATCTGAGGACCACCAACCGGGCCGGCAATGAACTGTACGTCGTCGGACCGGATGCCGTCAATGTCATCCGGGAAATCGGACGGCTCCGCGAAATTGCCTTCCGCAACGACGGCGGCGGTACCGGAGAGCCCCTGGACATCGACAAGTTCGATACCGATCCCGCCTACGGCTACCGGCAGCTCGTGCTGTGGGACCCGGAAGCCGAAGAGATCATCGGCGGATACCGCTTCTGCATCTGCGATGAAGCTGTTTACGACCGGTACGGCCAGCCCATCCTGACGTCCTCCCACATGTTCGAGTTCTCGAAGAAATTCATCCGTGACTATCTTCCCTACACCCTCGAACTGGGACGTTCGTTCGTATCGGTCGACTACCAGAGTTCCAAGTCGGGATCCAAGAGCCTGTTCGCCCTGGACAATCTCTTCGACGGCATCGCCGCCCTGGGTGTCATGTACAAGGACCGGCTGAAGTATTTCTTCGGAAAGATGACCATCTATCCCGAATACAATACCGAGGCCCGCGAGATGGTCATGTATTTCCTGAAGAAGTATTTCGGGGAGAAGGCGGACCTGCTCAAGATCCGCAAGCAGGTCAAAATCAACAATCCCAAGCGTTTCCACAAGGTATTCACAGGGAGCAACTACAAGGAGAACTACGCCATCCTCAAGTCAGAAGTGTCCAAGCTGGGCGTAAACATCCCCCCGCTTGTGAATACCTACATGAACCTTTCTCCGTCCATGATCTATTTCGGGACGGGCATCAACGACGAATTTGCCGATGTCTTCGACTCCGGCATCCTCATCGCGTTCGATGAAATGTATCCCGACAAGATCGAACGCCACTCCAACTCCTTCCTGAAGATGGGTTGGAGGGCCATCCGGGCACGGTTAAAGCGCTTCCAGCGCAACAGCTAGCTTGGTGACCATCACGGTACCCAGGAGGACCTTCCCGTCGGGACCGACCAGGTACATCGAAGGAATCCACTTGACCCGGAAACTGTCCGCGACGGTGGATTCCTTTTTTGTCACAAAATCGCTGAGCTGAAGCCATCCGATGCCGTTTTCGGCCACATAGGAGTCCAGTTTCTCCGGATCCGTATCGAAAGAGATGCCAACGAATTCCACCTTGTCTCCAAAGCGTTCCCAAAGCTCCTTCATCGCCGGGACGTCGGCACGGCAGTCCGGGCACCAGGTAGCCCAGAAATCATAGACCACGTATTTTCCGGCAAACTCATCCGGAGAATGAAGCACGTCGGAACGGTCCTTCAGGGAAAAAGCGGGGATGGCCTCCCCTTTCTTGAGCATGTCAACGGCGTATTCGCTGTCTGCGTCTTTCGTATTCTTGCAGGCAAAGAAAGTTGCAAGGGCCAGGCAAAGGAGAAGGATTCTTTTCATTTTCGTACGGTTATGTGGAAACAATTCTGCTTTTTCTCATACTTGACATAACAGGCGCCATGGTCATGCAGGTCTTTCAACACCTGGGACAGGGTTGCCCTAAGGTATTCCGGAGGTACGTCCTCATAGGCCCGCCCCCGAAGGTCCGGCACCTTCACGTAACGCCAGTAAGACAGGTCGAAGGTAGTGCCGTACCGGTGCGTCGAGTTCTCGGACGCATTGATGTTCCCCTTCCGGAGAGCCCGGACGTCCGCTTCTGTACGCAACACGGAAGTGACAAATAACTTATTGGGATTCAATCCTTTGGAAGAGAGGGAATCCTGGAAGTTCCGCCCGATGCGGTCCAGCAGTTCCGCTGCGGACGGAATCAGGAACGGGATGGAATGCGTAAGGCTGTCCACGCAGTACAGGTCGTTGTCCCTGATTTCCACGAGGAGCTTCTTCATCTTTTCCGCGGCGTCCCGGTCCTCCACCGGCGGTACGCCGACCGCCTGCGCCATCGCGAGCTGGGTTTCATTCAGGTCGTTGAACTCCTTGGCAAACTTGACATCCCAGATCCGGACGGGATGGTTTTCAATCGGCCCCGCATGCTTCCATTTCCATTCTTTTACAGAATGAACGAGCGAACGGACGGAGACCGTCAGGAGGAACGCGGTGGCAAAAAAGACCAGAAGCCGGATATGGCGTCGTTTCAGTTTCATCGTTTAAATATAGGTATAATTGTGCGAAAAAAAGGCAAATCCGGAAAATAAGTGTTATTTTTGCCCCTGCTAAATGAGATAGAGATTATGGAAGAGCAGAAACAAGCAAAACGGATCCAGACTTCCATCCTGAATCCACTCGAAAAGAAAGTCCTGGTGTGGCTGGCCGAAAGGATGCCCGCATGGGTGACCTCCGACATGCTCACCTTCGTGGGTTTCCTCGGCGCCCTTATCATCGCCACCGGATACGCCCTCTCGAACCTGAACCTGAACTGGCTCTGGCTTGCCTCCTTCGGTTTTGTCGTGAACTGGTTCGGCGACTCCCTGGACGGAAGCCTGGCCCGCGTGCGCAACACCCAGCGCAAGACTTATGGTTTTTATCTGGACCACAACGTGGATGTGATCAATGAGTGCATCATGTTCTTCGGAGTGGGTATTTCTCCGCTCGTGAACTTGACCTTCATGATGGCGGTCCTAGTCGCGTACCTGGTACTCAGCGTCTATGTTTACATCGACTGTTACCTGAAGGGTGAACACCGCCTCACTTACGGCGGACTCGGGCCCACCGAATTCCGCCTGCTCGCCATCATCCTCAACACCCTGTACATCTTCATCCCGCAACTGTCCCTCTGCAAGCGTCATATCGTCCTGTTCCACAATGAGTTCGAATTCGGCATACTGGACGGTGTAGCCCTTGCGGTCGCATTCATCATCTTCCTGTTCTACCTGATCGGTTTTTTGAAGGACATCCGGTATTTCGCCAAGATCGATCCCCCCAAGAAGTTCGAGAAATAGCCGGCAATGCCCGTCATCACCGCAAAAGACGCCGGCGCCCTGTCCCCCGCCTTCCAGGGCTTCTGGGGAAGACTGTTGTTCAACATCCTCCTGAAGGTAACCGGAATCTACCAGGTCAACGACATCCATGACCGGGTGGAAGCCGCTGGCATACCGCCCGGTCCGGATTTCGCCAAGGGGATCCTGGACGACCTGGGCGTGGACTTCGCCATCGGCAATCCGGAGCGGCTGGAGCAACTCCCGGAAGGGTCCTTCATCATCATTTCGAACCACTTCTACGGCCACTTGGACGGAATCTGCCTGGTGGACCTCATCGGACAGTACCGTCCGAAGGTCAAAGTGATGGTGAATGACATGCTGCTGTGGATCAAGGGCTTGTCTCCCAGTTTCATCGGTGTCAATCCGACGACGGCCACCAGTAACGGCATTTCTTCCACCAGCATCAACGGCGTCAAGAACGCCCTCCTGCAAGTCCGTTCCGGTGAACCCCTGTGCCTGTTCCCTTCCGGTGCGGTCGCCGACCTGAAACCCCGGGAGCATTGGACTCTCCGCGAACGGGACTGGCAGGATGCCGCCGTCCGCCTCATCCAGAAAGCCCGCGTTCCGGTCATCCCCGTCCGCTTTTTCGACCGGAATTCCTGGTTCTACTACATCCTGGGGCTCATCGATTACCGGATCCGGTTCCTCCGCCTGTTCCATGAACTCAAGAACAAGCGCGGAACCTCCCCCCGGCTCGCCATCGGCGGAATCATCTCTGTCGGGGAGCAGGACCGGTATCCCGACCTGCAGGAATTCAAGGCCTTCCTCCGGAAAGCCGTCTATGAGACACCCCTCCCGAAAACCTTTGTCAAACGATCCGAATTATGGAAGTGAAAGTCGTCCTCCTGACCGGCGGCAGCAGCGGCATCGGTGCCGCCACCGCCCGCCTGCTGGCTGAATCGGGCCTCACCGTATACGCCGGTTCCCGCCGCGGAACCGTGGAGCATCCCGCCCGTGGCATCATCCCCGTCCAACTCGACGTCAACGACGCCGCCATGACCGAAGCGGTCGTCAAGCGAATCGTCGAAGAACAGGGGCGCCTGGATGCCGTCATCTGCAATGCCGGCAACGGGATCTACGGCCCCGTGGAGAAAGCTACCGACGATGAGATCCGGTATCAGTTCGAAACCTGTCTTTTCGGCTCGCACAAGACCATCCAGGCCTGCCTGCCCGTTTTCCGGAAACAAGGGTTTGGACGGATCATCACCGTCACTTCGGTGATGGCCATCCTCCAGCTTCCCTTCCAGGGTTTTTATTCCTCGGCCAAGGCCGCTTTGCTCTCCCTGAGCGAATCCCTGTCCATGGAACTCAAGGGCACGGGCATCGAATGCTGCAGCATCCTGCCGGGCGACGTTTCCACAGGATTCACCGCCGCCCGCCGTTTCACCGGCGCCGCCCAGGATCCAGGCTCCCCCTACCGGGAGCGCATGGACCGCAACCTGAAGAAGATTGAGAGTGATGAACTGGGGGGAATGGCACCGGAAGTCATCGGAAAGGCGATTCTCAAGCAATTGAAGAAGAAACACATGGCCGTCCGCGTCATTCCACGCATCGACTACGGTGCGGTAGGCGTATTGGTCCGGCTCCTTCCGGAGCGTGCCAAATTATGGCTTCTGGACCTACTCTACAGCTGACTTTAGTGCCGTTTCCGAAAAAAATAGTATCTTTGTAAGATTTGTCAAAGAAGAGCTTCATATCGTGGATCCTCCTGCTGATCCTGCCTTTCGCCCTCTCCGCCCAGACGACGCGGATCCGGGGGCGGGTTTTGGATGCGTCCACGGGTGAAGGCATTCCCTACGCCATCGTTTATTTCGACGGTACGCTGATCGGTACATCCTGCGACCCTTCAGGCGCTTACACCATCCAGGCCGCGGAAGGGAGCGGAATCTGCACGCTGACGGCCGAGGCATCCGGCTATGAGAACCGGACCCTGGAGGTCGATACCGGCTCGGACAAGGTGCTCGATTTCCATCTCCTCCGTACCGGAGAGAAAGAAGAGGCCGGACTCACCGACAGCCGGTACGTCCGTTCCATCCTCTATCATCTGGACCGGAACCGCTCCCGGCACGATCCGGAGAAAAAACCGGCCTGGGAGGCCCGCATCTACAGCAAGGTGGAGATGGCCCTCGGCGATGCCAACCATTTCCTGGGCAGGAAAATCGAGAAGAAACGCGCCAGCCTCGTTCCCGAATACATCGACACGACCGGCTTCGGCGGCCAGATTCCTGTCCTGATGTCCGAGGCCATCCTGCATCGATACTACGCACTGGAACCCGCCGTGGACAAGGAGGTTTTCGAAGCCAGCCGCATTTCCGGACTGGACCAGCAGAACGTTCTCCGTCAGTTCACGGGAACCTCTGCGCTCCGGATGAACTTCTACCGGGACATGATTCCCGTCTTCAGCCTCAGCGTTCCTTCCCCCGCCAGCGGATCCGCTAACCTGCTGTACCATTACACGCTCGTCGACAGCGTGTATGTCGACGGAAGGAAGACCTATACCGTCCATTTCGAACCGCGAAAGCTCATTACGTCGCCCACCCTGGACGGCGAGATGGACATCGACGCCGAAGACCATGCCATCCGCGCCGTCCGGGCCCGTCTGTCCAAGAACGCCAACGTCAACTGGATCCGTCTCCTTTCGGTCACCAGTGAAAACGAGCGTCGTGAAGACGGAACCTGGTTCTACAAGCGCGAGAACCTGTATCTGGACGCCTCCGCCCAGGTGAACAAGAACTGGTCCGTAGCTACGGTCCAGGGGCTCAGAAACCTGGAATACACCGATGTAACCTTCGGTCCTTTCCCGGGTATGACTGCGCTCTCCGGAGGTGACAAGGTGGCCGTAGGCGATCAACCCGAACGCGATTCCTCCTATTGGGAGACCGCCCGGCCGGCCCCGCTGACCCCGCGCGAAGAATCCATTTTCACGGCCGCCGAACGGTTCAAGGAAACCACTGGATTCAAGTGGGTTACGGCCTTGGGCAGCATGTTCGTCACCGGATATCTGGAGAATACGAAGATCGGTATCGGCTATGGTCCCTGGGAAAAAACCGTCAGTTTCAGCGACATGGAAGGAGTCCGGCTACAGGCCGGCTTCCGCACCACCAAGGAATTCAGCACGAAGGTGCGTCTGCGTGGACTTGCCGCCTACGGATTCGGCGACCGGCAGTTCAAATGGTACGCCTCCACGGAATTCATCCTGGGCAACAACCAGGTCCGGACCAGCCGTCTGGTGTTCGCCACCGGACAGGACTATGAACGCCTGGGGCGCGGATCCGGTGTATTCACGGAACGGAACATCATCAACTCCCTCCTTGCTCCCGGTGGATTCGCCAAACAGAGCCTGATGCGGCACGCCATCGTGGAATTCCAGCACGAGTTCTCTCCGAGCATCAACACTACGTTGAATTTCAAGCATTTCCGTGTCTTCTCCAATTTTGAGGTTCCCTTGGTCCGTCCGGATGGAACCTTTGCAGACAGTTTCTCAGCGAATCAGCTCCACCTGAATGCACGCTTCTCCTGGGACGAGCGAGTGAACCGCGGCGTATTTGAAAAGACCTATATCTTTACACGCTATCCCATCATTTCGGTGGACCTTCTCGCCGGCATCAAAGGCTTGACATCCGATGACTGCTCCTTCTACAGGGGTGAGCTTACCTTCGACTGGCGCATCCCCGTCGGGGTGATGGGTTATGGCAATCTCCACATCAACAGCGGCGCCATCCTCGGATCCGTCCCCTACCCGCTCCTGAAGTTGCACGAAGGCAATGAGACCCGCTTCCTCGACAAATCCGGCTTCTCCCTGATGAACTACTACGAGTTCGCCTCCGACAAGTGGGTAACCGCCTTCTACGAGCACAACTTCAACGGTCTCGTCCTGGGGAACATCCCGCTCATCAAGAAACTGAACCTGCGGGAAGTCGTCACGTTCCGCGGTGCCTGGGGTACGCTTTCCGAGCAGAACCGGAGCCAGGCCCCGTTCATTCTCCCCGAGGGAATGACTTCGCTTGAGAAACCCTATGCCGAGGCCGGCGTAGGCATCACCAACATCTTCCGAATGCTGCGGGTGGACTGCTTCTGGCGTCTTACCCACCGCACCGAGCGGCCCGACCGCAACTTCGCGGTCACCCTGGGCCTTGACCTCGAATTCTAATAGTAGATGGTATCCGACGGACCGTACTCCCGTTCAAAGCGGGCGTAAACCACTTCCGTGACCGTCTCGATGCCCACGAATCCCAGACCGCCCTCCACGTTGGAAGGAAGTGTCGTAGGCTCAACCAGGAAACTGACTTCCGTGCCGAAGGTTTCCAGGTTGTTCAGGGCTTTCAGATAGCGGTACTGCGTGAAATCCAGACTCCGAAGCCGGAAACGGCAGGTACGCTGTACCCGGCACGGAAGGGACATCAGGGTGGACCAGTCGACCTCTTCTCCCGAAGGCAGGACAACGTAATTACCGCCATAGCGGTATTCAGAAAGATAGAAAGCGTACGGATTGAGCAAGACCCTCAGCGTGCATTCCTGGTCCTGGATGGGATCGTCCGAGAAACAGTGATAATAATTCGTCGCACCGAGCAGGGCTGCGATATCGCCACCGCCTGCCTTTCCGGCCCCTTCGCTGATCACCGGGTCGAAATCCGTCTCCATTCCCCCGGTCCAGGGGCGTTCGATGGTCGTATACTCGGGAATGATCTCCCCCTCCTCGTCAAAGTATTCCCACTTGTCCAGGTAATCGTTGTCCACCCCGTACCAGGACCGGCCCGGCAGGTCGTTGAAGCGGACCCTTACCTGCACATAATTGCTAGCTTCCCCCATATAGCTGATCCTGACCGAGGATGTGTCTACGGCTTCGATCGGGACAGCGGGCGGGACAATGGCCGTCGAGGAAACGGAGAAGGCATCCTTGCGGGCCTCGATCCGCACCTCGTCACCGGGCTTGAATTCCGCACGGAACGTATAGGCAGTGCGGTTCCAGGGATCGTCCTCAACCACTTCTGTGGCTTCAGCCGCCAATTCGCCGTTGACGAAGACCTTCACGGAAGCTCCCGGGAACGGGTCCAGCCTGCTTAACAGGCTGATGGAAAGATAGATGGTATGCTCTTCTTCCAGATTGTTCATCTGGGCATTCAGCACCGGAACCGGATCCTTGTCCGCAGTCGGGATGATGATTTCTTCGTAACAGCCGGCCACGAGGAAGGAAAGCAGCAGGATGGATATCGTCTTTTTCATGGCGGCTCAGAATTGATAGGTGTAACTGACGGAAGGGACGAACGGGAGGATTGTCACCTTCTCCATCACGAGACGGGTTTCCGGCTCGGCCTCCGGCCTTGGCCGTGAGGTTTCGTAATGCAGGAAGACCAGGTTCGGATTCAACTGGCGGTACACATTGTAAATGCCCAGGGTCCAGATCCTTTCCCCGTGTCTCTTCTGTTTATGGAAGTTTGCGCCCACGTTGAGGTGATGACTCGGCGGAAGCCGGTAATTGTTCCGATGCTCCACGAAATCAGCGCTCTGTACATAGCCTTGTCCCGGCGCCAGGATGCCGGTCTGCCGAACCGGAAGCGTGGTCGTTCCGCCCGTAGCGAAGACAAAGGTCGCACTCAGGTCGATACGGGGCGTCACCTGGTAATTCACATTGAT
>JAEEGL010215335.1_pt1 | contig 12769 bp, 12 predicted proteins | sample 9134231 | NCBI WGS metagenome assembly JAEEGL01 (sample SAMN16246548, study PRJNA631951) | gut metagenome | biome: gut microbiome; feature: rumen; material: fiber-attached | host: Bos | place: Iran: Karaj | collected 2018-10 | reverse complement strand
TAGCTGTGTTGTCCTTTTCACTGACAGATGTGACAGCTTCCAGATTTGCCATCTTCACCACGGCATCAGCATATTGACCAGTGAGCTGGGAATTCACTACCTGCAGTGTCAGCTTTTCCTTGTTGGCAATGTTCTTCTGTGCACGTACGGTGCGTACACCGCTAACTACAAGTTTGATGGTCTCCACATTGTTGAGCAGGATGGTCTCGTCTTCTGTCAGTGTGCCAAGTTTCAATTCTTGACGCATGATACTTTCTCCTTCCTTGCGTTCGAAGAGTGCCTGCCATAGTTCTTCTGTGATAAAGGGCATGAAAGGATGGAGCATCTTCAGTAGTGTGTCGAAGAAACCAAGGGTGGCATCGTAGGTCTCGTTGTTGATGGGCTGTTGCTTACCGTCAATATAGGCAGGCTTCACCATCTCCAGATACCAACCGGAGAACTCATCCCAGAAGAGTTTGTATACAACCATCAAAGCCTCGGATATACGATATTTCGAGAAGAGATCCTGCAACTCTTCGTTGGCAGCTTTCAGTTTGGCATCAAACCATTTCACTGCCAGTTGGTCAGCACCCGTTTGTTCTACGTCAGCCACTTGCCATCCCTTGACGAGGCGGAAGGCATTCCATATCTTATTGTTGAAGTTACGTCCTTGTTCACAGAGAGCCTCGTCGAAAAGAATATCGTTGCCGGCAGGGGCAGAGAGCATCATACCCATGCGTACGCCGTCAGCACCGAATTTTTCGATAAGTTCAATGGGGTCGGGTGAGTTGCCTAAGGATTTGGACATCTTGCGTCCCAGTTTGTCACGAACAATACCTGTGAAGTAGACATTCTTGAATGGGAACTTACCCATATATTCCTCACCAGCCATAATCATACGCGCCACCCAGAAGAAGATGATATCGGGAGCAGTTACCAAATCGCTGGTGGGGTAGTAGTAGTTAATCTCCTCATTTCCAGGGTTATTGATGCCGTCGAAAAGCGAGATAGGCCAGAGCCATGATGAGAACCATGTATCACGAGCGTCCTCGTCCTGACGAAGATCGGCATCCGTAATCTTTGGATCCTTCTGCTGAGCCAGCTTCAGAGCCTCTTCACGGGTCTCGGCAACGACATAGTCATCGTTTTCGTTATAGTAATAAGCTGGAATACGGTGTCCCCACCACAACTGACGGGAGATACACCAGTCTTGAATATTCTCCAACCAATTCTTATAAGTATTCTTGTATTTCTCTGGATAGAACTTCATCTCACCGTTCATAACGGGAGGTAAAGCGATATCAGCGAAGTGCTTCATCTTCAGGAACCATTGCAGTGAGAGGCGTGGCTCAATAGCGGTGTCAGGGTTACGCTCTGAATAACCGACCTTATTAGTATAGTCCTCAATACGCTCCATTAATCCAGCCTCTTGTAAGTCCTTGGCAATCTGCTTACGGCAGTCCATACGGTCCATACCTACATAGATAGGACTCTGCTCACTAATGGTACCGTCGGGGTTGAAGATGTCAATCGTCTCCAAGTTATGCGTCTTACCCAGCATATAGTCGTTGGTATCGTGGGCAGGGGTTACCTTCAAGCAACCTGTACCGAACTCAATGTCTACATAGCGGTCTTCGATGACAGGGATGACACGGTTCACCAAAGGAACAATTACCTTGCGTCCTTTTAACCATTGGTTCTTGGGATCTTTGGGATTGATACACATAGCGGTATCACCCATGATAGTCTCAGGACGGGTAGTGGCAACAACGGCATAGTAACCCTTCTCGTCCTTGTGGACTACGTTGCCTTCGGCCTCTAGAGACTCTAGATTTTCTAGATTATCTAGGCCATCAACATAGTACTTCAGATGAAACAGATGGCTCTGCTCTTCTTTGTATATTACCTCCTCGGTAGAAAGGGCTGTCAGTGCCTTCGGATCCCAGTTGACCATACGCAGGCCACGGTAAATAAGTCCTTTATTATAGAGGTCAACGAAAACCTTGATAACACTCTTCGAACGTTTCTCATCCATCGTAAAGGCAGTGCGGTCCCAGTCACAGGAGGCTCCTAAGCGACGAAGTTGCTTCAAGATGATACCACCATGCTCGTCGGTCCAATCCCATGCATGTTTCAGAAACTCTTCACGAGTCAGGTCATGCTTCTTGATGCCCTGCTCAGCGAGTTTCTTCACAACTTTTGCTTCTGTGGCAATAGATGCATGGTCAGTGCCTGGTACCCAACAGGCATTCTTGCCTTCCATACGGGCACGGCGCACCAGCATGTCTTGAATGGTGTTGTTCAACATGTGTCCCATGTGCAATACGCCAGTCACGTTGGGAGGTGGAATGACTATTGTATAAGGTTCACGTCCGTCGGGTTTACTGGCAAACAGTTTATGATCTAACCAGTACTGATACCATTTCGATTCGACCTCTTTTGGGTCGTATTTACTTGCTAATTCCATATACCTATTTTATAATAATGGCTGCAAAATTACGAAGAAATGAGAAGAAAACCAAATATTATTTGATTTTTCCGTATGAAAAGTAACTTCGGCAAGTTTTTTTTTGTACCTTTGCCCCTAGTATGAAGCAGATGCATACCAAAGAAGAGAAAATGGCAGCCTTTGGAAGACTGCTTGATGTGATGGATCGCTTACGAGTGGAATGTCCATGGGATCGTAAGCAGACCAATGATTCTTTACGCCCAAATACAATAGAGGAAGTGTATGAACTTTGTGATGCGTTAATTAAAGATGATTCGCATGAGATATGCAAAGAGTTAGGCGATGTGTTGCTTCATATCGTATTCTATAGTCGTATAGGAGAAGAAAAAGGACTTTATGATGTTGCCGACGTCTGTAATAAGCTGTGTGACAAGATGATATTCCGCCATCCGCATGTTTACGGGGAGACAGTTGCCAAGAGTGCAGAGGAGGTGCTAGACAACTGGGAACAAATCAAACAGAAAGAGAAAGACGGCAATAAGACAGTATTAAGTGGAGTTCCTGTTTCTCTTCCTTCTTTGATAAAAGCATACCGTATTCAAGATAAGGCTCGTCATGTGGGCTTTGACTGGGAAGATAAACAGGACGTATGGGCAAAGGTCCGGGAGGAATTGGATGAGTTAGAAACAGAATTTAAGCGGGAGGATAAGACGCGTTCAGAGAAAGAGTTGGGCGATTTCCTCTTTTCCGTCATTAATGCGGCACGTCTCTATCATCTGAATCCTGATAATGCCTTGGAAGGAACCAATCAGAAGTTTATCCGTCGTTTTAATTATATAGAGGAACATAGTATCAAAATAGGGAAACCATTGACAGAGATGTCTCTTGCCGAGATGGATGCCCTTTGGAATGAAGCGAAAAGTAAAGAAAACAATCAATAAATAAAGACTATGAAGAAAATCTTATTTGTAGCAATTGTGTTTATTGCTGTAGTAATGACAGTAAGTAGTTGTGGTGGTAAGTCACAGCCTGTACCTTTTGACAATGGTGACTCTACGGATATGAGTGCCATGCAGGATCCTACCATTTATGGTATTTGTGGAGAAGGATCGGCAATGAACACGTTGCAAATTGTAACGGATTTGGGTGATACTGTATTGTTGGATATTACCTATGCTCGTGAGAATAACAAAGTGTTTGGTGGACTACAGGCTGGCGACCGTATGGCAGTGGTGCCTAATGCCAAGAAGACAGAAGCACTTATCGTCATCAACCAGGCTGCCCTGTTGGGCAACTGGGTAATGCCCAATCCTTTGGATGGCAGCGACGAAGTGGGCTTCCGCATCAAGGAAGGCGGTATAGTTGAAGGTATCGAGCAAAGTGCATTGACCTATAAGACATGGCGACTGGTGCGTGGAAAACTGGAACTGGTCTCTGTCCGTGAGGGTGGTGGCGATGAGGAGGAAATCGGTCTCTATGATATCGTGACTCTTGCGCCAGACTCTCTGGTTCTCAAAGAAGGTGACGACTTATATGAATATGGTCGTCAGCAACTGAAGAAGCCCGACTCTGACATCAAATTGGAAGAGGCTTCAGAAGACGATTATAAGATTTGATGTAATATATTGGAGCCGTTCAAGATACATATCTTAGGATGTGGAAGTGCTTTACCCACACTCCGCCACTATGCCTCATCACAGGTGGTGGAGCTGCGGGGAAAGCAGTTTATGATAGATTGCGGTGAGGGAACGCAGATGCAGTTGCGGCGTTCCCGTATCCGTTTTACCAAGCTTTCTGCTGTATTTGTCACCCATATCCATGGAGACCATTGTTTCGGGCTCATCGGCATGATTAGTACGTTCGGTCTGTTGGGACGGACGGCCAAACTGGAAATCTATGGTCCTGCAGCATTAGAGTCAATCCTTTTCGAACAGATGCGCCTGTTTTGTCACGGTTTGGAGTATGAGGTTGTCTTTCATGCCGTGGATACGAACGAGCAGAAAGTGATATACGAAGACCGTAGCCTGACTGTAGAGACAATCCCTTTGAGTCATCGTATGCCATGTTGTGGTTATCTGTTCAGGGAAAAAGCCACATTACCTCATATCAAACGGGATATGATAGATTTCTACCAGATACCGACCAGTCAGATCAATAATATCAAGGCTGGTTCCGATTGGATGACAGAGGAAGGGGAGTGTATACCCAATAGTCGTCTGGTGGAGCCTGCAGAAGCTCCCCGTAGTTATGCTTATTGTAGTGATACCCGATATATACCGACCCTTCATGAGTGTATTAAAGGGGTGACGGCATTGTATCATGAGAGTACTTACGGTGAAGACAATCTTCTGCTTGCAGAGAAGTATTACCATTCCACAGCCCGTCAGGCGGCATTAGTGGCTCGTGATGCTCAGGCAGGGCGTTTGTTGTTGGGTCATTATTCTTCCCGATATGAAGATGAGAATGTTCTCCTGAATGAAGCCAAACAGGTGTTTGAGAACACAGAATTATGTGACGAACAGATGATTTTTGAGCTTTAAGCACATTTTTTGTCATAAAAATTTGGTGTTTTCAAAAAATATTTATACCTTTGCGATGTAATATGTGAAGTTTATGATGAAACGAACACTACTTTTAACCCTTCTTTCAGCATGTATGTTCATGCTTCCGACAAATATTCAGGCCACTCCGTCTGAAGTGTCTGGCATAGAGCAGATTGATGACAAGAACGACGTGCAGATTAAGGTTTCCAAGGTTGGTAGTGTTTATATTACAGGTGCGGAGGGACTAGTGATGGAGGTTATATCCCTCACAGGTCGTCATGTTCTTTCTGTACGTATCGAAAGTCCTGCGCAAAAAATTGAATTAACAAACATACCTAAAGGTTGCTACATTATCAAAGTTGGAAAGGTTGTCAGAAAGATTGTTATCTGACAGTCCTTTTATTTCTGGTAGGCTCGTTCTTCCTTGCTGGTTGTGATAAGGGATCTATTCAGAAAAGCGAAATATCAATGGAGGCGTTTTCATCTATGAGGACGCCTGTTTTTGAAATATCTCCCTCGGAAATCCGGTCAAGCTTAAAGAAAATGGGACATGTGAGTAATGACTCCTTGTCACCTGACAGTCGTACGGCATTGTATTATCAGGATGGCGGTCAGATGCTGTGGTTTGGTCGACAAGGCGTTACTGATATGGCAGACACCTTGATACAGCGTTTGTATCAAGTAAACCGTATTGGTTTCTCAGATGCTTTCTTTAAGGTGAAGGATATGGAGAGTGAACTCCAAAGGTTTAAGGCATTGAATTTTGACAAGCAACATACTGTCAATGACGTGATAGCCCATCTGGAATATAATCTGACTCGTGCCTATCTGACCTATGTAGCAGGACAGAAATATGGTTTTGTCAATCCGAAGCATGCCATGAACAGGGTGGAGTCCAAGCCGGATAGTACAGGAAAGGTGAAGGTTAGTTACGTGAACCTTTTTGACTCTCCCGTGGAGCGTCCTTCCCATGCTTTCTATGAGAAGGCGTTCCGTAAGATACAGAACGATAGTGTAGGGGAGATGATGACAGAGGTGGAACCGCAGTCCGCCTTGTACCGTCAGTTGCTTCACCAACTGGATTCCGCTTCTTCCGACCAAAGCCGCAAACGTATTCTGGTGAATATGGAACGGTGCCGCTGGCAAGGACCGAGTCCGAAGTCCACTAATGGGAAACAGGTGGTCGTCAATGTTCCTGCCTTTATGCTCTATGCTTATGGACCGGATTCTGTCATGTCAATGCGTATCGGATGTGGAGCCACAAAGACCAAGACTCCTTTGTTGACCAGTGCTATTGAGTATATGCAAATTAACCCGGAATGGAATATTCCGCAGAGTATTGTGAACAATGACGTGTTGCATCATGCTGGCGACAGCAGTTATTTTGCCCGTCACCGCTATTATATCGCAGAACGAGCTACTGGTAAGAAGGTGGCTATAGGCAGTGTGTCACGTGCCATGCTGGCAAGTGGAAAGTATCGTGTGTCACAGGACGGTGGAAGAGGTAACTCCTTAGGACGTATCGTATTCCGTTTCAAGAACAAGTTCTCTGTATATCTTCATGACACTTCCACCCCGGCTTTCTTCCAGAACAGTTGGCGTGGTGTGTCTCATGGCTGTGTTCGAGTGCAGCGACCTTTTGACCTGGCTCATTTCCTGTTGGGGAATATTGATTCCTGGACACTTGACAAGATACGTATATCCATGGACCTTCCTCCTGTGACAGAACAGGGTAGGGAATATATAAGTTCCCATCGGCATGAGGAGAATGAGAACGGAAGGAAGCTACCGTTCAAACTAATCAGTTATATGCCGGTAAATCCTCACGTACCTCTTTATATTATATATTATACCATCTATCCAGACGAACATGGAAAGGTAACGAACTATCCGGATGTCTACGGATATGATAATCTGGTCTGGAATCATCTAAAGAAATATCTCTGATGCTCCCCGAGGATGAGAAGCGATTAATGGAAGATCTTTCCAATCCGTCTACTCAGCGGAAAGCGTTTGAGAAAGTCATCCGTCAATATAGTGAACAGCTATATTGGCAAGTTCGTCGTATCGTCCTCACCCATGAGGATGCCAATGACGTGATGCAGAACGTGATGATGAAGGCATGGATCAATCTCGACAGTTTCCGACAGGCTTCCAAGTTGTCTACATGGCTCTACCGTATTGCTATCAATGAGAGTCTGGATTTCGTACGCCATCAGAAAACAATGGGAGCATCGACCAGTATGGATAATGTGGGTGGCATTGCCAACACCTTGCTAGCCGACAACTATTTCGATGGTGACGAGACAGAGGCACAGTTACAGGAGGCAATCGCCCAATTGCCAGATGTACAACGGACCGTATTCCAGCTTCGTTATTATGAGGATATGAAATATAGTGACATGAGCGAGATCCTCCATACCTCTGAAGGAGCCTTGAAGGCCTCCTATCATATTGCGGTAAAGAAAATATCGGAGTTTTTTAAACAGAGAGATTAAACGTTTTGGCAAGTGAAACGTCCAAATAATAAATAGAAAAAGATGAACGAAGAGAATTATCTCAGAGAACGGATGTCAAAAAAGAACCCTTTCCAAGTTCCGGAAGGGTATTTTGAGGACTTTGCCACACAGGTGATGGCAAGTCTGCCAGCCCGTGAACAAAAGATGACAGTAAAGCACAGGACACTGCGTCCATGGATGTATGCTGCTGCCTGTCTGGTTGTCGCCATATTCTGCACAGCCTTCTACTTCTCTCGAATCCATACTGACGCTCCAGAGATGTCTCAGATGGCAGTCTCTGAGTCTTATATGGACGAGGCAGCAGATTATGCAATGATTGATAATACAGATATTTATGCCTGTCTGGCAGATAACTAAAATATAATAAGGTATGAGGAAGTTTGTGTTGTTGAGTTTCTTTCTGATGCTGACGATGGTGTGTTCGGCTCAGGAAAGAAAGTTCTCACCGGAGAAGTTCGAAGCTGATCTGGCTGCCTTTATTACCAAGGAGGCGAAATTCACGGAGGACGAGGCAGCTAAGTATTTTCCTTTACTGCGTGAGATGCATCAGAAACAGCGTGGACTGTACAAGAAGGCGCGGAATTTCGGAAAGGAAAAGCCTGCTACCGAGGAAGCCTGTGCAAACGCAATTCGTGAGCGCGACAAACTGGAAATCGAACAGCGACAGATAGAGCAGAGCTATCATAAGAAGATGCTACAGGTGCTTCCTGCCTCCAAACTCTATGATGCCATCAAGGCGGAGAGGCGTTTCCATCGCCAGATGATGAAAGGATGGCAGAAGGCTAAACCTGTGTCGAAGGGCAAATGTCCTTAAGATCACATTTTTCACAATGCGGACGACGGGAAGTACAGATGTAGCGTCCGTGAAGCAATAACCAATGATGTGCCCGTGGAATATCTTCCGCGGGTATGTTTTTTACCAGGGTCCGTTCTACTTTGTATGGCGTATCGTCCTTCTTGGTGACTAGTCCCAGACGATGACTGACTCGGAACACATGGGTGTCTACTGCCATCGTTGACTTGCCAAAGGCAACACTCTGGATGACATTGGCTGTCTTCCTTCCCACACCAGGAAGGTCCAGCAGCAAATTCATGTCTGAAGGAACTTCTCCACTGTGTTTCTCCACCAACATCCGAGCCATCTTTACCAGATGCTCCGCCTTGGAGTTGGGGTAGGAGACACTACTGATATATTCCAGCACATCCTCTACCTCTGCCTTTGCCATCGTCTTCGCGTCAGGGTAATGGCGGAACAGTTCCGGGGTTACTTGGTTGATGCGCTTGTCCGTACATTGCGCACTCAGGATGACAGCCACCAACAACTGGAACACACTGCCGAACTCCAACTCCGTCTGTACCTCCGGCATCTGCTCACGGAAGTACTTCAGAATATACTCATACCTTTCTTTTCGTGTCATCTCTTCTTCTTTTTTGTCTACAAAGATACGAATATTTCTTTGAATTTTCATAAGTTACCTTTCGTTGGAAACACTATCTTCCGACCATTAACATTCTTTATTATTATTTTTTTTATGATTTACATTCTTCTCAGTATATTTGCAATATAATTTAAAATGATAAATATATGATGAAAAAGCGTAAGTTTTATGAGCGACCTGCGGTGCAGGTGATTAGGCTGCGGCAGCGGATGTCACTGCTGGCAGGGAGTGTGGATGACAGGGATGATTACGACCCGACAAGCGAAAACCCATTTGCTTAACCCTTAAAGAATGAAGACAACAATGAAGAAGTATACAATGATATTGTCAGTGGCACTGCTGATAGCAGGTGCCCTGACGACAGGCTGTTCGAGTGATGACTTGATGGCAGAGGAACCTGTAATGCCCCAGCAGACAGAACAAATGATGGAGTTTACGACAACGATGACACCCAAGGGCAGTACGATGCGCTCGGTGGATGCCGACGGCAAGACGGCTTGGGTAGCAGGTGAACAGATAGCGATATATTATCAGAAGACGGACGACAGTTACGCTACGGCTACGGCTACGGTGGGTGCCCCAAATGGTGACGGATCGGCTCCCATCACGGCGACACTTAGCGGTGCGAAGAACGGTGGTGCGGTGAAGTTTGTCTATCCCGCAACGCTGCATAATGGTACGGGTGACATCGACGCTACGGCTCTCGCTGCGCAGCACGGCACTATTGCCGACATCAGTGCGAATTTCGATGCCTGTACTGGTAGCGGCACATTGGTGACTAACGGCACGACGTGCGGCACCACTGCCAACGTAGCGATGACCAACCAGGTGCTCATCGGCAAGTTCACACCGAAATACAGCGGTGCTGCCATCAATGCTATTACGACGCTGACTGTCACCGACGGAACGAATACTTATACTGTGACACCGACTTCCGGCACGTTCGGAACCACAGGCATCTATGTCGCTATGCTGCCCGTCAGCGACCAGGAAGTTATCATCATTGCCGGGACTGCTTCGCAGAAGTACGGCTTCGGCGGCAAAAAGATAACCCTCACCGCAGGCAAGCTCTATAACAACCTCGCCATCGCGATGCTGAAGGCGCACGACCTCACCGCTGCCGCTTTCACCGCCGACGAGGATGCCTTTATCTATCAGAGCAGTGCCGATGCCACTTCGAATACCATCACCATCGGTGAAAACCGGAAGGTGATCCTCTCGGGGGTAAACATAAGAGCGGGTAACGACAACGCCATCTCGTGCAACGGCTCTGCTGAAATCGTGCTTAGTAGCACGAACACCGTAAAGAACGATAGTGAGAGAGAGGCTGTCGTCAAGGCCGGTCCCGCTGAAACGACATTGACTATCAGTGGTGTAGGAGCTATTGATGCCCAGGCGGCTTACGATGGTGCTGTCTATGCAGCAGTTATTGGAGCGCAACATTATTACACTTGTGGCAACATCACCATCACTGGTGGCAGTATTACGGCAAGTTTCTATAAAGGAAATCGAAGTGCAGCCATCGGTGCAGGTGGCTGCCTTACTCGTCCTAGCAAATGCGGAGACATCACTATCACCGGTGGAACGGTAATCGCCAATTCTATACATTATGGTGCAGGTATCGGTAGTGGTTCATCGGGTGTCCTTGTTAATTCTGCTTGCGGCGACATCACGATAACGGGAGGTAATGTGACGGCCACAGCTGGCAAATATGGTGCAGGCATCGGTAGTGGAAATGGTCCGTCTGATACTTACTATAAATCATACTGCGGCAACATCACGATAACGGGAGGTAATGTGAGGGCCACAGGTGGCGATAATGCTGCAGGCATCGGTAGTGGATATGGTAAAGTTGATGCAGCAAAATCTGTCTGCGGTATAATTAGCATCAGTGGCGGCACCATTAACGCAACGGGCGGTGCGCAGGCTGCAGGCATCGGCACGGGAAACGGTACCTGCGGTACCATCAACATCACGGGTGGCACCATCGATGCCTATCGTGACGCCACGGATGCTGATACCCATGACATCGGAAAGGGCAAAAACGGCACTACTGGCACCGTCACCATCGCCGCCAGCGTACATAGCAGTGCAGGCAAGTACTACACCAACGGAAGTGCCAGTGAAGGATATAACAAGGTTGAGTAAACGAGACTGAGAAAAAATAAAAGACAAGAATTACTTGAAAAGTATTTTGGAAATCTGGTTAAAGAGGCTGCGCTTGAAAGGCCCGAAACTATTGGGCATTACACGGAGGATCTTCCTTTGAAAATAGAGGAGAGTTGTCAGGGGACAGGTCAGTGACATCTGGAAGATGTAAGATGTCTGAAGTCTCATGTATGATGGATGATAGTTAAGGGATGCGGATTTCTATGCGTTTATTTTGTAGTTCATAATCAGGGCAACGGCATCGTCTTCTGTCTTACCAGCCATAGAGATGACGAGGTCATGTGACACGTACCTGGTACCTGTCACATCGATCTTAGTGGACAAAATAAAAACCAAAAATAATTAACTTAAAGTAATTTGTTATGAAGAAAAAAAGGCTACTTCTCATGCTGCTCACGCTGCTCTGTTTTATCGGAGGAGCAAGAGCGCAACATGAGCTTACTGTGAAAGTTCGTGCCGTAGTAGGCAGCGAACGTAGTTACTGGAGCGATGCTATCAACTTCACCACACCAACGCAGTTCCCGAAACCCACCGATTTTGCAGCTTCAAGTATTACACCTAATTCCGCAGAATTAAGCTGGACAGGTTCGGCTGACAGCTATGACGTGCGTTATGGTGTTCATGCTGGAGGTGAATCCTCATGGCTGAAATATGATGACGGAACGTCTGCAACTAGCATTGGCGCTGGTGGATCATTCTATTGGGCAGTCATGTTCCCTGGAGGCACTTATACAGGAGAATACCTCACAAAAGTAGCTAACTATGATGTTGCTGCAATGACAGGTTCTGTTTTCATCCTGAATGATGGTGATACTGCTCCTTCTGGCTCTGTCATAGGAACTAAGGATATTGAGTTTACTGGCTCTGGAGAGTTTGTCGAAGTAGTTTTTGATTCTCCACTTACCATTGATAATTCAAAGAACTTGTGGGTTGTATTCTATCAAGCAAGCGGCGCCCCATATCCCGCTGCTGTTTGCGCTGGCGAAGGTGATGCAAATGCCCGTTGGGTGAGCCTCGATGGAAACGAGTGGTTGGACGTGGCAGCTGCTGGTGTTCCTGGTTATCGCTGGATGATTCGTGCCTATACGGAGACTTATGATTTGGATGACGTTACATGGACGACAAAGAATGCTATCACCGAGAACACTTATCAGCTGACAGGCTTGAGTGAAAGCACCAGTTATGTGGCTCAGGTACGTGCCAACTATGATACTGACCATAGTGCATGGATTCTTACTAGCTTCACAACTCCTTCGGCTAGCGGCATCAATGCTCCGACAATCAGCGTGGACAACGATGCATGGTACACCATCGACGGACGTAAACTCGACAAGAAGCCCGTCACGAAGGGATTGTATATCCACAACGGAAAGAAGTTCGTGATGGAACACTAGGGACTGGTCCCTGTCTCGTATTATTCTATACTTACAAAATTTGATTTATATAGTTTTGAATCCGCATGATCTAATGATTGTGCGGATTTTTATTTTTTTTAACTCAAAATCGATGGGGATGAGACAAATATGAAAGGAATTGAGAAAAATTTGAAAATTTGTCTCCTTTTTGTTTCGTAACTTTGCAGGCGAATAGCGATATCAAGTATTCATTTATAATTATGAGTGAAATTCTAAAAGCAACAGGTGAGATTGTGATGTACCAGCCAGATGAGAC
>JAEEGL010203279.1_pt1 | contig 12769 bp, 11 predicted proteins | sample 9134231 | NCBI WGS metagenome assembly JAEEGL01 (sample SAMN16246548, study PRJNA631951) | gut metagenome | biome: gut microbiome; feature: rumen; material: fiber-attached | host: Bos | place: Iran: Karaj | collected 2018-10 | reverse complement strand
TTCAACCTGAGTTACATCTTCTATATAGCGATTATTATCTGATTTATACAGGCAGCCTGTATGACCATCATTTAGCTTGTTGGTGATTTTAGATATAATGCGCCATTCATCTAAGGTAGTATAGCTATCGGTTTCATCATTTAATACCTGCTTACGCTGATTTTTGTATTCACTTTCCACCGCCTGTACTCTTTCATTATTTTTCTCAAGCCAGGCAGGATGACGGCTACGCAGCATCTTTATGGTGTAATCCATATCCTTAAGGACTTGTTTTTCAGTAAGCTCATCCTCAAGTGCTAACGGTTCCACATATTTATCAGTGGTTCCCCTGTATGGGTTAAAGGCTAATTGATATATTAGAAAAATCAGCAGTAAAATCGCTATAAATACACCTATGATTATAAAAAATCTCTTTAGTTTGCTTGTCTTCACCACGAATATCCTCCAACTTAAGTTTATTTATGCTTTTTTATATTCCACTTAACAGATTTTTAGTCTAAAGTTAAGTGAATCTTTATAAATCATTTTTCCACTTAACTTCGGTAAATCCTGTTAAGTTTTAATGAAAGAAAAATTTTTTCACTTAACTTTTCGGGGTAGTTTCCTACTGCAGTTAAGTGAAAATATGCATTTACTATTGTTCACTTACACACTAATTAAGTGAGGAATCATAAATCTTAAATAAACTTAACTTTAGTTAAAACTATTTAGCTATATTTAAGTGAAAATAATTTTTTCTTTATTTCACTTAACCCACTTTTCAGTTTTTAAGTGAAATCTTGTTTTCTCGAAATAAACTTAACATATTACTGTGCTTTGATTTTACTTATTATACATTAATAGGAATATGAGGACAATTGGCCACAAAAAAAGATGGCCGACTCAAGTGAATCTGCCATCTTGATGTTTTGATACAACCCTAAGCAAATGCTATGTTCTTAAGAGAGCATCTGCCTGTTGTCATATCAATTGTATAATAAAATACTTCCCCATCGGCTACGACTTTTACGTCATATACCTTAACTCCATATGTACTACTGCGCACGCTGGAATATTGGATTTCTTCCTCTGAATATCCTAAATTATCTAGGACAATCCTAAGAGCGCGCTCTTCTGTTATCTTATTAAGCATACCTGTAAATAGTGTGTTAAAAGATGTAACTGTACTAGCTAAATTCTTTTTCATTACTACTACCCCGCTTTCCCCGTAAAGCTATAACCAAATTTTTCATATCACGCTGCTAGGATAGCACACCTTTTATCACACAACTGTCACACGGCTCTAAAAGTTAATTTTTCTGCTGCTTTAAGTATGTTTTGTTCTCATACATGTTTTTATCGGCCTTGTTAAACACTTCCGACATGCTGTTTTCATCAGAATATTTGGCGCAGCCGCAGGCGATTACGATGCCTCTATTAACTATTGCATCTTCATTATGCTTAGCTACAGTATCAATTAATTCATCGATGTTTTCATAATCCTCATCAACGGAAACAACTGCGAATTCATCGCCTCCGATGCGATAAACTGGGCTGCGTTTGAAGATTTTGCAGATTACACGACAAGCAGTGCATATACATTCATCGCCTGCCTTGTGACCTAAGGTATCGTTGATTTCCTTAAGGTTGTTGACATCTAACACAGTAATTGCAAACTCTGACTGGCGGCGGGCCATGATGCGCTGATTGATGATGCTTTCCTTTTGCTGGTAAGCATTTTTATTTTTGATTCCTGTTAAAGCATCCACGCTTGCCTGGCTTTGAACCTGCTCAAGCTTTTCTGCATATTCCCTTTTTATTCGCATTGCATCTGTTACGTCCTGGCACAGACCAAGCAAGCAATCCCTACCTTTATTATCTGTAAATCTAAGCTTTGTAGTCTGGAACTGACGCATATTTCCTGCTGCATCTGGAACATCTTCAAAAAAGATATATGGCTTATCCATTGCCAACGCTTTTTTATCATCTTCAATGAAATGATTTGCTGTTTCACTGTCAAAAATTTCAAAATCGGTAAGCCCTACTACCCCTTCAGGGGTTTCTTTGTGGGCATAATCGGCAAAAGCCTGATTGCAGGCGATATACTGCCTTGTAACCACATCCTTAGAAAAAGTCATGGCTGGCATGTTTGTAAGCAAATCAGTAATAGATTTTCTAAGCTCCTCCAACTTCTGATAAGCTTCATCCTCAAGGTTGTACCACACGTATACAAGCTCCGTTCCATCATCCTTGACAATTCGCTTTCCAAAAGCGTGAATCATGTGATAATCGTCCTTTATTTTTGTTCTGTATACCGCATTGTAATCCTGATGAGTGTGATTGAAAGTATCTACTATCCCTTTCACTATCTCTCTATCATCCGAATGAACATCTATAAAAAAATCATTATCAAGCATCTGATATACTTCTTCCTTAGGCATATCATCATAGCCAAAAAATTCCAAAAACCCCTTGGTAAGAACGATTGTGTAAATCCTATCCTCAATCACCTGGTAGATACCAAAAGGAACCCCACTATTTTCCATGAATCTAAACTCTTCATCACCGTACTTATATCTTCCCATAATAAATACCTCATGAATCCTATAGTCTAAACCATTATAACGTATAATTGTGTACTAATTATTATGTACAAAAAAGCGGCAGGCACTGCCCACCGCTAGTTATTATCACATCATATTTATTCTCCTTGGCTTGCCTCAAACAATGCCTTGGCACGGGCGTAAGAAATGTTGAACTTTCTTATTCCCTCATAGTTTTCCTTTGGATAGGTGTATCGCACTTCATTTTCTAAATCCTTAAGAAGCTTTTTGTCGCCTGTTAAGGCTGGAGTTGCGTCTGGGGACAGGTGGTCTGTTATATATTCTGCAACAGATTCATACTCACTGACGCTAGAATCCGTATGGGCTAAATCATATTTAGCGATCTGGTAATCCGGGTTAGCAAATGCAAAAACAAGGTAGGCAACTGTAATTGTAACCATGGCTGCCTTGAATACTGGGAAATTTGATTTGTACAAAGATACAATCAGAAATGCAAGCCAGAGGCCAAGTACACACAGGAACCAAAGCACAAACAGTCTTAAGAATGTGAGCTGATACACGCCGATGTAGAGAACCATTCTCAAAGCAGATGATGCAATCATTATGTATGTGCAAGCACCAATCACTGTTAGGATGATTTTAAGCACTGTGTTTTTTGTAAACAATCTAGAGCAAATCAGCACAAGTGCCACATTTATCAAACATACTGCAAGTAGCTGATAGAAACCTTCGTGTGCGTACTCGGCATAGGTATAGCCAGTAGGAAGCTTCATGCTGTCTGTAAACAGGAAAAGCACCTGAATCAGACAGAAGAACAGATAAACTATTCCAAGTAAGATCGTAAATGTAATGGCAATAAGTGGATTGTTGTTTCCTTGCTTTGCTGGATTGATGCTAAGCTTCTTCTTACTCAAGGAATTAGGAATTATATAAGCACACACAAATCCATAGAATAGAGTGAAAGCAACACCAACAATATCCAACATATTATCTGGTAGATGAATCTCGCTGAATGCTCTTTCAAGGACACGGCTAAACACTGCATCTGCTGAAATAAGCAAGCTTATTACTACTGCAAGCAGTGGAATAGCAATAACTATACCAAGTCCCACAGCCATAAATGCGCTTTTCTTTTCCTTGCTTGTTTCGCTGCCTTTATCCTTAACCCATGCGGCAAAATCCTTAAAAGGCCATGGAAGATATTCTATTGGGCGCACTATTGTAAAAAAGATTCCTCCAATCCACCCTGCTATATCCCAGCCGGTTGTATCCACATAAAGCTGCATGATAAACGACATGAAAAGCAAGAAAATGGCAAGGCCACTAAGGTTCTGCAGGCTATGGCTTGTAAACATGCACTTGGAAATAGCAAGTATCATAAGTGATACCACATAAAACAGATTCATACCAAGCTTGCCATTTCTATCCCTTAGAAATGGTAGATTGTCACTCTTTCTAACTAGTGCAATCAACCCCATAGTGATAGCCATGAATATTGGATAAGTAATGCTCATTCTGTTTCTGTATAGACATATCGTATATACGATAGTAAAAATCAACGATAATAAACCATATTTTGCGAAGGCTTTCCCATCTCCCTTTGGCATCTGCACTTCTTCTACAGATTTACCTTTTACTATTGCATCAATCTGTGCCTCTGTTAACCTGTTTGCAGTCATTGTACTTTCAACAGCTACATTTTCATTAACTATGTTCTGATTAATTGTGTTGTCCATAACTATTCTTCCTCCGGATTTTCAACATATTCCAATATATCTCCTGGCTGGCACTCTAGCGCCTTGCAGATTGCATCTAACGTCTCAAGCCTTACCGCCTTAGCCTTGTTATTTTTTAATATTGAAAGATTGGCGTTTGTGATTCCAACCTTGCCTGCCAGCTCTGCCAAACCAATCTTCCGCTTAGCCATCATTACATCCAGATTTATTACAATCATATTTTCACCTTAGCTTTCTATATGGTTAAATCGTTCTCAGCCTTCATATCTGCCGCATTCTTTACAAGATGTGATAACACTGCTGCACCAACAGCAATTGAAATGCCCACAAATGAAACAATCATTGAACAAAGCGTAATCCCTGGATGGCTCATGCTTAGCAAAAGTAAAACAACATTTCCTATAAAGAAATATGCCGCGTCACCTGCTGCAAACCAAGAAATCCATTTAAAATATAACGCATTACTATCTGAAAACGAATTGTCCTTGCCGATGTTAGTAGAAATCTTCCAGCCTAACACCAATACAACGTAGCATGGAATTCCGCTCACCCATAGAAAGATAAGCCATGGCCAATAGCAATTGCTAAATTCAGGATTATCATAAACGAAACAAGCACCCAACGATGGAAATATCATGAAGTATATAATCAATCCACATATTCCTACTCCGATTAATATTAATTTTAGCCATTTCTCCAATGCCTTTAATTCCATTTTTTTGCCTCCAATATGATTTATTACCACTTTTCTTTTTCTGTACATCTCTTTATTAATGTTATAGCACTGTCCATTATGATTTGCAACAATAATTTATCGTTTTACGATAAATTATTTTCGATTTACAGAATGTTGTGATTTCAATGCAACTCATCAAAAAAAGACCTAATGCATATAGCACTAAGTCTTTAATCTCTTGTAATCATATCTAAAATAAATCTAATGTACTGTCTAGATATATTTCTTCTCTTACTCTTAACTGATATTCAGGCTTCACCATGTAGTACAGGATGAATTCTAATACTATTGCACTACCTAAGCTGCGCCCTTCGATTTTGAAGTTGGAAAAGCCTGCGGGCATATAAATATTTTTGATATCTTCCACACTTATAAAGCCGGGATTTTCCATAGCATCTGAGAATCGGTAGCCTCTTGCCGCCTGAGGGGATGTGCAGATGTGATCCTCACAGTCCTCTCCAAGGCTCTTTCTGCTGACATTCTCATAGCATGCTTTTCTATCAGTGCATCCAAATGAGCAGCACTCGTTACATAAGAATTCCACCTTATCCTTCTTTGACTGGGGCAGTTCATTCAATTGCTCCAGCTTTTTGTTTAATCTAAAATCAGGCACAACATACTTAAAATCTTCCCGGTCAAGCTCAGCTATTAAATCATCAAAATCTGTCAGTACCTTGGTGGTAGAGGACACAAAATAAAAGCCTTTATAATTCCTCTTGATGTAATCCAATAGCAAATCTGAATGTATAATTACGCCATTTGAAGCCTCACCTGTGGTCTCAAACAGCTCACACAGGCGATTGCATCTCTTATCACTAAGATGCCCTGGCCCTATCAACGAATTACTAAAGGTAAGCCTTGCAGATACACCGTATTCTTTCATAAGTCTAATTACATCCGTGGCTTGTTCATCACCAAAGCCCACGCGGCCACCGCCCCACAGACAATCTGCCGGCGCACCATAGATGGAGCCAATCTCGCACCAGTCATAAAAATACTCTCTATGATTTTTAAATAATGGTAGCAGGCCCTTGTAGAATTCATAAAATTCAAACAAGCCTGGTAAGTGATAGTATGCTTTCATTCCTCCTCCTGCCTAACTAATTTATTCCATTTCAGTGTGAATATCACTTAGACTGACAATGCAGTTGGTTACTTTACTATCTACAATTATAATTTCATCATAGGTAGTAGTGAAAAACCAATTAACTACTATCTTACAACAAAAATAAGCCGTAGGTAGTATGACGTTTTAGGCCAATTACTATCTACAGCATCAAATAAACTACAGATAGTAATCTCATACTAGCTCCTTACTATCTATAGCTGATAATAAGCCCTAGGTAGTAGTTTACTCTGAAATCACTACTATCTACAACATGGAATCTCCCATAGATAGTAAATTCTTTCAAAAACACTACTACCTGGTTCTAATAAATTATCCTAGGAAGTAATTTTCAGAATATCTTAGCTCTCCATCCTTAACAAAGTATGACTTCTTTTGGGCTACTTTCTAGCATCTAGTAATCACAATTTTCCTTTTCCCATATAACAAAGGATATAACGCTAAATAAAGTGCTACCACATTTACTATCAACGCTCCAACCCAGGCGCTTATTTCAGCGTAAGCTGTGGCAGGGAAGCCAATCCTTCCTATGAAGAACGATACAGTAAAGGTTCGTAAAACCATTTCCAAAATGCCTGAAATCATTGGAAGCATAGGCTTTCCCATACCTTGTACAGTAGCTCTTACTACAAAAAGTACATCAACAGCTATGATCATCACACCGCATCTAGGTAGGTACTGGCACACCAAATCTATCTGGTCCTTTCCTGATAGCAGGAATCCGCCCAGCTGTGCAGGAAAGAACACCATAAGTGAGCCTAGAAGGATATAGGATACAACAGATATTCCCATGCACACCTTAAGGCCTTCCTTGATTCTTCCATATTCTCCTGCGCCGTAGTTTTGGCTGGTGTAGGATGTCATTGCGCTTCCTGCTGTGGCTGCTGGGTTCATAAACAGATTGTTATATTTTCCGCATGCCGCATAAGCCGCTGTGTAAACAACACCGTAGCTATTAACAAAGCCTTGAACAACCATGCATCCTACTGCGGTGATAGAATTCATAAATGCCATTGGCAGGCCGTTCTTAAGTAGCTCTAAATACACTTTTATTGAATTTCTAAAATGTTCCCTTTGCATCTTAATTTCAGGTATTGCCTTCAAGCGATTGATGCAGATTAATACAGATATTACCTGGGCCACTAACGTAGCAATGGCAGCCCCCTCTACACCTGTTTTTAATACAAGGATTAGCAAGCTGTCTAAAAATAGGTTTACTATAGATGACACAATAATTGCTCTGAGTGGTGTCTGGCTATCTCCAAATGCTCTCAGGATTGAGCCCGCGATATTGTAGCATATACCTATTGACAAGCCGCCAAACAAAATGTAGCCATATTTTAAACTATCGCCAATAATCAGTGGGTCTGTCTGCATGAAATTCAACAATGCTGGCAAAAATACCACGCTCATTACAGATAAACTGATAGCAAGGATAACTCCTAATACTATTGTGGCTGCCAAACGATGTCTTAATTGCTCTATATCCTTTGCGCCGTAGCTTTGAGCCACAAGCACTGAGAATCCATTTGCCAGTCCAAAAGAAAATCCTACTATCAAAAAGAAGATGGAGCCCATGTTTCCAACTGCTGCAAGGGCATTATCACCAAGGCCCTTACCTACTATTAAGGTGTCTACGAAATTATAGACCTGTTGCAGCATACTTGTAAGCAGTAGTGGCCAGTAGAAAGCCAATATCAGCTTCACTGGACTTCCCTTTGTAAAATCTCTTTGTCCACTTTTTGCATTTGTCTTTGCGCTCATATCCACACCTCTAACTTTTATTTCTAAGCAATTGTCATTTTACGCCCTGTTTTTTATAAATAGAATTTCATATTTGTTGTGTTTTGCCCATTTTTTGTTATCATAAGTCTATGGAAAGCTTTGGAAAAGAATTTATCAAATTTGATACAGTATCCTCTGTTAATGTTACAGATGTAACTGCCCCAGGCACTTATCATGCCCATTGGCACAATGCTGCTGAGTTTACTGTGGCTCTTAAGGATGGGTGCGTCTACAAAATTAACGATGAAGTTTTTGTATTGCAAAAGGGAGATGTGCTATTGGCATGGCCTCAACAAATCCATGAGACTGTTTCTATGCCCAAAAATGGGGCAATGTTTATACAGTTTTCAGCTGTTATTATAGAAAACAATCTGGATTTGGTTTCCCTTTCCAGATTTTTGTACAACTGCAAGCATATATCTGCTAAGGATTATCCTGAGCTTACCAGCTATATTTCAGATTCTATATTTGAAATAAAAAAAATACATAGCTCCTCTGATTCCCTTGCTGAAACCAGATGTAAGCTATGTATCTACAATATTCTTATTAAAATAAGCGAGCATGTTCTTGCCCATATTAATTACAACTTAAATGATGAAAGTGCCACTGACGCAGGCTGGAACTATATTCAGGCTGCCTGCACCTATATCATCGAAAATTCCGCCGATGATATCAGCCAAAAGGATGTTGCTGACCATGTGGGCTTAAGCACCTTTTATCTGTCTAAGCTTTTTAAGCGATATATGAATATGTCCTTTCCTGCATATCTATCAAATATCAGAGTGCAGGCTGCTGCAAAGCTTCTTATGGATAAATCTATATCTATAACTGACTGCGCATTTCTTGCAGGCTTTCAATCTACCACTGCTTTCAACAAGGCCTTTCATGAAATAACAGGTTATTCACCAAGGGATTATCGAAAGCTGTACAGATAGTTTATATTCTTGCTACACCTGTGCGTCTTGCAGCTTCGGCTGTAGCGTTTGCTACTGCATCCTTTACCCTAGGGTCGAATGCCTTTGGAATAACGTACTCAGGGCTAAGCTCATCATCTGAAACAAGCCCTGCGATTGCATAAGCTGCAGCCTCTTTCATAGCATCGTTTATATCTGTTGCCCTAACATCTAATGCTCCACGGAAGATTCCTGGGAAAACCAATACATTGTTAATCTGATTTGGGAAGTCTGAACGGCCTGAACCTACTACTGCTGCACCTGCAGCCTTGCTGTCCTCTGGCATAATCTCAGGCACTGGGTTTGCCATAGCAAAAACGATTCCGTTGTTCATGCTGGCAACCATTTCCTTCGATACTAATCCTTCTCGAGATACGCCGATAAATACATCTGCGCCCTTCATAGCATCTGCCAAATTTCCGTGCTCATGATTGTTATTTGTGATGTGAGACATTTCTTCCTGACCAGAGTTCAAGCCTTCATCACCCTCACAAATGATTCCGTTTATATCACAAAGTACAACATTTCCAAAACCCATTGTAACAAGGAGCTTTCCAATAGCACAGCCTGCTGCACCTGCTCCGTTTATTACGATTTTCACTTCACCCATCTTCTTGCCAGTTACCTTAATAGCGTTGATTAGGGCTGCTGCAACAACTACAGCTGTTCCATGCTGGTCGTCATGGAATACTAAAATATCGCACTTTTCCTTTAGCTTCTTTTCTATTTCAAAGCAGCGTGGTGCTGCAATATCCTCCAGGTTAATTCCTCCGAATGAACCGGCCAGAAGTGATATGGTATTTACAATTTCATCTACATCCTTGGAACGAATGCAAAGAGGGATGGCATCTACATCTCCAAATTCTTTGAAAAGAACGCACTTGCCTTCCATTACAGGCATTCCTGCCTCTGGGCCAATATCGCCAAGTCCCAGTATGGCTGTTCCATCAGTAACAACAGCTACTGTGTTCCAGCGACGTGTCAGCTCCCAGCCCTTTTCAGGGTCCTTGTGAATCTCCTTGCAGGCCTCTGCAACACCTGGTGTATATGCAAGAGCTAACGCTTCTGAGCTATCAACCTTCGCTCTGGATTTAATCTCAAGCTTTCCTCTTAAATCATAATGTAGCTTAAGTGATTCCTTTGATACATCTGCCATGATTATTCTCCTTTTTCTACTAAACCATCTTCTCTGGTCTTACTGTCTCATCATACTCCTTTTCAGAAAGAAATCCCAGTTCAAGGACTGCCTCCTTCAAGGTCTTGTCTTCCACATATGCCTTATGGGCGCACGCTGCAGCATTCTCATAGCCTATAACAGGGCTAAGGCAGGTAACCAGCATGAGGGAATTATTCAGGTTGCTTTCCATCTTATCCCTTTTTGCTTTAATGCCAGATACACAGTTTTTGTTGAAGGAATTGATGCCATCTGAAAGCAATCTAATTGATTGAATCATGTTGTAGGCAAGTACTGGCATGAATACATTCAGCTCAAAATTTCCCTGGGATGCACCGATGCCTATGGTGGCATCATTTCCCATAACCTGAATGGCTATCATGGTGATAGCCTCGCACTGAGTTGGATTTACCTTGCCTGGCATGATTGAACTGCCTGGCTCATTTTCAGGTATCTTTATTTCTCCTAGGCCACATCTAGGTCCATTTGCCAGCCATCTGATATCATTTGCAATCTTCATAAGGTTTGCTGCCAGACCTTTCAGGGCGCCACTTGTGTACACGTATCCGTCCTTGGATGTGAGAGCATGGAATTTGTTATCGCTTGGCTCAAAGGTTTGATCTGTAAGCCTTGTAATTTCTTCGCAGCACATCTTATCAAAGCCTTTTGGACAGTTAAGCCCTGTTCCTACCGCTGTTCCGCCTATGGCGATTTTGCGTAGGTGATTTGAAGCTTCGATTATCTGCACTCTTGATTCTTCTAGCATGCCTCTCCAGCCTGACATTTCCTGGCTGAAACGCAGTGGCACTGCATCCTGCAGATGGGTACGGCCTATTTTTATTATGTCTTTGTTTTCTTCCTCTAGTCTCTTAAAGGTGGCTATAAGTTTATCTATTTCTGGAATTAGTGTCTCATGAATCATAACCACAGCCGCAATATTCATAGCTGATGGGAATGTGTCGTTAGAGGACTGAGACATATTAACGTGATCATTAGGATGAATGTCAATGTCAGAATGATTCGCTTTTACGATATGGGCGATGACCTCATTCACGTTCATATTAGATTGGGTTCCTGAGCCTGTCTGCCATACCTTTAGCGGAAATTCCTCAGGATATTTATTATTTAAGATATCCCTACAGGCACTCTCAATGGCCTGGGCTTTGGTATCATCCAGTTTTCCAAGCTTGGCATTTGCTGTGGCCGCTGCTGATTTTAACACCGCAAAAGCATTAATCACTTCCATCGGAATAGTTTCCGTTCCTATGGCAAAATTTTCCAGGGAACGCTGTGTCTGCGCTCCCCACAAATGCTCCTCAGGCACTTTGATTTCTCCCATTGAATCATGCTCAATTCTAAATCCCATAGTTCCCCCTTTGTTTACGCCAATTAACTACCTACAAAACTATTCTTCATATTCACTCAATTCCTTAGCACCCGGAAATTGATATGAATAAATTGAAAACTTTTTCCAAGTCTCAATACCAGTTTCTTCATACTCGGCTGTATCTGCCTTCAAATAATTCCCCATAGCGTTTATTTCTTCGATATCAGTTTCATATAGGTCTTTTGCAAGTACATAAATAATTTTACACTGAGCTTCATCCAAAAGTGCATATTCGTATGTCCCACAATTACCATCTGCTGCAATATAAGCAGGATATGCGTACATGCTCTCATCATACTTAATATCCTGTGTTATCTTTTCATTGCTATCCATCAGGCCATTTTCTACAGTGAGGGATATATTTGAAAGGCGCTCAAGCTCCTTCTCATAATCCTCTTTCGAATATGTCGCCTCCAAAATTGTATACCCAGTAGTCCCAACTAAATTGGAAGGAAGCTTTGAAACATAAGTTGCTTCTACCATGTTAGCTGTATCATCTGGAAATACCTTGAAATATGAATCCAAATCACTATGATTTTCACTGACAAGCACTGCTTTATCATAATTTTCTATTCCACTAATTGGCTTGTCTGCTTCATCAAACATGCTGATGACGATATATATAAGCATCAGTATTATCATAACTACATATCGGATAAATATAAAAACAATAATCAGCGCCCCTATCTTAATTGTGTTTGTGACAGTTTTAATTTTAACTATTTGCTCTAACAGGCCATTTACATAAAGAGTCAAATGAAACATCGACAAGAAAGCAGCCAATGATACTACAAGTGAAACAGTATTAAAAACTGTTACTTCATAGGTTTTGCACTGCATGACAAACTCTATCAGCATTAAAATCGTACCTATTATTCCTACCAAGCGGACAAAGCCTAGTGTTTTGCTTTTTTCATTATTAGCGTAATCTGCCATTGCTTCTGTCACTGTCTTTTCATTATCTGAAAGCTCTTTTTTACGCTCACCATCTATTATCTCTCTGACATCAACATCATAAAAATCCGCAAGCATTACAAGCAGAGATATATCTGGAAGATTAAACCCAGTCTCCCATCTAGAGACAGTTCTTCCTGCTACCCCCAAAAGCTCTCCAAGCTTTTCTTGAGTTATTCCCTTTTCATTTCTAAGCTCCCTAAGGAACTTTCCAATCTTTATTTGGTCCATTTTATTTCTCCCTTTTTTTCTTTGGAGTCTATCATTATTGTGCTTTTAGGGACAGGACACAAAATGAGAAACGCTTATTTCCTTATATCATATCTAATCTTCACCATAAAAAAAAGCCCTCCGAGGGAATCCTCGAAGAGCTTG
>JAEEGL010146565.1_pt1 | contig 12769 bp, 9 predicted proteins | sample 9134231 | NCBI WGS metagenome assembly JAEEGL01 (sample SAMN16246548, study PRJNA631951) | gut metagenome | biome: gut microbiome; feature: rumen; material: fiber-attached | host: Bos | place: Iran: Karaj | collected 2018-10 | reverse complement strand
CTTATGGCAGCCTGGATCTGATGCCCCTGTATGCCCGTTTCGCGGAAAAGTATGCTGAGAGCGGTTTTGAGGCCGGTCCGGACGATAACTGGATGAATTCCCATTTCAACTGCGCGCACCGGGTTAAATTCGACCTTTTCCGCCGTTACGGGGCCATTGCCGCCGCAGGCGACCGCCACCTGGCGGAATTTGTCGCGCCCTGGTATACGAAGGATCCGGAAACCGTACGCTCCTGGAAGTTCAGCCTGACCCCTGTTTCCTGGCGCAGGCAGGACCTGAAGGACCGCCTGGCCCGCTCCGGCCGCCTGATCCGCGGTGAAGAGGAACCTTCGCTGGTTCCTTCCGGCGAGGAGGGGCACCTCCTGCTCAAGGCCATCCTGGGCTTGGGGGACCTGGTTTCCAACGTGAATATCCCCAACCGGGGACAGATTCCGGACCTTCCCGCCGGCGCCGTTGTTGAAACCAATGCCCTGTTCGGCCGGAACCGGATTGAGCCCCTTTTTGCCGGCCCGATGCCTGCCGGGATCCGGCCGCTAGTCACGCGCCATGTCCTGAACCAGGAAAACACCCTGGCGGCAGCGATGCACTGCGACAGAAAGCTGGGGTTCACCACGTTCATGAATGATCCCCAGCTGGCCGCCGTATCCCCGGCAGAAGGTGAAAAACTGTTCTGTGATATGCTGGAAAACCAGCGGGCATATCTGCCCGCGGAATGGTTCTGACAGTTCCTGCATTAAGCGTTTCCTCTGTCCTTTCCGCATGAGTTCCTCCGTTTGCTGTCGTTCCTCTGATTTGTTGACAAAGAAAATCTCTTCCCATACAATGAAAACAGATCAGATGGTTCCGCATGACCGTTTTTTCTCTTACTGCATCGGAGGTTCGCTATGAATAAAGTCTATATCTGTTATCCGGGTGGAAAACACAAAGCCCTGACACTGAGCTATGACGATGGCCGCACTCAGGATCGCCGTCTTCTGGAAATCATGAACCGAAACGGTATCCGCGGTACTTTTCATCTGAACAGCGGCCGCATGCGAGATGAAAAACGCATTCCGCCGGAAGAGGTGGCTTCCCTGTATGCCGGCCATGAGGTTGCCGTTCATACGGTTACTCATCCTACAATTGCCCGCTGCCCGCTGCCTGCCGTAGCACAGGAAGTGCTGAAAGACAGAATTGCGCTTGAAAAACTGGTTGGTTATCCGATTCGCGGCATGAGCTACCCAAACGGTTCTGTCTCGCAAGAGATTGAGCGTCTGCTTCCAGGCTGCGGAATCCGTTATTCCCGGATAACCGGTTCTTCCGACCGCTTCACTCTGCCGGAGAATCCCTATCGCTGGTTCCCGACCTGTCATCACAATCACCGGTTATTGGAACTTGGAGATGAATTCCTGGCGTTGTTCAAAAAGCAGTATCTCTATCTGATGTATGTCTGGGGGCACAGCTACGAATTTGATGACCGGAACAACTGGGATCTGATCGAATCATTCTGCAGCAAAATGAGCGGGAAAGACGATATCTGGTACTGCACAAACATAGAATTCATGGATTGCATGGATGATGCTGCGCGCCTGCAATTTGCTGCAGATAACAGCTTTGTACATAATCCGAATGCCCGTGACTGCTGGATCTCAGTGAATGACGAACCTGGTATCCGCATTCCTGCAGGAACCACCGTTCAGTTTTAATGTGCTGTTTCTCCCGGATTCTGCTTGACTGGAGGCGATTTCCCTGTATCCGGAGGCAATGCTAAAGCGTTTCACAGACCGGCTTCTCAGAGAAGATGTCAATATGCACGGATTTATTCTGTCCTGTGCTGACCGGCAAATAGCTAATATTTATTGGCATCCTTTTCTTGAAGGCCAGCCTCACCGTATGTATTCCGTCAGCAAAACCATGACAGGCATCGCCATCGGAATGCTGGTTGATGACGGAGCCCTCTCTTTGGACCAGGCCATCTGCGGTTTCTTTCCGGATTTGCTCCCACCAGATCCTCCTGAAGCCTTAATGCGTCTTAATCTTCGGGACATGCTCAGAATGGCGGCATGTTATCGGAAAACTGCATATCGGGAAAACATTGACCGGAACTGGACCGTTCCGTTTTTCAACTCTGTCCCGGATCATGAACCTGGTACAGTCTTCTGCTATGACACAGGCTGCTCCCAGGTCCTTGCTGCGCTTGTCCGCCGAATAAGCGGCCAGGAAGTCATGGAATTTCTGGACGATCGCCTCTTTCGCCCTCTGGGGCTGCAGGATTCCCGCTTCTGGCTGCGGGATCCTTCCGGCTGTTGCCAGGGGGGCACAGGGTTATGTATGAGTCTCCGGGATCTTCATCGGGTTTCTCTCTGCCTTCCTCACGGCGGGGAAGGGCTTATCCCCCGCTGGTATACGGAAGAAATGGGAAAAAAGCATATTGATACTTCCCTGCAGGAGAAAAAGGAGGAACAATACGGCTACGGTTGGCAATGCTGGCGTATCCGGACGGGGTGGGCAATGTACGGTATGGGCGGCCAGCTGTCTGTCCTCCTGCCTGACAGGCAGGCTGTTTTCTCCACAATTGCGGATACTCGCCTGGATCCTTTCGGCGTACAGCGGATTTATGATGCATTTTTTGATGAAATATATCCCTTCCTGCCTGATTCTGAACCGGCACCGCCCATCTCTCTTCTCCTCCCTGCTTCTTCCCTGCCGGACAGTTTTCAGTTCCCCGATCTCCCGGAGAGCACCTGGCTCTTTCCTGAAAACAATCCCCTGGGTCTTACCTCTGTCCGGTTAACACCGGTTTTTCTTTCCTTTACCCGGGGAACGCAGACGGTCCGGCTGCCTTATGCCCGGGGTATCACGCTGGAAACCGCGTGGCCAGGCCATGCAGATGTCCCCGCGCTTGTGTCTGCGGCTCGTATCGGCCCTGAAGATCTCCGTATCCGTTGCTTTGCCATCGGGAACACGCCTTGCGGATTTGATCTTATTCTCAGCATCAATGGCCCGTACCTCACAATTAAAAGCCGCTGTTCTTCCGATCCTCTCACCCGGGAGTATGACGGTATCGCCTCCGGTATTCTTCAGAAAGGAGTATCTTTCTGATCATGATCGAATCCATTCTGTCTCTGATTACCGCAGGCAATGTTTCTGCTGTTTCCACTATGGCAGATCAGGAAATGACCGATGGTTTTTCATCGGCTGAGAAGCTGCAGATGGCCTTTGCTGCCGCACGGGCCGGTCAGGCGGAGATGCTCCGTTTTCTCTTTGAGAATCATCTCTATTCTGCTGATCCGGATCCTTCAGGAAGAAACCTGCTGCATGAGGCGGCCCTCTCCGGCGATGAACAGACTGTCCTGTTTGCCATGGATGTCCTGGGATTTGATCCATTGGGCGGTGATCTGAACGGAATCACTCCGCTGGAGCTCTCCGCTTTTTCTGAAAACAAGGATGCCTTCCTGCTTTTGACGGAACGTCTTGGTTTTTCCCCGGGACAGTGCTACCGCAATCCGATCCTGCGCGGTTTCCACCCGGATCCTTCCATTGTCCGGGCAGGAGAAGATTATTATCTTGTCACCTCTTCTTTTGTCCTTTTCCCGGGGTTGCCTGTCTTCCATTCCCGCGATCTGGTTCACTGGCAGGAAATCAGTCATGCCGTCAGCGATCTCGATTCTTCCGGATTGGCCGGTCTCCCGGGCGGCTTTGGTTACTGGGCGCCGGATATTTCTTTTTACCGCGGAAAATTCTGGATCGTTGCAACACTCCGCCGCAATACTCCTCCGTACCGGCTTCAGATGATTACTTCCGCCCGTGATCCCCGCGGTCCCTGGGCTCCTCCGTCTTTTCTGCCCCTGGATGGCATTGATCCCTCTCTCTTTATGGATGATGACGGCCGCCGTTATATTCTGCTCAATCCCGGTGCAATCATTGCGGAAATCAGCGAGGAGGGCACTCTCCTTTCTGCTCCGCGTCTCATTTCCTTTGGATCCGCGCGGATCAAACCGGAAGGTCCCCATCTTCTGCGGCATAAAGATTATTATTATCTTTTTATGGCGGAAGGCGGAACCGGTGAGAACCATATGGAAACGGTCCTTCGCAGCAAAAATCTGTACGGGCCGTATGAATCCTGCCCTTACAACCCGATCCTCAGCCGCCGGAATCCTCTCTCACCTATTCAGCGAAGCGGTCACGGCAAACCGGTTCAGCTTCCGGACGGCCAATGGTATATGACATACTTATGTACGCGTCCGGTGGATGGAATGACGCTCATGGGCCGCGAAACTGCTCTGGATCCTATGTCCTGGACTTCAGATGACTGGCCTGTGATTAATCATCTTAAAGGTCCAGGTTGCCTCCATCCGCTTCCGCTTCCTTCTTCTCCCGTCTGTCAGAATTCTCATGAATCCTGGATTTCTCCGCGAAATGATCCGGCCCGTTTTGCTGTGTTCAATGAAAATTCAATTATTCTGCACTGTGGCCCGGATCCTTCAGCCACGGAACCCTGCAGTTTGCTTCTCTGCCGCCAGTCAGAAGCTTCTTTTTCCCAGTCTGTTCATGTTTCTGTACAGGAAGCGGATGAGGGTTCCGCCGGAGGTCTGATCGGATATTATGATGAACACAGTTTCTGTTTCCTTGCCCTGCGCAGGGAAACAGAAAGGTTCGCTGTTATTTTGACTGAACAAATCGGAGATGTTCGAAAAACAGATGTTCTTGCAGTTCTGCAGGATCCGTTCATAGACCTTCTCGTCGAAGGGCGGGGCCTTGACCGCACCTTTTCCCTCCTTCGGGATGGCATTTCTCAGCATCTTGCATCTCTTCGCACGCCTTATTTGTGTGATGAGGGTCTCCCCTCTGTGAAGCGTTTTACCGGCGCGCTGTCCGGTCTGGCTGCTGTCGGAAACGGCAAGGTGCATTTCAGTCACTTTACTGTTTCTCATTCAGATATCATTCATCCGTAACAGGAGGGTTTACTTTGCGTTATTCAAATCCGCTCCTCTATGCCGATCTCTCTGATCCGGACATGATCCGCGTCGGGGTTGATTACTACCTGACTGCTTCCTCCTTTACTTATGTCCCCGGTTTGCCGGTTCTGCATTCCCGGGATCTTGTTCATTGGGAGATCATTGGCTATGCCGCGCTTTCCCTGCCTGATTCCCGCTACAGCCAGCCTGCTCATGGCTGCGGCATCTGGGCGCCGAGCATACGTTATCATCATGGCCTGTTTTATATCTATGCCTGTATGCCGGATGAAGGACTCTATGCCTGGACTGCGGAAAACCCTGCAGGTTCCTGGTCCTGTCATCTTGTGAAAAAAGTAACCGGCTGGATTGATCCATGTCCTCTTTTTGACGAATCCGGCACCTGGCTCATTCATGGTTTCGCTGCCAGTCGGATCGGCATCAATAATATTCTGTACATTCACAGGCTCTCAGGCGATGGCCTTTCCGTTCTTGACAAAGGCCATCGGGTGTACGACGGAGCCGAGCACGGCGATATTACTGTGGAAGGTCCGAAACTGTATCGCCGGAACGGTATGTATTGGATTCTGTGCCCCGCCGGCGGCGTTTGCAGCGGGTATCAGCTTGCACTTCGTTCTTCGGATCTTTTTGGGCCGTACGAACGGCGCGTCGTTCTGTCCCAGGGAGCCACTCCGGTCAACGGACCTCATCAGGGCGGATGGGTTGATGACGGCTCCGGCGGAAATTGGTTTATCCATTTCCAGGATGTCGGTCCGTATGGCCGAATTCCACATCTGCAGCCTGTTGACTGGTCGGATGGCTGGCCTGTTATGGGGGACCGGGGCACACCCGTCCTGAGCGGAGAAATCAATCTTACACCCTATCCGCTTTCCATCCCCCTGACAGATCATTTTGAATCAGATCTCGGAATTGTCTGGCAATGGCAGGCCAATCCTGATCCGGCATGGTTTGACCTTATGAAACCAGGTCTCCGGCTTCATGCGGTCTATGCAGACTCTCTTGACCGTGCCGGTCATTTTCTGTCCCGTTTGATGCTTTTCAGAAATTTCAATATGGATGTGCATTTGTCTGTTTCAGGTTCACCCCATAATCTTCTTGCCGGTATCGGCCTGATGGGAAGAATCTGGCATTATGCCGCTGTAAATGGTGAAAGAATCTTTCTTGTCCGCGGTTCCGGCAATGGAAAAGAGCAGGAACTGATGTCCCTGCCCTGTAACAGCAGCAAAGTAACGCTCCGGCTGCATATCAGCGAAGGTTTCGCTTCTTTTTATTTCTGCACCGCACAGGACAGCTTCCTGCCTCTTGGTGATGCATTCCCGATGACTCCGGGAGGATGGACCGGAGCGCGTCCCGGTATTTTCTGTCTCAGCCGGTTCCCGAATTCTTCCGGCTATGCTGACTTCAGTTCTGTTTGCTTCTCCGAATCTCCGTGTAGCACAGAATAAAAGGAGCTACTCCCTTCGCATCATTCGCGACAACCGGTTCCGATATATAATATTCGAAGCTTCCGTCTCTGCGGCGGTTGTTTTCCGGTCCCAGTCCGGCTACAAGGCAGATCCCTCCCAGTTCCGGTTCACCATCCTTCCATACCAACCGGTCTGTCAGTGTTCCGAAGGTTTTTCTTCCCAGCGCTCCGTATTCGCCTTCCAGCAGCCCCATTCTGACACCTTTCAGCATTCCATAGGCAATCATGGAACTGCCGCTGGATTCAAGATAGTTTCCTTCTTTGCCGCCCTGGTCCACGACCTGCCAGTACAGTCCTGTCTCCGGATCTGCGTAATATGCAATGCTCTTCGCCAGGTCATGGAATATCTCCGCCGTCTCTGTTCTTTCAGGTCCGTCCGGCAGCAGTTCATACAGATCTGCCAGCGCCATAAAAAACCACCCAAGCGCCCGCAGCCATATGCTTTTGCTTAATCCGCTTTCCGGATCTGCCCAGAAAGCTGTTCTGCTTGCGTCATATCCATGAAAATACAGTCCTGTTTTAGGATCGCGCATGTGCTGCTTAACAGTCCGCACCTGCCGGAGAATATCCGATACGTCACTGTCTCCGAATGTCTGCTGATACATTGCCTCAAAGGGCTGTACCATGTAAATTCCATCCAGCCAGACCTGATCCGGATATATTTTTTTATGCCAGAACGAGCCTTCCTTTGTCCGCGGATGACTTTTCAGTGTCTGATGCAGCATTTCTGCCGCCTTTCTGTATTTTTCCTTTCCTGTTCTTTTGTACACCGGAAACAGTACTCTGCCTTCATTATAATCATCGAGCTGCCGTTTTTCCGGCTCGAAGCTCAGAATATCTCCATTCTCCCGAACAAAATGATCCGTTACGCTCTCCGCAAATGCAGCGTATCGTTCATCTCCCGTAAGCTCTGTCAGCGTCAGAAGCGCCGTCAGCATGCATCCGTCAATATAGTTCCATGTTACCGGTTTCCCTTCCCGGATTTTTTCCAGATTCCATGCAGTCTTTTCCGGTGTGCTCCGCTCAACAAGCCTGAGAATATACTCTTCGATTTTATCCTTCATTTCCTGCTTTTTTCCTTTTCCGTTCATCTTTTTCCTGAACTCTGTTCTTCCGCCATATTTCCTTCCGATACAGGATATACAGCACCAGGGCGGCAATTCCGTTGCTCACCACCACGCTGAGCCATACGCTTCGCACACCCAGATGCAGTATCTTTTCACAGATCAGCAATGTTGCAAAACGAAAAATCCACAGTCTGGAAGCATCGCTGACCATCGTGATTTCCGTGTGTCCCGTTCCCTGAAACAATCCTCTTAGGCTGTTGTAAAACCCGTTGGACCATGCCCAGAAAGCCATGATAGCCAGGAAATCCGCGGCCATGGGAATCACCGCCGGATCCTCGGAAAACAAAGCGACCAAAGCTGTCGAAACTGCCGGCCGGCTGATAATCAACCCTCCTGCAAACAGAAAGACCACGCTTATCAGGATAGAAAGCCGGCATCCTTTCCTGGCCCGTTCAGGCTTCTCCGCTCCCATATTCAGGGCTGTTATAGTTGCTGTTGCTGATCCCATGGCGTTGGAAGGCATGGAAATCAGTCCGTTGATTTTATTTCCGATTCCATATGCCGCCATAGCCTCTTTTCCGTAAGTCAGCACTGTCCTGCTCATAATCAGAAATCCAAACTGCATCACACTGGATCCAAGTGCTGTCGGCAAACCGATCCGGGCAATCTGTGCAACCTGTGTCTTCCTCGGTCTCAGGTTCACTTTTTCCAGGCGAAGTTCACCCCGGCGGTTAATCAGCGCAGCCAAAGCAACCGCCGCTGACACAGCCTTTGCCCCGACTGTAGCCAGCGCTGCGCCTGTAGCCCCCATGTCCCATGTTACCATCAGCAGAGGATCAAGCGCCATATTGATCAGTACCCCGAGAAGATTGATCAGCATAGGATGCACTGTATTTCCGCGGCTTTGACTCACAGCCTGGAACACGTTCACTGTGAACAGAAGCGGCATGTCCAGAATCACGATCCGGAGATACTGAACAGCGGCGTCAGACACACCGCCTTCCGCGCCCAGCCAGCTCACCAGCGGAGGAGTCATGAGGCAAATTGTTCCGGCGCATATAAGCGCAAAAAGAATGGCACACGAAAAGACCTGCCCCACCATAAGGCCTGCATTGTCTTTTTTCCCTGCTCCCAGATACTGGCTGATCAGCACAGAACCGGCAACGCTGATTCCGCTCCCAAAGTTGATTACAATATTCTGCACAGGCGTCACAAGATTAATTGCAGCCAGTGCGTCCGTACCGACTTTTCCGAGCCAGAATGTATCCGTCAGATTATAGCAGGTCTGAATCACGCTGTTGATAACTACCGGCAAAGCGATCACCAGCATCGCCCTGAGGAGACTTCCTTCCAGCACCTGTTTCCGGACGTCGTTACGAATCCGTTTCAAGTATTATCCTCCGAAAAAGTTTTCCTGCACGATTCCTCGCGCAGGAAAAGAGAAACAAACATCATTGAATTTATTATTCTTTGACGGCGCCGATATTGATCCCCTTCACAAAATACTTCTGGAGGAAAGGATACAGTATCATAAAGGGTAGGATCGCCGTAATCACGCATGCGTTTTTGATGGTGTTTTCCGTTGCGCTGCCGACAGATTCCGGCAGGTCGGAAGACTGCATCATATCGCGAAGTTTCATCTGGAAGTTATACAGTTTCCGATCTGTAATATACAGTTTGAAGTTGGTGTAGTCGTTCCAGTAGGCAACCGCAAACATGAGCCCGATAGACGCCAGGGCCGCTTTGGACAGCGGCAGCGCGATCCGGAAGAAAGCCCCGAGCGGAGTACAGCCGTCCAGGTCGGCGCTTTCAAACAGGGATTTCGGGATTCCTTCGAAAAAATTCCGCATCAGCACCAGGTTGTACACGTTGATAGCCGGCAGAAGGATCGGCCCCAGAGGGTTATCTGTCAGGCCGACGCTGCGCATCACCAGGTAGCTTGGAATCATACCGCCTGAGAAGATCATCGTAAACAGCAGGATATTTGCAAACGTTGTCCGGAAAGGCATATCCCACTGAATCAGGACATAGGCGCCCATGGTGGAAAGCAGCAGACCCAGGAATGTTCCGCATACCGTTGTGTATACGCTGACCCACAGGGGCCGCAGCAGGCTCTGGTTGCTGAAAACAGATGCATAACCGTCCAGGCCGAATTTTTCCGGCAGGATTTTCAGGCCGTATCCTGTCGTCAGGTCCAGGGAGTCCACCAGGACTTTCCAGATCGGCACGAGAATAATCAGGCACACGATCACAAAGATCACAGCGTTTACGATGTTGAAACCTGTGATGCCGGATTTCGATTTACGGACATGCGGCGGAGGCGGGACCTGCACGCCTGCGGGAGTGATAAAGACAGCATCATCTTTCTTCATTTTCTCTCCGCCTCCTTTTACACGATTCCGCGGCCGCGGACTTTCTTGGACGCATAGTTGCAGATCAGCATCAGCGCAAGTCCTACCAGGGAACGAAACAGGCCGATCGCCGTTGTATATCCGTAATCGGCAGATGCGCCTGCATTGAATGTCTGATAGTACACATAGGTCTGCAGAACATTGGTTGCACGTTTCACAGAGTCATTCTGCAGGACAAATACACTTTCGAAAAGGTTCATGATCTTCGCCAGGTTCAGGATCAGAACCGTAATAATTGTATTGGCCAGCGCGGGCAGCGTCACATACCGCATCTTTTTCCAGCGGCCGGCGCCGTCAATGGATGCAGCCTCATAGATACCCGGGTCGATTCCGGTCAGCGTTGCCATGAAAATAATCGTCTGCCATCCGGTCTCGCGCCATACATTGATAATATAGTACCAGACACGCCACCAGCTTTTGTCCGCCAGGTAGTAAATACCCTCTTTGATAACGCCCATCTTGATTAACAGCTGGTTTATCAGGCCGTTTTCAGAAGGAGAGAGCAGCAGTGAGAAAACGGAAGCGGTAACTACCCAGCTCATGAAATGCGGGAGATAGATTACGGTCTGGCTCAGTTTTTTGAATTTTACCGAAACCATCTCATTCAGCAGCAGGGAAATGATAACCGCCAGCCCCGTATTCAGTAGCAGCTTGACAACAGAGAAAACGACAGTATTCGTAAATGAAACTGAAAACTGACTCTGTTTGAATAGTTTTTCAAAATTTGCGAGTCCCACCCATTCCGGATCTCCGATAATCTTCCAGGAATAGAAGGCATACCGGATTCCGAACATCGGAGCGTAATGAAAAAGTGCAACAAAAGCCAGAACCGGGATAAACATCAGGTAAAATCCCCAGTATTTGGCCATTCTTTGTCCGAGTGGCTTTTTCCTGACACGGATTGTACCGTTGGAGGTTATACCTGCCATACAGAGCACACCTTTCTCTTTAAGGGAATAGGGGGCGGCGGATTTCCGCCGCTCCCTTGCACAATAGGAAATCAGTTCAGATTATTCAGGCTCTCCACGATAGCATCGGAATATTCCTGGCCTCCGTCGTTGACGAAACGCTCATAGCCTTGCTCAACCGTAATGTTACCCAGCGCAATATCTGCAATGATTTCGCTCTTCAGCTGAGTCAGGTCACCGTTCATTTCACTCAGTTCGGGTGTTCCGGGCACCAGACCCGCCATGCGGCTGTTCTCATTGAACAGTTCAGCAGCAGCCTTGGCTTCCGGCCTTACGCTTTCTTCCTTGGGATCATAGTAACCGTCCGCAAAGGATGCAAGGGCCAGCATCGGATCAATGTGGTACTTGGTATACAGGGCGCCGGCCTTTTCCAGGTTCTCCAGCATATGGAACTGGCCTTCTTCATAGGTCACATCCAGCACGGTGCCGGCATGGGTGCTCCAGTACACTTCTTCAGGACCGTAAGTGAACAGCATCTGGGTATCGCCGCCGTCCAGCATGGTATCGATGAAAGCGTCAAAGACCTTCTGCGGATCTTTGCAGGTGCTGGTGATGCACCATACCGGAGGAACACGGTCATAGTACAGCGGCAGGCCTTCCAGCGGCTTCAACGCAACCAGTTCGCCGTCTTTTCCATTGGCTTCCAGGTTGGTCTTCAGGTTGGTGGCCCAGGTGCCGGCCCAGTAGGTGAAAACGCCGAACTTGTCATCATAGAACTTGTTGCGGGCGTCCGAAGTCTTATTGGTCAGGGTTTCCTTGTCGATGATGCCGTCCTTGACAGCATCCTGAATCCGCTGCAGGGCTGCTTTCATGCTGTCCAGGGTGAAGCCGTCCACCCAGGTGCCGTCTTCCTGCTGGAAGAAGAAGGGATATGCATCCTGGTAGAACTCGGGCAGATAGTTGATAAAAGGAGCCTCATTGCCGACAAAGCCGGCAGCAGAAACGGCATAGGTGCCATACTTCTCAACAAAGGCTTTGCACATATCAATGTATGCGTCATAGGTGGTAGGTGCCTCAGTAATGCCGCAGGCATCCATCCAGGCCTTCTTCACGTATGTCACACAACCGTTGCCGCGGGTCGGGGCAAAGCCGTAGAGCTTTCCGTCCAGTTTAAGTCCTTCGAAAACGCCGTCACCGGTAAACCGGCCGCTGTTCTTGGTCTGGCTGTTTTCCCACGCTTCAGTCATATCCCACAGGGCACCGTTGGAAGCGTAATCGACATAGTAGGTGGAGGAAAGAATCAGTACGTCCGGCCAGTCATCCTTGTTGGACATGCGCTGCTGCATTACATCATAGTAAGCGCTGTGATCGGGCTGGATGATTTCCAGATCAAATCCGGGATGCAGTTCTTCCCAGCGTGCTTCGAACTGATCACGACCATTGTTTTGATCCGGGATCGTCCCATCAACAAAGATGGTGATTTTGAAATTCTCTTCCGCAGAAGCGGAAAGTACGACCATGCTCATGCAGAGAGCCATGGCAAGCATCAGGGAAACGAGTTTCTTCATTGTGTTTCTCTCCTTTTCTTTTTTTGTTCTCTTTTCCTGAAATGAACTGCCCGGTCTTCCCGAACAGATATTTCCATTTGCCGTTTCCTTTTGGTCACTAAAAAGATGATTATGCAGAATATCAATCTGTTCCTGTAGCACGTTTTATCCGGTTATTACCTTTTGGTCCTCCTTTCCGACTGAATTCCGCATTTATCCGTACATTTCTGCATATTTCCCCAGGCCGGTCAGCATATGGAAATAACGGATATCATGGCTGTTTTCCGATGTAGGCCAGGATGCCGCCGTCCACATACAGGATATGGCCGTTCACAAAGTTGCTGGCGTCGGAAGCCAGGAACACCGCCGGACCCTGCAGGTCTTCCGGGGTACCCCAGCGGGCCGCGGGCGTCTTG
>JAEEGL010133250.1_pt1 | contig 12769 bp, 10 predicted proteins | sample 9134231 | NCBI WGS metagenome assembly JAEEGL01 (sample SAMN16246548, study PRJNA631951) | gut metagenome | biome: gut microbiome; feature: rumen; material: fiber-attached | host: Bos | place: Iran: Karaj | collected 2018-10 | reverse complement strand
TCAAGTCTTGCCAATAATGCAAGTATGAAAAATAAACAATCGGTGTGAATCCGTCTCATCCGTGTTTTCCGTGTGGGACTTAATAGACCCTAAATAAACCTTATTTTAGCTCACAGGTACGGACTTGCAGGAAGAACCACAAAAAAACAGCGGTGAAACCAAGACGTTTCTAACCGCTGCTTTTATTTTGACTCGTCAGAACAAAGACCTGATGTAGACGCTAATTACATTGGCGGGGGCGGAGGCGTATTCTTTCCCGCGGCGCTTTCAATTACAACCTGCGAGAACCAGACAATTCCAGCAAGGTATCGCAAAAACAGCGTCGCGCAAACAAATGCCAACGTATGGAACGCTGCGTTTCCCCATTCCAGTTCGTAAAAGCACATGCACATAAATATGCCAAACAAAACCAGCGCTATTGTACAAATCGCCCACATTGTCGGAGTTCGGCTGGATAACGTTCCAAGGTACATCAAATACGATAGCGCTCCCCACATGCCGGCATAAACCACGGAAATAACGCCTGTTCTCCAGTAGAAGTCGAAACCGTGAATGGATTCCAGCATCTCGTCCTTTTTAACAAGCGGATACAAGCCTCCAACGATCAGCGGCGTAACAACGCATAACCCGGCAGCGGCAATGAGAAAATTCTCGTTTAAGTTGATGAACTTCCCCAGAGCAAACGTTGCCAAAAGCGCGCCCAAAATCCCGGCGGTTATAATGATTGCCCGAACTCGGTCAAACTTTTTAACGCCGCGTTCCAACGGTTTGAGCACGAGTTTTCCCTGAGCGTTTTTACCGCCGCTGGAAAATGATTCTCCGCCGTGAATGACGACTTTCTCTGCTGCTGGAACTTCGTTGGGAATATGAATTATCGTCTTGCAGTACTTGCAAGGACCGCTCTTGCCGGCAAACTTCTCGCTGACAACAAACTTTTTATGACAGCCGGGACAGGTTACAGTAATTGCCATGGAAACTCTGAATAGTTAGGAGTGAGGAGTGAGGAGTTTTTAGCTACTAGCCACTAGCTGCTAGCTTTTAGCTTTATATTTTTAGCTTCCAGCTTTAAATAATAACGCTAAGAACTACAGATAACAAAGCTAATGACTAGCCGCTAATAGCTAACAGCTAATTATTATTTCAGGTTCTTTTGGTCGAATGCGTCGACTTTCTTGGCGGCTTCCTTGAGGAAGTCGGCGAACTGCGGCAGAGCGGAGGTGAACGCGGTGTTGAGGAACGTATCGACAGCGTCCAGAGCCATGGCTTCGCCCCAAATCATGGCGCCGAGGCACAGAACGTTGGAATTGTTAATCGTTCGGCACATTTTCGTAGCGAAAACGCTTTCGACGACGGACGCGCGAATGCCTTTGCACTTGTTGGCGACAATCGACATGCCCATGCCGGTTCCGCAGAACAGAATGCCGTTTTCACAAGTTCCGTCCTGGATGTACTTGCAGGCAACGGGAGCGGATTCGAAGTAGGGGATGTCCGGGTTTTCAGCGCGGGCGCCGACGTCAATGACTTCGTATCCTTTGCCTTTCAAATCGGCGACAACGGCGTCTTTAAGTCCAACGGCAAACGGGTCAGCGGCTACTACGATTTTTTTACTCATGGTTTTCTCCTTTACGGTTGTTTTTTGTGAAACGGGTTCTTCGGCAAATGCGTCAGACGCTGCGCCTGCAAACGTTCCGACTGCCAGCGCTGCCGACGCGGCAATAAATTCTCTGCGATCCATGGCAGACTGCTCCAAATATAAAAGGAAATGAAAAAGCTATAGACGTTAATCGTCAACTTTATTTTTACTATTTTACAAAATCGTCAAAGAAAATAAAAGGGGGGGCGCCAGAAAAGATAAAAATAAAGGGCGTTAAGATAGAGTTTTAGATGAAATCTGATCAAGAAGCGGAGACGATAGAACAGGGATCTAAAAAGGCGTCCAGAATTGTGCCCGGAAATATTCCCAAAAATGTTTCCATGCAGGACGGGAATCTGGATAATTCAGAATTGCAAGATTCAGAAAAGCTGGTTCCGCAAGTTCCTGAAATTCAAGGACTTTTGCAAAATAAAAAAACGTCTTGCTATGAAAAGCAAAACGTTCAAGAAATAAAAAAATGGGCAGTACAGAACTTGATACAAAATGCCGAAAAGCCCTTGTTTTTAGGGGTTGAAACGGGTTCCGCTGATGGGCGGTATACTCAAAAGTATACTTATCGGGACAAAATCGATTTGATTCTGTCTCTTATCGACAGTTTGACGCCAGAGGAAAAAGAGCGTCTAATTGAACGGCTGGAATCGGTCGAGCGTTGAACAGGTCAGCGGCGGCGTCTGCTGTCAGCGTCCCGTTCGTCAGCGTTGACAGCTTTTAATGGGGTGCGTCATTTTTCGATTTCTAATTTTGGCGCAGTTTATTTTGCCGGGTGCGGATTTTTTCGATTCCGAAATTTTCCGCATTTTCGGACGGCTTTTCGTCGACAGCCGGAACGAGCGTCCGAAGCCGGCTCTGTTCTGGTTGCCGGTTCCGGTCTGCTGAAGCTGGTTCCGTTGCTCTTGTCAATCGGTCAAACGTGATGGAACGTCGAGCCGGTTCCGGTCTATTCTTTTCGCCAGCGATAACGTCGACAGTCGGAACAGACGTCCGAAGCCGTCCCCGCTGATGGAGCGGGTTCCGCTGCTCTTGTCAATCGGTCAAACGTGATGGAACGTCGAGCCGGTTCCGGTCTATTCTTTTCGCCAGCGATAACGTCGACAGTCGGAACAGACGTCTGAAGCCGTCCCCGCTGATGGAGCCGGTTCCGCTCTGTTCTTATCGCCAGCGAAAACGTCAACAGCCGGAACGAACGTCCGAAGCCGGCTCCGGTTGCCGGTTCTGTTCCGGTTGCCGGTTCCGGTCTGCTGAAGCTGGTTCCGCTGCTCTTGTCAAGCGGTCAAACCTGATGGAACGTCGAGCCGGTTCCGGCGTCCGTCCCTGGGCGCGTTGTAATGAGAGAGAGCAACAACGGGGATATGGAAAAGCAGAAAGCAAGGAACAGACCGGCGTTCTTTCCTCACGTGTTCGAGAACGGCTCAAATTTGCGTTCTGTCGCCTTGTTTTTTCGCAGGGTAAAACTATAGCCCCATTGCTAACAGTCCGATAGAATCAAAACAGGGGCTTTTCTTTGTTGTCATTTTCGCTTTTGTCCCAAAACACTTTTTGGATTTTTGGGACAAGGTACTTTCTAGGGCAAAACGGGGGCGCGAAGCGCGGGATTGCGAGGGAATTTTTTCAGAACAGGGGAATAATCGGGTAAGTAAGAGCGCGGGCGGAATTGTCATATAGAATAAGCAACAAATATTTAATGCAATCCTGGGGTATTGAATACTAAAAGATTTTCGCTATAATGTTTTTGTAACACAAAGGAGGATTTTACATGAATAGCGAAAACGTCTGGATTCCGTGGAACGAACGAACAGATTTGAAAATCATGTATTTCATTTATGAATACAGGGTCGGTTATGGATTTGTTTATTTTCCAAAAAATCTACCATTTGAAGAATATACGCCTGGTAATAATTATGAACGGATTAGAAGATTTGTATCTTTAGAAAGAATGCCAGACAATAAAGATGTTAAAGAGCATTTTTTGTCAAACTTTTTCAAGAAGTTTGAATTTTATCGAAAAAAAGAGTTTGGCGGTTATGCACGTATGATATTAGAATCTTTTTTTTATATTGTAACAGCTGATAAATTATCGTCTGATGAAAGGTTATTAGCTCATGAATATAAAGAATATGTTAAAAATGAGAATAGCTTTTTGTATCAGACTGTAATGGAAATACGAAACAGTCTTGAAAAATTTGATAAATCAGAATCAATCCTAAATTCCTCTCAAACAGTCAATATATCGGCGTCTGTTCCGGTCGCAGACTTTCCGGCGGTTCCGGCTGACAAGGATTCGCCAGCGGAAAATTTAACCGCCAAACCGAAACAGAAAAAGGCAACAAAGAAAGAAACGCAAAAAGCGGCAGATTTAATAATTGACTATTTTAGAAATGGTAATCATAGGAAATTTTCTTTACCCATAATTAAAAAACATCTTGAAAAAGAATTGGGACAAAAATTTGATTTATCGGCAAAAACATTTCTAGGGAAAGTTTACGCAGTCTTATATTATCAAAAAAAGAAGATTCCTCCCCGTAGCTGGACAGTTGGAAAAGTCGAGGAAGCGGAAAAGGAAGTACAAAACAAGCTAAGCGGGAAATAATTTCCAGTAGTTCAATTTATTATTTCCGGCTTTTCAAAAAAATCAAAAAATTTTTGTCCCCTCCAATAGCCCTTATTTTTAAGGGCTTTTTCTATTTCTTGAGTAAAAAAGCCGGAAATTATTTCCGGCTAATATTTCCGGTTTCTCCCTATAGGTAGAAACACTTGCAAGACGTTTTTTCTGATTTGCTCTGTTAGCGGTTCACGTTTTGCGAGAATCTTTCAAACTCTATGGAGGAAATACAATGAAAGATTTAAATTCTGCTGCTCTTGAGAAAGAGTTTTTGTCGCCAGAGGAGGCGTGTTCGTTGCTGGGTTGTTCCCGGCGTTCGTTGGAATACTGGAAGCGGTCGCAGGCGTTGCCGTTCGTCAAAATCGGTCGATTCGTCCGTATCGAGCGTGCGGCGCTGCTGGATTGGTTCCGTGGTTTCTGTCAACAGAAAAATGGAGGTGAAAACGATGACAGATAATTATTCATATTGGAATAATAACCCCAATAATTATTCCGCCAATTACGATTTTTTCGATGGCTGGGATAATGCTAAAACTCCGGTTAGGGTTCCGGCGGGAACGTATATCGCAGTTCTGACCGGCTGGGAAACGGGTTTTAATCGTCAAACTCCGCAGCTCAAATTCACTTATCGTATCGAGCGTGGAGAATTTGCCGGTCAGCTGATTATCGGACAAAGAGCGTTGACAACAAAGGCGATGGGATACACAAGACAGTTTTGCGATTCGCTGGGAATTGACCCCCGGCGGTCGGTCAGCGATTATCCCAAAATCTGGGTTGAGTTGAAAACGATTCTCAAAGACGGTTCAAACGGTCGAACGTTTTCCGAAGTTCAATCCGTGCGGCGTATTGTTCCGCCAGAGGAACAGTCGACAGCGCAGACTTCAAACCCGGTTCCGGGTTCCGGTCAGCAGTCAGAACTTCCCCCCGGCGCGTTTTAGTTTTTCGTTGCCGTTTGCTCTGTTCCGTTCCGGTCGCAGGAAGTCAGAACAGGCGCGGCTATTGTTCACTTCATTTAAGACAGGCGCGCCAGAATTAGCAATTCCGGCGCGCCTAATAGGTGTTTTATTATGTTTCAATTATATTATTATGGTTTTGCTTGTCAAGGCGTCGCAGTACGTCAAAAGCAGAAAATAAAATGGCTGGATACGTTCAAGGCGGCTTGCAGTTGTAACCCGTTCTTTGTCGACAAAGTCGATTATTTTTTATCGCTCTATTCGTTCGACAGCGATTTAATCGAACATTTTCGCCAGACTGGAAACAGCGTTGCCGGATTCGGCGGCGCGTGCTGGTGTCCGTTCGTCTGGTTCGATATTGACCGGGACGATTTGTCGGACGCTCTTTCAGACGCAGCGCGTCTTGTCGAGTATTTGACGCAGACGCCAGCCGATTCGGATTCCGATTCCGGGTTGATTGTCCCTCATACAGAATCAATCCTGATTTTCTTTTCAGGCAGTAAAGGTTTTCACGTGGGCGTTCCCGTTGTCGTTTTCGGCGATGAAGTCAAACCGGGGAAGGTGTTCCCGTCGCAGTACAAGCGGGCAGCGTTGGAAATTGCCAGACGTGCCGGCGTCGAAATTGACAAGTCCGTTTATGACCGCCAGCGGCTTTTCCGCTGTCCAAACTCCAAACATGGAAAAAGCGGTCTTTATAAAATTCCGCTGTCTTATTGGGAAATTACAACGGCGTTGAACATTGACGAAATACGCCAGCGGGCGCAGCGTCCCCGGCGTTTGGTTTGGACGGAATCGGAACTTGACAAAATCGATCGGGACGCAGTCCGTTATTCGCCAGCCGTCGAGCCGATTCCGGGCGCGGTTCAAACCTGGGCTGAAGCGCAAGCCGATATGTTTTCAGCGTTGCCGTCTGGGATAGGGGGAGGCGAAAAGAGGGATACGGAAAAGCAGTCAGCAGACCCGGCGGAACAGTCTCCCTTCAATCCGTGGGTTGGCGTCAATCGGTTTCCTGATGGTTATGAGGTTCCCCGGATTCGGCGCGATACGTTGGAGTATATTCAGCGCGGCGCGGAACGTGGGGAGCGCGCAGTTTATCTTTATAATGCCGTTTTCGATTGTCTCCGGTGCGGCTGGAATCGTCAAGCGGTCGAGTCTCTTTTTTATGACGTCGCAAGTCAAACCGGGTTGACCTGGACGGAATCCAGAAAACAGGTTGAAGCGGCTTTTCGTTCAATCGAACAGGAAAGAGAGGTTTATAATTATGCCCAATAATGACCCTAAAACCCCCGCTCAAAATTTGGCGATGGCGTTCGTCGACAGTCTGAAAACGCTCAAATACGTTTTCATTTCCGGCGGCGGCTGGTATTCATATAATATCAAAACCGGCTGGAAGTTAATTCCAGAATGGTCAGTAAAAGCCGAAGTCAATCGGTTTTGTTTGAATAGAATTCGGGATTCTGAAAACCTGTCCAAACAACGATTAAATGACGTGATGGAATTTGTCAAAACGTTTTTGACAGTACCGGAACGAACAGACGATTCGCCAGACCCGGCGCAGTGGTTACGATTTGAAAACGGCTGTCTCCTTGCAGAATCGGCAGCGGGTTGGATTGCGTGCAATAACGCTTTATTGGACGTCGAGAAAGTGGCGTCTGCTCTGTATGAGGGGAAGCCGATTCCAGAGGAAGCAATTAAACCTTTGTCCCCGGAATTGTTCGTTCTGGGGCGCGTTCCGTGCGATTTTGACCCCGTCGCAAGGTGTCCCCGATGGTTCCAGTTCGTCAATGAAGTTTGTTTATCGGTTGTCGACAGGTACAATTTACAACGGCTTTTCGGATTGTCTCTGACCTATAATCGGAAATATAACGTGTTCTTTGTACTTTACGGTGTTGCCGGAACTGGAAAGAGTACTGCTCTTGCAGTATTAGAAAAACTTAATTTTGGGACGGTTTGCGCTGTCTCTTTGTCGGACTTTGGAAAATCGTTTGCAATATTCCCTTTGACCGAAAACCGGTTAAACCTTGTAGCCGATATGCCAGCAGTCTGGGAATCAGCGTCGACAGCGTTTGACCGTGAAGCGGTTTTGAAGTCCCTGACTGAAAGCGAAATCTATTCCGTCGAACGTAAATTTCAAGATACTGTCAAGCGGCGGCTGGTTGCTCTGTCGGTTTTTGGTTCTAATCAGGTTCCCCGATTCGCTGACCGGTCTGGGGCGATTCGGCAGCGTCTCCGGCTTATTCCGTTTCCTGTTCAATTCAGAGGAACGGCGGGACAGAATCCAAACTTGAAGCGGGAACTGCTGTCGGAACTGTCAGGCGTTTTGACGTGGGCGCTGTCTGGTTACGGTGAATTGATAACCGAAGGATATAAAACCTTCCCGGAATCCTCAAATGCTGAAGAATTGAAACATGAGGCGGAATTGCAATCAAACCCGGTTTTGGCTTTTTGCGAGGAATGTTTGAAGCCGTCTGACCTGGATTCGGCGCTATCGTCTGACAGCGTTTATAAAGCATATCAAACCTATTGTATTCGGAACGGACTAAAGCCGATGGCGTCAAACCGCGTTATTCCTGAAATCTGTTCCGTGATGGGAATCGAAAAGCCGGTTCCGTCTGGTTCAAACCGTAGAAAAACCTTTTTCGGAATATGTTTTGCGAGTGATACAGACGAAACGTCCGATGAATATTCTTATTCAAATTATGAATAAGTGAAAGGGGTGAAAGGGTTTTTCTATATTTTATTTCATATTATAGAAAAATCCTCTCTCTGGATATTACAAGCAAGCGCAGACCGCTCTATTAATACAATAGTTTAAACTATGCTTATTGCTTTTCCATATCCTTTTTGCCGTTCCCTGCTGTTATGCTTGTAACAATATTTGACGATACAGACAGCAGGGATTTATTATCCCCCTATTGCGCAAAATTGCAAAACGTGTATAATGATAATTACAAATTGCAAGGAATAACAAAAAGCATTTAACAATAAATTGGAGTTTTTACATTATGGCTAGTGTTTCAATCAATCCTAAAACGAAAAAGTGTCAGATTCGCTTTTACTTTGATAACAAACAAAAGACGTTGTATCTGTCGACAGCAGACAAGAAGACAGCTCAAACGATTTGTAACATGGTTGAACGGCTGGTAGAGCAAAAGCAGACGGGACAGCCTGACCGTCTTTTGTCAAACTGGTTGAAGGATATTCCAGACGATTTGCGCCAGCGGTTGGAGCGTGCCGGATTGGTCGAGCCGAAGCCGAAGCCGAAAACGATTCGGGATATTATCGACAGGTTCAAGGACAGAAAAGACGTCGAGCCGGCTACACTTTTGACCTATGATAAAATTTCAAGCAATCTGACAGAGTTCTTTGGTTCCGATTGTCTGTTAGAATCGATCGATACGGAACAGGCGGCGGCGTTTCAAACGTGGCTGAATAAAAAATATTGTGAAGCAACAGCCAAACGCAGAATTTCACTTGCAAAGCAGTTTTTCAATGAAGCTGAAAAGCTGGATTGGGTTTATAAAAATCCGTTCCGATTCTGTAAGGGCGGCGATGTTGTCAATAAGGAGAAATGGCAATACTTCCCCGTTGACGTTATTTCTAAAGCTCTTGACGAAATGACAAACAAAGAGCATAGAGCGCAGATTGCTCTAATGAGATTTGCCGGCGTGCGCGGCGCGTCTGAACTGTATCAGATGGATTGGACGCCAGAAACGATTCGTTGGAGTTCTGGAAGCGGTACGGGGAATATTACGATTCTTTCAGACAAGACAAAACGTCATGCAGGGAAAGAATTCAGAATCGTTCCGTTAAATCCGATTTTGGAATCTTGTTTGCGCGATTTGTACGATTCCGCCAGAGAGGGACAGTTGAAAATGTTTCCTAATTTGCGCAAAATAAGCAATCCGGGAAGCTGGATTAAAAAGGCGTTCCGATTGGTTGGAATCAATATCGGACAGGTTTATAATTTGCGGCGTTCGTACTGTTGCGATGTTATGGAATCAGTAGGGCAGGACGCTAAAGCCTATGAAGCGTTGACCGGTCATAATTTCGCTATGGGGTTGAAACATTATCAGCAGTACCACAAAGCAAGACAGGACAAAGCCGAAGGGCGGCTGATGGAATTTTGGTCAAAATTGGAGCCGGATTCTTTACCAAAAGAACAGGATTCTGAAAAAGTATACTTAAAAGTATACTTAAAATCGTACTTGCAGGACGGGACGTCTGATAATTCTGAATTGCAAGCCGGCGGGAAGTCGGTTCCGCAAGTCCCTGAAAATCAAGATGTTTTGCATAGTGAAAATTTTGCTTGCAATAATACGCAAAAAGAAAATTCAATAAAAAAATGGGCAGTACAGAACTCGAATCTGTGACCTCCTCCGTGTCAGGGAGGCGCGCTAACCAAACTGCGCTAACTGCCCATTCCAAGATTTGCAGACGCTGTCCGCAAACTGAATGAACGTATTATGCCACGTTTTTATATTTTGTCAACCGCCCGCGCCTGAAATTTTCCAAAATATTTGGAGATTTCCAGAACGTTCATTGATTCTTATCCGTTTTATGGTATAATTCCCTAAATACACGCTTGGGATTCGTAAACCCGGGCGGTTCCCATTATATATTAGTATTATCTACTTGATTCGGCAATGACTCGCGACGAAATATATGAAGCGTTTTTGGCTCAAGTTCCCTACGAATTGTATCCCATGCAGGAAGAAGCCCTCTTGGCGTGGTTTTCCTCCGACCAGGGCGTTCTCGTCTCCGCACCGACGGGAATGGGCAAGACGCTCATTGCTGAAGCCGTTGTTTTTGAGGCTCTTTCCACCGGGCGGAGGGCGTATTATACGACGCCGTTAATCGCTCTGACTGACCAGAAATTTCACGAATTGCAGGTCAAAGCGGCTCAATGGGGGTTTGACCCCAACGACGTCGGGCTGGTTACCGGCAATCGCAAAATCAATCCGGACGCCAAAATTCTGGTCGTCGTTGCGGAAATTCTCTTCAATCGGCTTCTTCAGCCCGAAAGCGCAGCGGCGGAAAGTTCCGCCTTGAATTTCGACGACGTCGACGCGGTCGTCATGGACGAATTCCATCAGTTTAACGACCCGGAACGGGGAATCGTCTGGGAGTTCTCGCTTCGGCTTCTTCCCCCGCGAATTCGGACGCTGCTGCTGTCGGCGACAGTCGGGAACGCGAAGCAGTTTGCCATCTGGCTGGAAACGCGGCACCATCGGAAGCTGGAAGTCGTCGAGTCGGACGAGCGAAAAGTCCCGTTGATGTTTCAGTGGGACGAAGAGCATTTTCTGGAAGATTTCGTCGAGGAAATGGCGTTGGGAGACGACGAAACGCGACGAACCCCGGCGCTGCTGTTCTGCTTTAGCCGGGATTTGTGCTGGGATTATGCGGAAATCCTCAAGGGGAAAAAGCTCATCTCCGCCGAACAGCAATCGGGGCTGCTGGCGGAATTGCAGTCTGAAAAAATGACGGACGGCATCGGTCCGAAGCTCAAGACGATGCTTCTTCGCGGCGTCGGCGTTCATCATGCCGGGGTCATGCCCAAGTACCGGCGAATCGTGGAACGATGTTTCCAGAAAAAACTGCTGGCGGTTTGCGCCTGTACGGAAACGCTGTCGGCGGGAATCAACTTGCCGGCGCGGTCGGTGGTTTTGCCCAGCCTGCTCAAGGGACCGAAAGGGAAAAAGAAGCTCGTTCCGTTCGGGACGGCTCATCAGATTTTCGGTCGCGCCGGACGTCCGCAGTTCGACACGCAAGGATACGTTTTCGCCCTGTCTCATCCGGACGACGTCAAAATCGCCCGATGGCAGAAAAAGTACGATCAGATTCCCGAAAACACGCCTGATCCGAACTTGCAGAAAGCCAAAAAACAACTCAAAAAGAAACAGCCCAAGCGATCGCCGGAAGAGCAGTACTGGTCGGAAAAGCAGTTCCAGACTTTGCAAAACGCCAAGGCAGAGAATCTTCATTCGGTCGGACAGATTCCGTGGCGTCTGCTGGCGTTTATGCTTCAGGCGTCGCCGGACGTTCAGCAATTGCGAAAGCTGGTTCAAGACCGCTTGCTCGATTCCGGGCGCATGGAACGCGGTCAGCGGGATCTCGATCAGGCGCTTCTGACGCTCCACAACGCGGGCTACGTTGTTCTGGAACCCGCTCCGCCCGCCGATAAATCCCGCCTTATTACAGAACTTGACCTGAGAATAGAAACTTCTCCCGACGCGCCGGCGATTGAGATTAAATACCTCCCGGAAAAGGAAACTCCGCAGGAACCGGAAGAGGAAAAGGGATTTGGGTTCGGGCTGTTTGACGAGGAGGAAGAATTAGCAATTAGCAATGAGCAATTAGCAATTAACGCAAGCGCGCCCGAAGAGGACACCGAAGAATTACCCGAAGAAAATGAAGCGACCATCGGGAGCGATGATAATACGTCTCACGCGGAAGCGCGGACTGGCAGCGGCGCCACGCCGCCGTCAACTCCTCACTCCTCACTCCTCACTCCTAACTCACAAACCATAGATTCTAACGCACAACCTTGGGAACCTCTCCGCGCCGCCGGTACGGAAAAGATGTCGATTCTGACTCAGATTCGGTCGATCAATCCGCTCTACGGGGCGTTTCTGATTGATCAATTGGTCGACGCGGATCTTAAAGAGCGTCTGCAGGCGTTCGAGTCCGTTTTGGAAGTTCCCAAGACGCTGTTACGCAACGTTCGCGTTCCTCGTCAGTGGGAGCTGCCGCCGGGACGCTTGGCGCAAAGCCGTCTGGACAAACAACTGTTACAACTCGGCTTGGCGACAATCGACGAACTGGTCGAGAAGACAAAAGAGGAAATCCAGGAAGAACGGGAACGCTTCGGCGGTCTGCCGGACGCCTCGGAACGGGTCTGGGTGATTCCGTTTGCGGAAAAACTCTATCGTCTGTTCCAGTACGAATACCCGCTGGTAGAGGAAATCGAAATCACCCCGGTTTGGATAACGGGCGAAATCCTGGAGTTCAACGGCGAGTTCAACAAGTACATCACGTCGAAAGGGCTGGCGCGTCAGGAGGGTTTGATTTTCCGGCATCTGCTCCGTATGATTCTGCTGCTGGAAGAATTCGCTCAGCTGGACGTTCCTGTCAGCGTCCGGGAAACGTGGAAGCCGGAACTGCTGGGCGTCGCCGACGCGCTGCGTCAATGCTGCTCCGCCGCCGACCCGCAGGCGACAGAGGAAATCCTCGCCAAGTCGGAAGAGGAACGGGAGTCTATGTAACAAAAGGATAAATCATGTTTACGATAAAACCGTGTTCCATTGAAGACGTCGATACGATTATGGACATGCAGGACCATGTTATTGAAATCAATAACAAGACCGGCAAAGGGAGTTGGTATATTGTCACTCAACGCCGCGACCTGGAAGAAGGTCTGAAGAACAACGACCTGCTGGTTCTCGGCGCGTACTGCAACGGCGAACTGGCTGCCTGTATTGCGATGTCCTTTGGGGATTCGCATGGCATGTTCAAGACGCTTCTCAACAACTATCAAAACAACGAAGACAAACAATTCGCCTA
>JAEEGL016419017.1_pt1 | contig 12770 bp, 12 predicted proteins | sample 9134231 | NCBI WGS metagenome assembly JAEEGL01 (sample SAMN16246548, study PRJNA631951) | gut metagenome | biome: gut microbiome; feature: rumen; material: fiber-attached | host: Bos | place: Iran: Karaj | collected 2018-10 | reverse complement strand
GGGGCGGTGATGGTAGAATATGTCCACATAATCGAGGCCCATGCGTTTAAGGCTCTGATCAAGGCTTGCGATCAGATACTTCCTGCTTCCGCCGTCACCGTAAGGGCCTGCCCACATGCCGTAGCCGGCCTTGGTAGAGATGATCATCTCATCACGGTAGGGAGCGAGCTCGTTTTTAAGCATCCTGCCGAAATTCTCCTCGGCAGCTCCCGGAATGGGTCCGTAGTTGTTGGCAAGATCAAAATGGGTGATGCCGTTGTCAAATGCGGTCGTACACATATCGATCATGTTCTCGTAGTTGCCCGTTGTACCGAAATTATGCCAAAGCCCCAGCGACACAGCCGGAAGCAGCAGGCCGCTCCTGCCGCAGCGATTATACTTCATGTCATCGTAACGCTTTTCATCCGCTACATAAAGTCGTGATCTGTAACCCACACAATACTCCTTTCAATAGACGAAAAAGGTCATGTATATATGTCAAACGGGTCATGAAACTTACGTTTCATGATAGGGAGTACAAGTGTCTGTCTCTGCAAACTTTCGTTTGCGAGAGCAGACACTTATACTCCCGTATCATGGCAACCATCGGTTGCCATGACCGTTTGACATACTCAAGATCATTTTCCGCACACTGACGTGTCTTCTTCGGGCGTTGATCCCGTATTAAAGTATCGACTCCACGAATTTATCCACTTCATCCATGTTCGTCGTGGGCTCGAAGCGTGCCACTACTCTGCCCTCTCTGTCCACAACAAACTTAGTGAAATTCCATTTTATATCATTTTCCTTCTTTGTAAATGCCTTGGAGACAATCTTTAGAATTCCTTTAGCTTTTCCCGTTCCAAGTCCGTTCTTCTCCGCTTCTTCCTTAAGGAATGTGTATAAAGGCAGTTCATCCTCTCCGTTTACCTTCGCCTTCTTCATCTGAGGGAACGCCGTATTATAGTTAAGCGTGCAGAAGGACGTTATCTCCTCATCGCTTCCGGGGGCCTGGTTGGCGAACTGGTTGCAGGGGATGTCGATGATCTCCAGCCCTCTGTCGTGATACTTCTCGTACATTGCCTCAAGTTCCTTGTACTGAGGCGTGAATCCGCATCTTGTGGCGGTGTTTACTATCATTACAACCTTACCCTTGGTCTCTGCCATGGAAAAATCGGTTCCGTCCTGTTTCTTTACACTGTACTCATAAAAGCTCATACTTTGTCTCCTTTCTTCTTACAACGATTCTCGTTAAAAATATCCATCATTTCGTGCAGGAGTTCTCCCAAACGTTCAAGACGTTCCGGATCCTTCACTCCCATAAGGCAGCCGCCCACCTTCGCGGGTATCTCCACCGCCTGTTCCTTAAGCTTCTCGCCCTCCTCGGTGATGCTTACGATCAGATCTCTCGCGTCTTCCGAAGAGCGTTCCTTGGTAATATAGCCTTTTTCCTCGAGGCGGTTCAAAACCGGTGTCAATGTTCCGCTGTCAAGGAAAAGGCGGCTTCTCAAATGTCTTGTCACGACCTTCTTTTCTTCCCACATGACCATCATCGTGATGTACTGCGTGTAGGTCAGGTCAAGCTTCGCAAGGAACGGTGCGTAAAGGTTTACGATCTCCTTCGAGCACACATATAACGGAAAGCACAGCTGGTTATCAAGCAGCAGGCAATCGTATTTTTTGTCGTTGTTATCGGTCATAACAAGCCTCCGTGTTGTTCGGGACGATTTCTCGTCCTTCATTTCGATTTTGCAAAATCAGTTTAGCACAACCGATTATTTTTGTCAACAGGGCAAATCTAAAAAAACAGGAAACAAAAAAGATGCTCCTCTGATATTTTATTATATATTTTTAATATACGAAATATATATACATATTGTATAATAGCAGAGAATTGTATATTAAACTTTTTTTACCGGAGGGATATGTTATGAACAAGGAACAATTTATACGTGCGAACAAAATGGCCTTTATCATTAATCTGTTCGTTCTGGTCTCTGCTTTTCTTCTTATGATCTTCCAGGGATTGGAGATCGGTTTTAATGCGGGCATCATCATTGAGATGATCGCCACCGTCCTAGCTTTTTGCTCACTTATGATAGGCATTACAAGGGGCAAGGACAACAAACTGGGTGTTATGACCATACTCACGGCATCCGCCTTTGTCTATCTTGTAGTCATACTCGTACAGAATCAGTTCGTATTTTTCTCATACGGTATTCCGATCCTCATTTCAGCCATAGTTTATCTGAATCTCAGAGTAGTCAAAGCAGGGATAGCCGAGATGGGTGTTACGTACCTTATTCTCCTCGTAAGGAATATCGTAGCCGGAACCGCAGTTCTTAAGGAAGCTGTGGTGGATACAGTCGTTCTTGTCCTCTGTCTGGTCACCGTATACTATGTGGTAAAGCTTCTGGTAGCCTTCAATAAGGAAAACACGGAAAAGATCGAAGCCGCATCCGAAAGACACAAACAGACCTCTGCATCCATCGTGGAGACAGCCAACAGGATCGGCGAATTCTTCCAGACCGTCAATTCAAATATGGATAATCTCAAGCTCATGGTTTCCGAAAACAGGGACGCAATGGTCAAGATCGCGCAGAACACCGAGACCACAGCCCGTGATATCGATGTTCAGGCGGAAAGATGCCGTGAGATACTGCATCAGACGGAAGAAACGAATGTATCCAAAGACCGTATGGTACAGGCCACAAAATCGGCGAAGCAGACCATCACCGACGGTAATGAGGTGCTCCGTGAGCTTAAGGACAGAGCCCAGGAAGTTGAACGTGACAGCGTAGCCACCATGGAAGCCACTTCCAAGGTAAACGAAAAGATCAAGGACGTTCAGACCATCGTAGGTTCCATCATCGCCATATCCGGTCAGACCAATCTTCTCGCTCTTAACGCATCCATCGAGGCAGCAAGAGCAGGTGACGCAGGCCGCGGGTTTGCGGTAGTTGCCGAGGAGATCAGGAATCTGTCCGAACAGACCAACGAAGCATCCGATAAGATCACTCAGATAATAAAAGAACTGACAGAAGATGTGGAAGTGACCGTTACCAAGTTTGAAAACATGACAGGCTCCGTAAGAGAGCAGAATCATATGATCGTATCCACGGGAGAAAGATTCGACGATATCAATGAGAACGTAAACAACCTCCTCAGCGAATTCAATGAACTCGAAGCAGGCATTAATGCCATCTCCAGATCCACGGTGGAGATCAACGAAAGCATCAACAATCTGGCAGGCAACAGCCGTACCATTGCAGATCTCTCAAAGGAAGGCGAGGATTCTTCCATGGCCGCCGTATCTTCCTGCGACAACATGAGCAACGTTCTTGACAGCATCCACGGTGCAGTACAGGAACTGACCACCCGCTAAAGGATACTTTTAAGGAGCAAAATAAGGGACAAGGCATGACCTTGTCCCATTTTTTGTGTCTGTATTTACAATCATCCGGCTATGCCGCATATAACAAATGCTACGAGGAGAACGGCATCCCCCGCCAGCAGCCACTTTTTCGCTTCGGGTTTCGTCCATTCCTTGAAATATAGTCCCCAGAGATTGCTGATAAGAAGAGCAAGAGACGTAAAAGCTATCCATGCAAGGGTAACGGCACCGTCTCCCATGACTCCGACAGCAACCGCATATAAGTAAAGTGCGAAGAACCACGCAAGGGAAGCAAGCTGTGATCTTCCAAGTACGGGAAGTGTGCCCTTCTCTAAATATACCCCCAGAGATCTGTTCTTCGCAAAGAGCATGATGCAGTAAACAAAGCTCGGAATGCAGCCCGTAAGGAAAATGGGCATCCAGCAGAGGAGCTTGTAATCAAAGGCGCTTCCGCCGAGAGCCTTGGCTGCTTCTCCCAGGGGAGCCGCACATGTAAAGCCCACATTCATGGCCGCGGAGCCCAGTCCCGCGCCTATGGCGTAAAGTATGCCTTTACCCATCTTGCTTCCTTTTTCTTTACCGGGATTCTCCTTTAATCCTGCCTTAGTGATAAGAACTATGCCCACCACTATTACTGCAGCCGCTACAAGGAGGAACGCAAGATTACGTCCCGATACCTTTTCCCCCGTAAAGGGAAGGGCAAGGAGCGAGCCGAGTGTAGCGGACATTCCGAAGTTGATGCCGTAGGTCATTGCCATACCGCAGTTGATGATAGCGAGATCAAACCAGATCGCGCTGATACCCCAGAGTATTCCGCAGAACGCTGCTATAAGGAATGCTTTTTTATCCGAAAGAAGTGCAGTCGTCCATCCCGGCATACGCACGGCGAGAATTATTGCCGGTACGAGGAGCATGCCCGTTATAACAAAGGGAACACGGAAGTTCTCCCATTTGTACGGTTTATATGTTTTCATTCCGACTCCGAAGCTTCCCTGGCATGCGCAGGCAAGCAGAAGAATTAATATACCTTTCATTGTTTTTCCTTTCTCTTTAAACCTGTGGGGCGTTTACGAAACTTTATTCGCCTCTGCAAGCTTGGGATTATAGCACAGTATTCGTATCTCTTCAAGTTCTTTTGAGACGACCGCCCGATCGTTGCCCTTCGCATGTATTTATTTATCCTTGGCGCGATTGTCAGACGATTGTGTTTATGAGCGTGTTCATTTCAGACATTTGTTGGACAAATCTGATATAATAAATGAGGTTATAGGTAACTTTTCTTCAGAGGAGAAATCAGATCATGTCAAGCGTAAACAGTGCTATTCCAAGTTTTATAATCCTCGTCATGTTTTTGGTGTGTTTCTTTTCGGTGCCCAGGATACCGATCCTTACGAACCGCCTGTATATATTGCTTCTTCTCGGCAACCTCGTTACCGCAGGTCTAAACATCCTTGCTTCCTACGCGAACAGACTTTTCACGGTCGAAAACGTCACGATCACTTACGTCCTTAATACCCTCTTTTTCGTGTCCCTCCTCACAAGATCCTACCTTTTCTTTGCCTATTCGGCATCTCTTGTGAACTTGAACGCATACAATTCGGGACTGTTCAAGTGGGTGTTCCGGCTGCCCGCCGTCATGGCATTTATTATCGTGGTGACTTCATTCAAAACACAAGCCTGCTTCAGCATTACGGAAACAGGCTTCAATAAAGGCGAATTCATGTACATCCTGTACGCATGCCTTTACTTCTATATATTGGTTTCGGTCTTTGCCCTCCTCGTGCATCGAAGGAGCTTCGCCTCCACCGGCGAATTTCTGGGTGCCCTCGCATTCAACGGCTTCCTCATCGCCGGCTCCGTTTTCGTAACGTTTTTCCCCACGTCCCTCCTCATAGACACCTTCTGTCTGATGGCGGTTATGGTGATATACCTGTGTTTTGAGAATCCGGACTTTCATACCGAAAAAAGGACAAGACTCTTTAACAGCACCGCTCTCCTCGAATACTTACGTGAGATGCATTATAAAAAACATTTTCTCCTAATGGCATTCGCCATAAGGAATTATCAGGATATCCGCGATATCTACGGCGTTCCTCAGATGGATGCGGCGATACGCCTTATCGGTCAATACCTTAAAACAACCTTCCCGAAGATCACTTCCTTCTATTACAAAGAAGGACGTTTCATTTTGGCAGCTTCGGAGCATACGGATGCGGCAGAATTACACCGTACCATAAGCTCGCGTTTCATGAGCCCCTGGAATGCAAACGGCGTAGATCTCTATCTTAACTTAAGTTTTGCAAAGCTGGATCCGGACACGGAGATCCAGTCGGCAGAGCTTACAATCAACGCACTCATCTCTGCCCTTACCCGTTCGACCCTGTCCGACGAGGACATATGCACAACGGTAGACGAGAAAGATATCATGGATTACATAAAGGAGATCGCGGTAAAAAAGATGCTGGAGCTCTCGGTGGAGGAAAATCTCGTGGAAGTTTTCCTGCAGCCCATAGTCGAGTCCTCCACCCTTCGTATTGTTGGCGCGGAAGCTTTGGCCCGGATACGTGACCGCGAAGGCAGGTTCATCTCTCCCGAGGACTTCATCCCCATCGCCGAAAAGAATGGCTGTATCACGATGCTGGGGGAACAGATCCTTGACAAGACGTGCCGCTTCATAAAGGAAAATTCCCTTGATTCCATCGGCCTTTCATGGATCAATGTGAACCTTTCTCCCATACAGTTCTTCGTGAACGACATCGCAGCGAACTACGACGAGATCATCCGCCGAAACGGTCTTGATTACAACATCATCCGTCTGGAGATCACCGAAGAAGCCATGGTCAGCCATTCCTTACTTCTAAAGCAGATGGAGTCCATGGCAGAGAAGGGCTTCCGCTTCGTTCTCGACGATTACGGCAAAGGCTATTCGAACCTTTCCCGCCTGCACAAATGTCCCTTCAGTAACATAAAGATCGACATGGAGCTTGTCTGGTCCTACTGCAACAGCCCCAACCTCCTTCTTCCCAGCATGATCTCGAGCTTCAAGAGCATGGGCTTCACGGTGACCGCAGAAGGCATAGAGAACCGCGAAATGGCAGATGCCATGATCGCCCTCGGCTGTGACTATCTCCAGGGCTATTTCTTCTCAAAGCCTTTGCAGATGAAGGATTTCACAAAAGCATTTGCTATATTCGCATAGGATAAAAAAACAGAGCCGGCGGAGTTTGTCCGTTGGCTCTTTTGTTTTTTATGTGTAATCAGATCCCGTATACCAGCCAGATGTAGATGTATGCAGGAATGATCGCCGCAAGTGTGAAGGGGATACCGATCTTAAAGAAATCGGAGTTCTTAACATCGCAGCCTTCCTTACGAAGAATGCCGATACCCGTGATGTTTGCGGATGCACCGATGGGGGTGAAGTTACCGCCGAGGGTTGCACCGGACAGGAGTCCGAAATAAAGGGGTGTCGGGTCGATTCCGAGCTTTACGGACAAGCCCTGGATAACGGGGAGCATCGTCGCAACGAATGGGATGTTGTCCACAAATGCCGAGAAAAGAACGCTGCCCCATACGATGATCGTGTAGATCATGAATACGTTGTTGCCTCCGGCCTTTGCCATGAGTTCAGCAACCGCATCGATAACGCCCATTTCGCGGATGCCTCCGATAACAAGGAAGAGTCCCACGAGGAGTCCGATGGTCTGGAAATCAATCTCCTTAAAGGCGCCGACAATGATCTGCTTTGCTTCACCCTTACGTTTGATCGCGGTATAGATAAGGCCGATCACAAACATCGAGCAGCAGATGAGTCCGTTCATGATGCCGGGTGTGTTCGGTATAAAGGATGCAATGATGAGCAGAACGATGGCACCGCAGAGAAGCCATGTGGGAACCATGTCCTTGACTTCGGTCTTCTCGGCTGTCGGCACCTTGGCTGTTTCTTTCCTGAACATTATGAGAAGGATCGCTGCCGAAAGAACCGCTCCCAGCTCTACCGCCCAGAATATAGAGAATTTTCCTTCATAGAAGAAGAAATCCATGAAGCTCATGTTCGCATAGGAACCGAGCATGATGGCGGTGGAGTCGCCCACAAGTGTTGCCGCGCCCTGAAGGTTGGAGGAAACCGCTATCGCAATGATGACGGGAACGGGATTGATCTTGATCTTCTTGCAGATCATGAGCGCAACCGGCGCGATCATGAGGACCGTCGAAACATTGTCAACGAATGCCGAGATAACACCTGCAAAGAGCGCAAGACTTACGATGGCCCATTTGACATTGGGTACTTTTTCAAGGATGATGTCCGCAAGTCTGTCGGGCATCCTGCTTTCCGAGAACAGCGCCACAAGTCCCATGGTGCCCGCGATCATCATGAGCACGTTAAAATCCAGGCTCGGGATTATCTGTGAAAAAGGAAGCATGCCGGACACTATGAAGATAAGTGCCGAACCGAGTGCTATGAAAGGTCTGTATTTGTCGAACACGATCATAGCCGCATAAGTGATGACAAATAAAATAATAGCAAATATCATGTCTTAAATCTCCGAATCTAATTTTCCAGGATAAGCGCCTCGTAAGGCTTCATATGCCCCTCAAGGCTCTCTGCTGACAGGCGTCCGTAATTTGAAAGGATCACCCGGCCGGTAACCTCCGGGAATTCCTCTTCATAGCTGTTCATGTTAAGGACAACGGTAACCTTACTGTTCCCTGCCTGTCTTTCAAACGCATAAACCCCTTTTTCCGCCGGAAGCTTCTTATAATCTCCGAACTGTAGAGCCTCGCTCTGTTTCCTGTAGGCGATCAGCTTCTTATAGAATGAAAGAATGCCGTCCTCATCGGGAAGCTCATTCTCAACGTTTACCCACTCGTGATTGCCGTTGATCCTGATCCACGGCAGTCCTTCCGTAAAGCCCGCGCCGGCCGTATTGTCCCACTGCATGGGGGTTCTGGCATTGTCCCTCGTGACTCTGAATATCATCTTTTCTCTCGTTCTCTTCGGGATCGGGAGTCGCGCAAGGATGTCGTTCACATTTCTGCTCTCGATATCCCTGATTTCAAACATCTTCTTAAAATCACAGTTCGTCATGCCGATCTCTTCGCCTTCGTAGATGAAAGGCGTGCCGCGTAGGCAAAGGTTGAGCGCTGCCAGCATCTTGGCACTCTCTCTTCTGCAGTTCTCCGCGTCGCCGAAACGGCTGACCGATCTCGGCTGATCGTGATTCTCAAGATAATTTGCCGTCCATTCGCACTCCGTCTGCCACCTGTCAAGTGCTCTGATGAGCCTTTCGGGGGAGTAAGTGCGCCTGAACCACTTGACGCCTCTCTGATCGCATTCCATGTGCTCAAAGCCGAAGACCATGTTGAGTTCCTTGCGGTCCTCGCCCATTAAGCGGTTTGCTTCGGCAGGATCCACAAATACGGTCTCGCCCACGGTGAAACAGTCATACTTGGAAAGGACATCCTGTCTTAAGCGTCTTAAGAGCTCGTGATTGCCTTCCGTGCTCAGATAATGCTCGAGTCCCGAAAGAACAAGCCTTCTCTTGCCGTTATCGAGGGAATCCTTGTATATAACATTTATAACATCGCATCTGAAGCCCGCAATACCCTTGTCGAGCCAGAAGCGCATTATGTCGCATACTTCCTTGTAAACATCGGGGTTATGCCAGTTAAGATCCGGCTGGTTCTCCGAGAACAGGTGCAGATAATACATGTCCTCACCCGGCGCCTTCGACCAGGCTTTGCCGCCGAAGAACGAGCCCCAGTTATTTTTTTGGGACCTAAAATAGTAGTAATCCCTGTATTTCTTATCTCCCGCAAGAGCCTTACGGAACCATTCGTGTTCGTTCGATGTGTGGTTGATGACAAGATCCATGACGATCTTAATGCCGCGGTCTCCCGCTTCCTTTACAAGCTTGTCAAAATCCTCCATCGTACCGAATTCCGGGTTGATGGCCCTGTAATCGGAGATGTCGTATCCGTTATCGAAATTCGGACTTGCATATATCGGGCTCAGCCATATGCAATCGATCCCGAGCTCTTTAAGATAATCAAGTTCCGAGATGATGCCCGGGATGTCACCGATGCCGTCACCGTTCGAGTCCTTGAACGATCTGGGATATATCTGATAAATGACTGCTTTACGCCACCATTCTTTATTCATACCTGTTCCTCATCCTTATTTACCGAAGAAATTCTGTAACCCCGTGATCTCCTTTGCTTTAGCTCCTATGTCCTTCTTATTTCTCTTAAGATAGAACTCAAGCCCCGCTATCTCTTCCGTAGAAAAGCCCGCGCTTTTGTTAATGGTGCAGTCCGGCAGGAGTGCCTCCGCATAATCCGTCCCGCGTTCAAAGCGCACAGCAACAACAGGCTTGCCGTCCTTTGCGACGACAGCGCTGTAGGTCATTTTCATTTCTTCGGAAGAATCAGTCATATTGCCTCTTTTCTATTCCTGCGTCTTTTTGCCCGCAGTGAAGGAATAAAGAAGTCCCATTGCAATACCCGTTACAAAGCCTGCAGCGTGTCCCCATATGTCCACGCCTGTTTCCGTAAACGCATCGGCAATACTGAGTGCAATAAAAAGCACGATGCGGTGAAGCGGTATCCTGTAAGTCTGTTTCCTTAGCGAAAGCACGATCAGCATGCCAAAGAGCCCGAAAACCGCGCCCGATGCACCGATCGAAACATAATTTGCCTTTAATACATAGCCGCCGAAAAAGCATCCCAAAAATTCGCCCAGCAACCCTGCGATCATGTAATAGATCAAAAATCGCTTGCCGCCGAATTTTTCCTCGAGATACATACCTGCGCCGTAGAGCGCGATCATATTACTGCCCAGATGTGCCACCGAGCCGTGTGTAAACATGGCAGTCAGAAGCTTATACCACTCCTTTTGCCACACCATGTTCCAGCTTATTCCGAAAAGCTCCCAGACGTTTCGCTTAAGTATATTTGCTTCAAAAGCATACAAAGCGACATTGATAACGACAAGCGCTATCGTGACCTTGGGCATTTCATTCGGATAATAATACTGCTTAACCTTATTTTCTTCCATCTACCTTACCTCTTTATAGATCAGATTTCTGATCTTTCGTGTAAGGCCCCATGTGCCTGCATTTATCTTCTGCATTCCCATGAGTATGGTAAGTCTGTTCTTGGGGTCGTTTGCAAAATAAGCGCCGAGCCAGCCGTCCCAGCCATATTCGCCGACTTCTCCGAAGGTCAGGCTTCTTGAAGGATCTTTGAACACCCTCATAAGATTTCCGTAAGTGTATCCCGTAAGTCCGTCCCAGGCATCAAGTCCTTTTTGCTGCGAGGGTGCGATACTGCCGTTCGTCATAAATTCGACCGCCTTTTCGGAAAGCAGTCTTCTGCCCTTATAAACGCCCTTGTTCATTAGCATTTCCGCAAAATGCGAATAGTCGTCCAGCGTAGAGCACAGTCCAGCGCCGCCGGACTCAAAAGCCGGTCTGTGATCGGCCTTGTAATTTATACCGAGATGACTTGTAACCGTAAGTTTAAGTTCATTTCCCACCGTCTCATAGACGTCCGCAAGTCTGTCTCTCTTATCTTCGGGCACCCAGAAGTCAGTATCGTTCATCTCAAGCGGCTCGAAGAATTCCTTCTTAAGAAAATCGCCGTAGCGCATGCCGGACGCAACTTCAACAACCGCGCCGAGGATGTCAGCGCTCGTTCCGTACTTAAAATTCGCACCGGGCTGAAAATCAAGGTCATTCTCGCCCATCCTGCCCGCAAGCTCTACCGTTCCTATCTCTCTGTCGGTACCGAGCTTCGCGATCACTTCGTCAAACAGAGCCGCAGACTCGCGCTCGGCAGGGGTAACGCATCCGGGATAGACCGCGCCGGATGTCATATTCATCATATCTCGTAACGTCACCTGACGATTAGCTTTCACTCTTCCTTCAGGAGCCGCAACATGTGTATTTTCAAATGAGGGGATATACTTGCCCACCGCATCCCCAAGGTCGATGATCCCTCTGTCCATAAGCATGATGACAGCCGCAGAGGTAACCGGCTTCGACATGGAATAGAGTCTCACGATCGTATCCCTGTCAAAAGGTGTCATTTCTTCGATATTCTTATACCCGCTGTCCGCATAGGCAAGCTCCTGTCCGTCCTTGATCACAAGGACGTTGCAGCCCGCAACTTCACCGTTTGAAACAGCTCTGTCAATTACTTCTTCAATCTCTTTCTTCATATCATCCATCCCATTTTTAAGACTGTTGATAGTCATACAGAGATATTATATCAAACAACGCCGCATAATGCAAGCGTGGGAGAGGCAGGGAGGAAGGAGGAAGGTATCGAAGGAGCAGCGTGTAGAAAATGGCATAAAAATACCACGATTTTCATAAAGAAATGAAAACCGTGGTATGACTTAATAAACTAATCTATATAAACTAATCTATTTTTTGTCCACTTATCTTCTTTCAACTTTTCTTCCGCGTAGGAACCCTTGGTCACTCTAATAAAAAGTTGGTCGTGGCAATTATAGAATATATCATCTCCCATACTCATAACACTATTAGGGATTGTGACTTCTTTTAGGCTTATACAATATATGAATGCCCTTTCTCCAATATTCGTAACGCCCTCGGGGATCGTAACGCTTGTTAAGAGATAGTCACTCATGAATGCACATTTTCCTATACTCGTAACAGTATATCCGCCTATAGTTGCGGGTATGTTAAGCTCATTGACAGAAACCTTATATCTCCCTCTGATCTCGGCACATTTTGAATCATTATTTACAGCACATGAAAACCCCCCTTCAGCATAATGAAATCCATAACACATAGGTGTAGGTGTAGGTGTGGATGTGGGTGTAGGCGTAGATGTTGGCGTAGGCGTGGATGTGGGTGTAGGCGTAGATGTCGGCGTAGGTGTTGCGGCAGATGTAGGTGTTGCTGTCGCCTCTTTTGAAGCGGTAGCAACTTTTTCCTGTTTACACCCGGAGAATAAAGTTGTCATCAACAAACAAATTAAAAGTACACTCAAAAAACCGTTTTTCTTTCTTTTGTTAATCCTCATTTTCATTTTTCTTCCTTTAGCAGAGTCTTCTTTCTCAGCCCATATTTTTCTTGTTAAGAAAGCTGTCAATCTCAGTCTTGGCATCATTAACTCCTTTGCAGAGAAAAGTCCAGCCTATACTTAACAGAAGTCCGAGTAAAGCGTTCGCAAAATTGCTGAGTGATACCTTAAAGAGATATGCGGTGATAAGCCATATCAGGGGACACGCAACAATAATCAAGCCTCCAACCGCTAACAACCGTCCCCGGATATCTTTCTTTTTTTCATCCCGTTCTCTTGTCAGCTTGTCAATCCATGCAGATACAAACAGGATCATCACTGTTGTTCCGGAAACCGCCATAATATT
>JAEEGL013038097.1_pt1 | contig 12770 bp, 10 predicted proteins | sample 9134231 | NCBI WGS metagenome assembly JAEEGL01 (sample SAMN16246548, study PRJNA631951) | gut metagenome | biome: gut microbiome; feature: rumen; material: fiber-attached | host: Bos | place: Iran: Karaj | collected 2018-10 | reverse complement strand
ATATATTCCGCCGCCTGGCGGGCGTACTTGAGGTCGATGGGATCCTCCCGCATGCCGATGGCGAAGGTCCGGATGGGATGGCCGCATTTTTTCGCCGCGATGGCGCATACCAGAGAGGAATCCAGGCCCCCGGAAAGGAGAAAGCCCACCTTCGCGTCGGAGACCAGCCGTTTCTCCACTCCGGCGACGAGCTTTTCCCGGATGTTTCGGCAGGCGTCCTCCAGGCTGTCGCGGCAGAGGGTCCCGGCAGCGGCGGCGTCCCTGTAGCGGGTAAACACGCCGTTTCTCCAGTAGCAGCCGGGAGGGAAGGGAAAGATCTCTTCCGTCAGGCCCACCAGGTTTTTCGGCTCGCTGGCGAAAAGGATCACGCCTTTTTCGTCGTACCCGTAGTAGAGAGGCCGGATGCCGATGGGGTCCCGGGCGGCGATGAATTCCCGGCTCTCCCCGTCGTAGAGCACCAGGGCAAATTCCGCGTCCAGCATGGAAAACATCCCGGTACCGTACTCCCGCCAGAGGGGAAGAAGGATCTCGCAGTCGCTGTCGCTGCAAAAAGTGTAGCCCTTTTTCCGCAGTTCCTCCCGCTGCTTCTCAAAACCGTACAGCTCTCCGTTGCAGACCACCCGGTCCTCTCCCAGAGAGAATGGCTGCATGCCCTCCGGCGTCAGCCCCATGATGGAGAGCCGGTGAAAGGCCATCAGCCCGCTGCCGGTATCGACGATCCGGCTGTCGTCAGGCCCCCGGGTCTTGGTCCTGGAAAAGCCCCGGGTAAATTCCCCGGCGTCGGCGCCGGGGCCGCAATACGTCATAATAGAACACATGGCTCGACCTCGTCCCCTGCGGGGAAATCGGTTCCCGGGAGGGGGACGCCCCGGGAAAATTGAAAAGCGGTTCGTTTCATCACGATGATCCTCCTTCGCGCGTAACTCCGGGGGGCTTTTCCCAAAAAAGAGAAAGACGCCTTTTCTGTCTGAACAGAAAAGACGTCCTTGCCTTTTCGCTGGAAGCGGCGCCGGCCCGGCGGCAATGAAAAAAGGCGTCCCTGAGAATACTCAAAGACGCCTTTGCCTTCCTGTCCGCAAGAATATCACGATCGCGTTCTTCTGTCAAGTCAAATATGAATCGATGAAGGCCGCGAATTGCAGCAAAATTCACAAAACATCGGCCGGCTCTTGACAATTTGCAATAAGTATATTAGAATTCCTTCAGATGAGCAAAGGCGTTCATCGTGTGTAAAGCATACTTTCACACGGAAAATGAGCGCCTGTTTTTGTTTTTCCGGCCTTTCATTCGCGGAAAGAAGGGGAACACATGTGCGGGATCGTCGGTTATACGGGAAAGGAAGCCGCAGCGCCGATCCTTTTGGACGGCCTCTCCCATCTGGAATACAGGGGCTATGACTCCGCCGGCCTGGCGGTGCGGGACGGCTCCGCCCTGGCCCGGGTGGTCAAGACCAAGGGCAAGCTGCGCAATCTCATCGCAGAGACCGACGGCGGCCGCGCCCTGGGGGGGACCTGCGGCATCGGTCACACCCGCTGGGCCACCCACGGGGAGCCCAGCCGGATCAACGCCCATCCCCACGTCAGCGGGAACTGCAGCGGCTCCGCCTGCGGCCCGGTGGAAGCCGAGGTGTTGGTCTTCCACAACGACATCATCAAGAACTACGCGGAGATCGCCGAAAGGCTCAGCCAAAAGGGATACCGGTTCTACAGCCAGACGGATACCGAAGCGGCGGTCAAACTGGTCGATTACTACTACAAGACCCGCAAACAGGGCCCCATCGACGCCATCACGCGGATGATGGTCCGGGTCCGGGGCAGCTACGCCCTGGCCCTCATGTTCAGGGAGTATCCGGGGGAGATCTTCGTGGCGCGCAAGGATTCCCCCATGATCATCGGGGTCACTAAAGACGCGGCTTTTCTGGCGTCCGACGCCCCGGCGATCCTCCGGTACACCCGGAGCGTCTACTACATCGGCAACATGGAATGCGCCCGCGTTCTTCCGGGAAAGGTGCTCTTTTTCGACGTGGACGGCTCCAGGGTGGAAAAAGAGCCGGAAGAGATCACCTGGGACGCCGAAGCGGCGGAAAAGGGCGGCTTTCCGCATTTTATGATCAAAGAGATCCACGAGCAGCCCCGGGCGGTGCGGGATACCCTGGGCAGCCTGATCCGGGACGGCCGGGCGGATCTCAGCCGCGCGGGGCTGACGGACGAGATCCTGCGGTCCCTTTCCGGCCTTTGCATCGCGGCCTGCGGTTCGGCCTGGCACGTAGGCGTGGCCGCACAGTACACCATCGAGGACATGGCCGGCCTGCCCGTGCGGGTGGAGCTGGCCTCCGAGTTTCGATACCGCCGGATGCTCCTGCCCCCGGATACCTTGGTCGTCGTCGTTTCCCAGTCCGGGGAGACCGCCGACAGCCTGGCGGCCCTTCGGGCCGCGAAGGAGGCGGGGCTGCGCACCCTGGCGGTGGTCAACGTAGTGGGCTCCACCATTTCCCGGGAGGCGGACCACGTGCTCTACACCCTGGCGGGGCCGGAGATCGCGGTGGCCACCACCAAGGCCTACAGCGCCCAACTGGCGGCCATGGACGTGCTGGCGGTACAGCTGGCGCTGGTCCGGGGCGCCCTGGGGGAAGAAAAAGCCAAAGAGCTCCTGGCCGCCCTCACCGCGCTGCCGGAGCAGATCGGGTCGATCCTGGAGGATAAGGAGCGCATCCAGTGGTTCGCCTCCAAGTTTTCCAACGCCCGGGACGTCTTCTTCATCGGCAGGGGACCGGATTACGCCGTCAGCCTGGAGGGCAGCCTCAAGATGAAGGAGATCTGTTACATCCATTCGGAGGCTTACGCCGCGGGGGAACTCAAGCACGGCACCATCAGCCTGATAGAAAAGGGCACGCTGGTCATCGGCGTGCTGACCCAGGACGATCTCTTCGCGAAGACCGTCAGCAACATGACGGAATGCTCCACCCGGGGTGCCTATCTCATGGGGCTGACCGGATCCGGCCGCCGGGAAACAGAGGACGCCGCGGATTTCACGGTCTATATCCCGAGGACGGATCCCCATTTCATGGGGAGCCTGGCGGTGATCCCGCTCCAGCTGCTGGCTTACTACACCGGCGTAGCCAGGGGCCTGGACGTGGATCAGCCCCGCAATCTCGCCAAAAGCGTTACGGTAGAATAATGACCGGGGCCCGTTACAGCGGCTCCGATAAGAGAACAGGAGGGGACCACACCGATGAGGTACAGCATGGACGAGGTTCTTCAGTACATAGAGGAGGAGGACGTGCGGTTCATCCGCCTGGCCTTCTGCGACGTTCTCGGCCGGCAGAAGAATATTTCCGTCATGCCCCAGGAACTGTGCCGCGCGTTTGAGGACGGGATCGCCTTTGACGCCTCGGCCATCGCCGGCTTTGAGGACGAAGCCCACTCCGACCTGCTGCTGTTCCCCGATCCCGATACCCTGACCTGGCTGCCCTGGCGGCCGGAGCACGGGAAGGTGGTGCGCATGTATTCCCGCATCACCTATCCGGACGGCACCCCCTACGAGCGGGACGTGCGCCGCATCCTCAGCGACGCCGTCCGGGACGCGGCCAAAGCCGGCTACACCTTCTTCTTCGGCACCGAGCAGGAATTCTACCTCTTCTGCCTGGACGAGAAGAACCGGCCCACCAGGATCCCCTACGACAACGCCGGGTATATGGACATCGCCCCGGAGGACAGGGGAGAGAACATCCGCCGGGAGATCTGCCTCACCCTCGAGCAGATGGGCATCTCCCCGGAGCGCTCCCACCACGAGCAGGGCCCCGGCCAGAACGAGATCGATTTCCGCTATTCCGACGCTCTGACGGCGGCGGACAACGCCATGACCTTCCAGACCATCGTGCGCACCGTCGCCTTCCGAAACGGGCTCTGCGCGGACTTTTCGCCAAAGCCCCTGGAGCACCAGCCCGGCAACGGCTTTCACATCAACGTGTCCGTCCAGCCCGACGGCGACGGGGAGCATCTGAACCGCTGCATCGCCGGCATTCTTGAGAAGGTGGCGGAGATGACCGCGTTTCTCAATCCCGGGGAGGAGTCTTACCGCCGCTTCGGCATGGACAAGGCCCCGGCCTACGTTTCCTGGTCCAGGGAAAACCGCTCCCACCTGATCCGGATCCCGGCGGCTTCCGGGGAGTACCGGCGGGCGGAGCTGCGTTCGCCGGACCCCACGGCCAATCCTTACCTGGCCTTCGCGCTGATGATCTACGCGGGGCTCTACGGTCTGGAAAACCGCCTGGAGCTGCCGGATACCTCGGATATCAATCTGTACAAGGCGTCCCCTTCGGAGCTGGCAAACCTGAAGAGGCTTCCGGGCTCTCTGGAGGAAGCCCGGAAGATCGCCGCCGGCAGCGGGTTCATCCGCGAGCATCTGCCCCGGGCGATCACCGATTTCTACTGCGGCGGGCTCTGAGGCCGGCCGCGCTCCCCGGCGAAAGGCCGGGTCCGGGAAACTGTTTTGAAGCTGCAGAAAAGCGGGTGGGATCATGAGCTTAACGGAACGGGTCTACAGCATCCTGATCGTTTCGGCCGGGGAGACCTTCCACCGGAACCTTGCTTCCCTTCTGCCCGAAGCGAAATACAGCCCCGTCCGTCTGGTGGCCGGAACGGGACAGGCAAAGCGCGCCCTCTCCCAGCGGGTCTTCGATTTCGTCATCATCAACGCCCCCCTGCCGGACGGGGAGGAGATCCGCTTCGCCTTAGACGTGAGCAGCGATTCCGACACGGTGGTCCTGCTGGCGGTCCGCTCGGAACTGTATGAGGAGATCAACGCCCGGGTGACGCCCTTCGGGGTCTTCACCCTGCAGAAGCCCACCTCCCGGGCAGTCTTTCTCACGGCGCTGGACTGGATGGCCAGCATCCGGGAGAGGCTGCGCAGGGCGGAAAAGAAGTTCGTCTCCATCGAGGAGAAGATGGCGGAGATCCGGGTCGTCAACCGGGCCAAGTGGCTTCTGATCGAAAAGCTGAAAATGGACGAGCCAGCGGCCCACCGCTACATCGAAAAGCAGGCCATGGACCGCTGCATCTCCAAAAAGAAAGTGGCGGAGGAGATCATCGTCTCCTGGGCGTAAAGCCCCCCGCAGCCGGCGTTTCCCTCAAAGGGGAGCGCCGGCGTTTTTCTTTTCTCCGGGCCCCGGGGGAGATTTGCATTTCCCGGCAAAAAGGTATAGAATCAGGAAAACCCCAATGCCGCCCCCGTCCTTCGGGACGGGGCCTCGCCCCTCGGGGCGATGGGGACGGCGTGGAAGGAGAACCCATGATCCAGGATATCGCCCCCGACCGCCTGCAGAACCGGTACGTTCCCCGGGAACCTGCCCCGGAGAGCCCGGTGCTTTCTTTCCGGGAGGACAGGGTCCTGCTGCGCTATGAGAGCGGCACGGGGGAACTGGTCTTTCCCCGCCGGCGGGAGTTTCCCGCCGGCCTTTCCTGCGCCTATCTGTTTTCCGTGGGGGAACAGCCTTACTTCCTGGCGCGGGAGGACTGCCCGGACCCGCCGGGCTACTCCCGGTACCGCCTGCGGGAACTTGCCGTCAAAAAACGGCCCTCCAACGCCGAACTCTTCGCGGTATACACGGGCTGGCACCTTTGGGAGTGGGACCGGACCAGCCGCTACTGCGGCTGCTGCGGACACGAAACGGCCCTCGACGGCCGGGAGCGGGCAAAGGTCTGCCCCCGCTGCGGGAACCGGATCTATCCCCGCATCAATCCCGCCGTCATCGTGGGGGTCAAAAACGGGGACCGGCTCCTGCTGATCCGCTATCGGGAGGGCTACGGGTACAACGCCCTGGTAGCGGGCTTCACGGAGATCGGGGAGACCCTGGAGGAGACCGTGGAGAGGGAAGTCATGGAAGAAGTGGGCCTGCGGGTCAAAAACGTCCGCTATTATAAGTCCCAGCCCTGGGGGATCGCCTGCGATATCCTGGCGGGGTATTTCTGCGACGTGGACGGAGACGACGCCATCCGCGTCGACAGGCAGGAACTGAAGACCGCCCGGTGGGTGCCCCGGGGGGAGATCGAGCTGCAGCCCGCGGATATCAGCCTGACGAACGAGATGATGCGGATCTTCCGGGACGGCCGGGAGCCCGTGTGAGACCGAGTGAGGGAAGCCTATGATCAAGACTGTCGTATTCGATATCGGCAACGTGCTGGTGCGCTTTGAGAACGTGCGTTTCACCCGGGAGCTGCTGGGCGACGATCGGATCGCTGAAAAAGTGATCCACGCCATCTGGGGCACCGGATACTGGACGGAGCTGGACAGAGGCGAGTCCGCCGAGACCATGCTCCCCAAAATGCTGCGGGCGGAGCCGGAGGTACAAAAGGAGATCCGTCTGGTCTTCGGGGAGATCGGGGGCTGCCTGGAGCGCATGCCCTACGCCATCCCCTGGATCCGGGAGCTGAAAAGCCGGGGATACCGGGTGCTGTATCTTTCCAACTACTCAGAATACGTGATGCAGATCAACCCGGACGTGCTGGATTTTCTCCCCTTTACCGACGGCGGCCTCTTTTCCTGCCGGGTGAAGCTGATCAAACCGGATCCGGCGATCTTCCGCCGCTTCTTCGAGATGTTCCGCCTGGAGCCCGCAGAATGCGTCTTTCTCGACGACACCGAGGAAAACGTCCGCTCCGCCCGTTCTCTGGGCATGCGCGCCATCCGGTTCGACGACTACCGGCAGGGCAGGGAAGAGCTGGAAAAGCTGCTTTCCGGGGGCCCGGAGGGCGATCAATAAAAATCCTTTTCTTTTTCCCACCAATGTGGTATAATAAAGTTTTGGAAAATACAGCACAAGGAAGGCGGCAATTATGGTAAAAATCGATATCGTATCCGGCTTTTTGGGAGCCGGTAAGACCACGCTGATCAAAAAGCTCATCGCCGAGGGCTACGTCGGCGAGAAGCTGGTCCTCATCGAGAACGAGTTCGGCGAGATCGGCATCGACGGCGGATTCCTGAAGGACGCGGGCGTCACCGTCAACGAGATGAACTCCGGCTGCATCTGCTGCAGCCTGACGGGAGATTTCCGCCGGGCCCTGCACATGGTGGTGGAACAGTACGCCCCCGACCGCATCATCATCGAGCCCTCCGGCGTCGGGAAGCTCTCCGAGATCGTGGCCGCCGTACAGACGGCGGAGCTGGAGGACGTGGAACTGGGCGGACTGACCACCGTGGTGGACGCCTCCAGGGCCAAAATGTACATGAAGAACTTCGGCGAGTTCTTCGATAACCAGGTACAGTCCGCCAACTGCATCGTTCTTTCCCGCACCGGGAACATGAGCGCGGAGAAGGTGGCGGAGGCCGAAGCCCTTCTGCGGGAAAAGAATCCCGAAGCCGTCATCGTTTCCACCGACTGGAACGCTCTGACCGGCCGGCAGATCCTGGACGCCATTGAAAAGAAAAACTCCGTTTCCGCCGAGCTGGAGGCCCTTCTCCGGGAGCATTTCGCCGAGGAGGAAGAGGAGTGCGACGATCCCGAGTGCTCCTGCCACCATCATCACCACGAAGGGGATGAGGAAGGGCACGAGCACCACCATCATCATCACGATGAGGATGAGGAGGAGCACGAGCACCACCACCATCACCACGACGAGGATGAGGAGGAGCACGAGCACCATCACCATCATCACCACGATGAGGATGAGGAGGAGCACGAGCACCACCATCATCACCACGACGAGGATGAGGAGGAGCACGGGCACCACCATCATCATCACCATGATGAGGACGAGCACGGGCATCATCATCACCACCATCATCATCACCACGGCCACGACGCCGACGAAGTCTTCCAGAGCTGGGGCGAGGAGACCTCCAAAAAATACACCGCCGCGGAGATCGAAGCCGCTCTGGACGCCCTTCAGGATGAGGCCAGGTTCGGCTTCGTAGTACGCGCCAAGGGCTACGTGAGTTCCCCGGAGGGCGCCTGGATCCACTTCGACTACACCCCGGGCGAAAAGAACGTGCGCGAGGGCAGCGCCAACGTGGCGGGCCGTCTCTGCGTCATCGGCGCCCATCTCAACGAGGACGCCGTAAAGGAGCTGTTCGGCCTGTGAAAGAGTTGCCCGTCTATCTGTTTACCGGCTTCCTTGAGGCGGGAAAGACCCGGTTCATCCAGGAATCCCTGCAGGATCCCCGGTTCTGCAGCGGCGAAAGGACCCTGATCCTTCTGTGTGAGGAAGGCCTGGAGGAACTGGACGCCACCGCCTTCGCCTCAACGGACGTCTGGGTGGAACGGATCGAAAACGAAGCCGATATTCAGCCCCAGAACCTCCGGCGCCTGGCGGACGCCCGCCGCTGTACCCGGGTGCTGGTGGAATACAACGGCATGTGGATGATCGATACCCTGTACAACCAGATGCCCCAGAACTGGGTCGTGGTGCAGGAGTTCCTGTTCTGCGACGCCAACACGTTTCTTTCCTACAACGCCAATATGCGCCAGCTGGTGTACGACAAGCTCCGGAGCTGCGAGATCGTGGTCTTCAACCGCTGCGGCCCCGGGATCGACAAAATGGCGCTGCACAAGATCGTCCGGGCCGTCAACCGGCGTACGGACATCGCCTACGAGCACCCGGACGGCACCGCGGAATACGACGATATCGTGGACCCGCTGCCCTTCGATCTGAACGCGCCGGTGGTAAAGATCGAGGACAGGGATTACGCCCTGTTTTACTCCGATCTCACCGAGGATATGAAGAAATACCAGGGCAAGACCGTGTCTTACAAGGGGCAGGTGGCCAGAGGGCCCGCCTTCCCCAAGGATTCCTTCATGGTGGGGCGGCAGGTCATGGCCTGCTGCGCCAACGACATGAGTTACGCGGGACTCGTTTCCGTCTGGCCCGGGGCCTCCTCCCTGCGGCGGGGGGAGTGGGTGCAGGTCACCGGAAAGGTGGAGATCCGTACCCACAGGGTCTACCGCGGGGAAGGCCCTGTGCTCAGCGTGACGAAACTGGAGCCCGCCGAGGCGCCGGAGGACCCGGTGGCCACCTTCTATTGATCCAAACGGGGACGCTTTCACGGCGTCCCCGTTTTCAGTGAGGGGCCCGTAAGGCCTTTTTTCCCGAATGCTCAAGTTTTATCGGATAATCATTAAAAATTTCTTCACCATTGGCCCGTTAAAAGATGTATAATACGAATATGCTTACGCGCAAAGGATCCGGCGCGCCCGTCAACGGCGCGCGGCGCAAATGAAAGGGGATGCTGATCCGTGCCTATGGCAAAAATCATGGTCGCCGACGACGATACCAACATCTGCGAGCTGCTCCGGCTGTATCTTGAGAAAGAGCAGTACGCCGTGGTCCTCGCCAACGACGGTGCCGAGGCGGTGGCAAAGTTCGGCAGCGAATCGCCGGACCTCATCCTGCTGGACATCATGATGCCCGTACTGGACGGTTGGCAGGTCCTGCGGGAGATCCGTAAGAAATCCAATGTGCCCATCATCATGATCACCGCGAAGGGCGAGACCTTCGATAAAGTCCTGGGACTGGAGCTGGGAGCGGACGATTACGTCGTCAAGCCCTTCGATCCCAAGGAGATCGTGGCGCGCATCAAGGCCGTGCTGCGCCGCATGAGCGCCGGGACCCCCGCCGAGAACGCCTCCCGGGAGGTCTCCTACGACAAGCTCACCGTCAACATGACCCGCTACGAGCTGCGGGTGGACGGCAAGCAGGTGGATACTCCCCCCAAGGAACTGGAACTTCTCTACCACCTGGCCAGCAATCCCAACCGGGTCTTCACCCGCGACCAGCTTCTGGACGAGGTCTGGGGCTTCGAGTATTACGGGGATTCCCGCACCGTAGACGTGCATATCAAGCGCCTCAGGGAAAAGCTGGAGGGCGTTTCCGACAAATGGCGCCTCAAGACCGTGTGGGGAGTGGGCTACAAGTTCGAGACAGAAGAATGATCCGGCGCCGCCGGGCGCCTGAGAGGTGACCCTGCTTGCAGAAAAGCCTGTTTTCAAGATACTTTACCCTGTGCGCGTCCATCACGCTGGCCAGCATCGCCCTGATGGAGATCCTGATCTCCGCTCTTTCCGCCAACTATTTTTCCAGGGAACAGCTGGAGAGCCTGGAACTGCGCGCCCGTCAGTCGGCCCAGTACGTGGCGAGAAACTATGAGGCCAACGACCGCCGCTACGTGGAGGCGGAAGTGCTCTCCCGGAGCTTTGAGATCATGTCCTCCTTCTCCGGGGCCGATATCCTGCTGACGGATACCTCGGGCACCGTGGTATACGCCGTCTCCTTTTCCGGCGAGGATACCTCCAGCCGGGAGCGGATGGATCTGGTAGGTTCCTCCGTTCCGGAGAACGCCCTGGAGAAGGTCTCGACCAACGGCGTCTACAGCAAGATGGGAAGGTTCGGCTCCTTCGCCAAAGGCTCGGTCTTCGCTGTGGGCACTCCGGTGGTCTCCGGTGAGGATACCATCGCTATCGTCTATATCCTTTCTCCCATCACCGAGTTTTCCGAATATATGCGGGAACTGTTCAAGATCTTCCTCATCGGCGCGTGCCTTGCGCTCCTCGTGTGTTTCTGGATCCTGTATTACTCCACGGAAGAGCTGGTGCGCCCCCTGCGGGCCATGGCCGGCGCCGCCAACGCTTTCGCCAAAGGCGATTTTTCCGCCCGGGTGGCGGAACAGGGCGAGGAAGAGATCGTGGAGCTGGCCCGCTCCTTCAACCAGATGGCGGAAAGCCTGGCGGGCAAGGAGATGAGCAGCCGCGCCTTCGTGGCCAACGTTTCCCATGAGCTCAAGACCCCCATGATGACCATCGGCGGCTTTATCGACGGGATCCTGGACGGGACCATCCCCGAGGACAAGTCCCGCCATTATCTGCGCATCGTCTCCGACGAGGTCAAGCGCCTCTCCCGCATGGTGGTCTCCATGCTCAACATCTCCCGCATCGAGGCGGGGGAGATGACCATCGTCCCTCAGCAGGTGGACCTCAACGAGATCGTCTGCCGCACGGTGATCGGATTTGAGCGGCGCATCGAGGAAAAGCACATCGAGGTGGAGGGCCTGGACGCCGGCCGTCTTTATGTGGAGGCGGATCCGGACCTGGTTTCCCAGATCGTGTACAACCTGATCGAAAACGCCGTCAAATTCACCGACGAGGGCGGCGTCATCAGCGTGTCGTACCAGACCGACAGCAAGATGGTCCTCACCGCCGTGCGCAACACCGGCGCCGGCATCCCGCCCGAAGAGCTGTCCCGCCTGTTCGACCGCTTTTACAAGAGCGACCGCTCCCGCAGCCAGGATAAGAGCGGCGTCGGCCTGGGGCTGCATATCGTGCGCTCCCTGGTGCGCCTCCACGGCGGCACCGTCAACGTGACCAGCACGGAAGGGGAATACACCGAGTGCACTTTCACCCTTCCGCTGTATATACAGAAAAACAAGCCGGCGCTTTTCCGCAAGACGGAAAAGTCCGCCGACGGTCCCAACTGAAAACAGGAGGAATGCTGAATGTCTCAGAATAATGACGACCGCCGCTGGAGTTACGAGGACTACGAATCCAACCGCGCCCGCAGCAGGGCCCGCAGCCCCCTCGCGGCCATCGGCGTCGCGCTGCTGGTGCTGGTCCTTCTCGCCATCGTGGCCCTTTCCGTCTACGGCGTCTACAGCGCTGCCAAATACCGGGCCCCCGCTTTGCCCGGCTCCCCGGAGTCTTCCCAGGAGCAGACGGCCCCTGTTGAAAGCTCCGAGGCAGGCTCCGTTTCCGAGAGCGCCCCGGCGGCTCCGGAGTCTTCCGGGGAACAGTCCCTGACGATCCTCGGCCGCTCCTCCTCTTCGGAGCCCGAGAAATCGAAGGAGCTCACTACGGTGGAGATCGTGGAGAAGGTGCGCCCCAGCGTGGTGGACGTGCTGATCTACCGCTCCTACGACACCATCCGCGCGGCAGGTGAGGGCTCCGGCGTCATCATGACCGAAGACGGCTACATCATCACCAACGCCCACGTGATCTCCTCCGCCGCCGCCGTCACCGTCACCCTGTCCGACGGCTCTTCCTATCCCGCGGAGATCATCGGCTTCGATGAAAAGACCGATCTGGGCGTCCTGAAGATCGACGCCGTGGATCTCCCGGTGGCTGAGTTCGGCAACTCCGACGAGCTGCGGGTCGGCGAGCGGGTCCTCACCATCGGCAACCCCGGCGGTTCCGTTCTGGCGGGCAGCGTGGCCCAGGGCATCGTCTCGGGCATCAACCGCTCCCTTTCCAACGACAGCTACGCCACCAGCTACATCCAGACGGACGCTGCCATCAATCCCGGCAACTCCGGCGGCGCCCTGGTGGATGCCTACGGAAAGGTTGTCGGCATCAACTCCGCCAAGATCTCCAGCGTGGCCTACGAGGGCATCGGGTTCGCCATCCCCATCAACGAAGCCCTGCCGGTGCTGCAGGATCTGATCAGCTACGGCCACGTGACCGGCCGGGCCAGGCTGGGCGTCACCGCTCAGACCATCGACGAATCCCTGTCGAGGATCAACAACATCCCCACCGGCGTGTACGTCTTCTCCACCGATGAGGGGGCCGATATCAGCGAGAAGGGCGTCGAGCGCGGCGACATCATCACCAACGTGGACGGCGAAAGGATCGAGGGGCTGACGGATCTGGGCAACATCCTGGCCAGGCACAAGCCGGGGGATACCGTGACCCTCACCGTCTACCGTCCCTCCTACGGAGCCATTCAGGCGGATGAGACCTTCGAGGTGGACGTGGTCCTCATCGAAGACGCAGGCTGAGTCAAATAACGTAT
>JAEEGL012899724.1_pt1 | contig 12770 bp, 11 predicted proteins | sample 9134231 | NCBI WGS metagenome assembly JAEEGL01 (sample SAMN16246548, study PRJNA631951) | gut metagenome | biome: gut microbiome; feature: rumen; material: fiber-attached | host: Bos | place: Iran: Karaj | collected 2018-10 | reverse complement strand
GGGGACACCCTTCTGGTCGACCGGTATGCTGCCGTATCAGGAGTCGTCAAGGATGCCGCCGAGGTGTCCGTCAGAAGCTTCACGGCTTCTATAAAGGAGGCGCTCCAGCGAAGGGAAACAGTTGATATTCCGGGACTTGGAAGGCTGCGTTCTACATTGGAAGGAAATATCTTCATCGTGTGTGACGAGGATCTGGACATCTATCCGGAAGGCCTCGGCCTCCTGCCGGTCTCACTTAAGAATAACCGCAAGGAGGTCCAGAAGACATTGCATGAGGCTCCTGCACCGGAGCCTGAAGTAGAACCGGTCCTGACGTCGGAACCTCCGGCCCTTGATACAGTTCCTGAACCCCAGGACCTTGCCTCCGAATCCGAGCACCCGGTCTCGGAAAACACGGTTTCAGGTCCGGCCCCGGAAGATCCGGTGTCCGGTCCTGCCCCGGAGTCTCCGGCCCCATCCAGATCGGAAGAACGTTCCGGAGTACCGTCCGGAAAGCCGGAGAAGAAGATGGGTGCGGGAGTGAAGGTCCTCATCTGGACCGCTGCGGCGGCAGCGGCGCTGCTTGCGGCCCTCGCCATCGCGGGCAGGGTGGCACCGGGCCTTGTGGACCCGCTTCTTTATTCCGCCGAAGAAATGGAAATAATCAATCACGGATGAACGGTGAGGTAAGACAGGAAGGCTACAGATTCTTCCAGGATATAATCGTTCCCTGCTACGAGGTGGATTCTTCTCACGCTCTCAGGGCTTCGTCGTTTATGGATATGGCCCAGGAAATCGCCTACTGGGCGGCTCAGGGGCTCGGTTTCGGCTATGACGACCTTCAGGTCCACCATACCGCGTGGGTACTTTCCAGGATGCATTTCCGCTTCTCGAAAGCTCCGCAGTGGCGTGACCGTGTTACCATCGCCACCTGGCACAAGGGAGCGGAAGGGCTTTTCTACCTGAGGGACTTCAGGCTGTCGTCGCAGGACGGTGAAGAACTGGCTGCCTGCACGAGTTCGTGGCTGGTTATTGATACCGGGACAAGGCGGCTGGTAAGGCCGGAGTCACTGAAGGAAATCCTGGGCTCGGAAGGCCTCGTCAAAGAATCGGCTATCGCTGAGCCGGCGCCGAAGGTCGTCGCTCCCAAAGATGCAGAGCCCGAATATGTGTTCACCCGCAAAGTATTGTATTCCGACGTTGACATCCTTGGTCACACCAATAATGTCAGATATATGGTTTGGGCGATGGATGCCCTTGATTATCAAATGGTAACATCAAGGAATGTCTCCGATGTGGAGATCAATTTCAACAAGGAGACGCTGCCGGGCGAAGAGGTGGCCCTGTACCGCTGCCCCTGCGGCGGGGATTCTTGGTATGTCGAAGGACGCGTGGACGGTAAGAACGTATTCTGCGTCAGGATAACTTTTTGAGATTCATATGTTTTCACTCATATATCCCGCCCAGGGAGCCCCGCTCCTGCCAAAGCCGTCCGCAGCATCCCCGGGACCGGCTCCTTCCGAAGATGAGATACTTCCTATAGTCGAACCGTATGGCCTCGTGACCGGACGTGCGCCTCGCTCATACTGCCACGGGGGGTCCCATCTACTTCATCCGGTAGTCCATCTTCACGTAGTCGACCGCGATGGCCGGGTGTTCGTCCAGCAGCGGTCTATGTCCAAGGACCTTTATCCGGGCCGTTGGGATACCGGTGTCGGCGGCCACGTTTCTTACGGCGAAACCATCGAGGAAGCCCTTTTCCGCGAAGCCGAGGAAGAGATAGGGCTTACCGGATTCAACCCGGTGTTCCTCGAGAGCTACGTTTGGGAGTCTCCTACAGAGACGGAACTCGTCTGCGTCTTCGCCACGGTCGGCAATTTCGACCTCCATCCCCTGAACGGGGAAGTGTCTGGAGGAAAGTATCTTCCGATAGAAGAACTCAAAGATTATTTTGGGAAATCGATATTTACTCCTAACTTTGAAGAAGAACTCTCGAGAATGGCTCCGGCGCTCCTGGCGCTGTTGTGATTCCGTGAGCGGCTGACCCGAAATCTATCGTTTTGGTACAAGATACAGACAAATTCATCCGGGACCAGCTGTCGGTATGGCCGGCAGTTGCCGCAAATTACCGCTATCTCAAGAGAGCGAAGACCCGCCAGATAGAAACCGGCGGCCTGAATGTCACCATCCAGTTCAATCCGGGGCGCATCCGCTCTTCCAAGGCCGATGCATACAAGAGCGACGACCCGAAATGCCTCCTCTGCGCGGAAAACCGTCCGGCCCGGCAGAAATCGTTCAAGATCGAGTGCCGCAAGGGAAGGCTCTATGATGTCACCGTCAATCCGTATCCCATTTTCCCGAAGCATTTCGTGATAGCAAGGGACATCCACGTGCCCCAGACCATATGGCACAGGTATGTGGATATGCTGGATGTGGCGTTCCAGTTCCAGGACTGCGTCGTTATGTACAACGGGCCGTCTTCCGGGGCCTCCATTCCGGGCCATATGCATTTCCAGGCCTGCGCCAGGGGATATCTTCCCCTCGAGCGGTCCGTGGACAGGATGCTGTCCAACCCTTTATCATTTCCTGAGGATATCGTTTATGTAGCATCTGTCCAGGATGCGGAACTATATCATTACAAACACTTTGCGAGAGGAATTTTTGCTTTGAGGGCGCCTACGGCAAAATCGATGGCGAAGATGTTCTACAGGCTTCTGGACTGTGCCGAAATAGCGGAAGGCGAGACTGAACCGAGGTTCAATGTCATTACCTGGTACACCTCCGGAGAATACCGTGCGGCCGTCATAATGAGGCGTTCCCACCGACCGTCGCATTATTTCGCCGAAGGAGAGGGACATTTCACAACGAGCCCCGGCTGCGCCGACATGGCCGGCTGGTTCGTCCTTCCTGAAGCGTCTGATTTCGAGAGGCTCGATCAGAGATACCTGAGGGAGATCATAGACGATGTCACGCTTACCCAGGCTGAGGAAGAGCATCTTGTCTGGCGTCTTGTCAGGAGCCAGCGCAAGATAGAGGTCGGCATAGTATCTGCCGCAAAGATCCGTTTCGAGATAATTTCCGACGGCGCCGGTCCGCAGCAGGTATCCTACTGCGAAGGCAAGATCAAATACAACGGCGCCCTTTATGATGAACTGTATTTCGAGGCCCAGACCATATCCACCCTTTTCGCCGAGCCTTCGTTCATACTCCATGACGTCGTGATCGGAGTCGGTTTCCACTGGGAAAGGCGTCAGAGCCAGACATTTGCTGGTACCCTGAAATTCATCGTGGAGTCAGGCAAGGTGACCGCAGTAAACGTCATAGGGGTGGAGGACTACCTTCTCAGCGTTATTTCTTCCGAGATGAAGGCATCGGCCAGCCTCGAATTCCTCAAGGCCCACGCCGTGATTTCCCGCTCCTGGGTGATGGCTATGGCCGAAAGGCGAAGGAACAGGCGTTCCGCCGACAAGTTCGCCGGTCCCGGCGTCCTGCCAGATATGATTACCTGGCTTGACTCGAAAAAGAACGGAGCCGATGCGACGTCGCAGGATGGCGCTTTGAGGATAGTCAAATGGTTCGACGACTGCGACCACAAACTTTTCGATGTCTGTGCGGATGATCATTGCCAACGCTACCAGGGACTTACAATGGCTGTGGGAAAGAATGTCCGCCGGGCTGTCGACGAGACCTGGGGCCGGGTTCTGAAATATGACGGAAAACTCTGTGATACAAGGTTTTCCAAGTGCTGCGGAGGCCTTTCCGAACTCTATTCCACCTGTTGGGAAGACATTGATTATCCATACCTGCAGCCCGTTGAAGACCCCTTCTGCAACACTTCCGACGAGGCGGTCCTTTCCCAGGTCTTGAACGATTATGACTTGGAAACCAAGGACTTCTATGCATGGGAGGCTGAGTACGGGGTGGATGAACTCTCGTCCCTGATATCCACCCGCCTCGGTAAGGATATAGGAAAACTCGAGGCCCTGATCCCGCTTGAAAAGGGGCCTTCAGGAAGGATAAAGCTCCTTCGCGTAAAAGGCGACACCCTTACGGTAGATGTTGGCAAGGAACTGATGATCAGGAAGATACTGTCAACGTCCCATCTCAAGAGCTCGGCATTCGAGGCTGAGTTCCGCGGCGACAGGGTTATCCTTCACGGACGGGGATGGGGCCACGGCGTGGGCCTGTGCCAGATCGGAGCTGCGAGGATGGGGCATCTCGGATATCCTTACAATGAAATACTGGCCCTGTATTATCCGGGGGCGAAAACGGAATTGATTGATACAAGCAAAGATGAACAGCACTGACAGAAAGATTTCACCATGGCTCTGGGTCCCCACGCTGTATTTTGCCGAAGGCCTCCCTTATTTCATAGTCAACACCATTTCAGTGGTGATTTTCAAGGACCTCGGCATGGAGAACAGCCGACTGGCCCTGCTGACCAGCCTCATCGGCCTGCCGTGGCTGATAAAGCCCCTCTGGAGCCCATTCGTCGATATTTTCCGGAGCAAGAGATGGTGGATCGTGACGATGCAGCTGTGCATGGCAGCCGCCCTGGCCCTGCTGGCTGTGACACTGCCCGAATCATCCCCGTTCACATGGACCCTCCTGCTGTTCGTATTCACAGGCTTCGCTTCTGCATCCCACGACATCTCGGCCGACGGCTTTTATATGATAGCCTTGGACGAGAAGCGCCAGTCGGCTTTTGTGGGCATCAGGAACACTTTCTACCGCATTGCAATGGTGTTCGGACAGGGTGTCCTGGTGGTGCTGGCCGGATTGATTGAAAAGCGGACCGGGGCCGTTGCAAGGTCCTGGAGCCTGACCATATTGGCGACCTCCATCCTGATAGCCCTGGTGACCGTATACCACTTCTTTGTCCTTCCGCGTCCTGCCGAGGACATATCTGCGGGAAAGAAAGACGCCCGTGCGGTCAGCAAGGAGTTCTGGACGGCCTTCTACAGCTTCTTCACCAAGCCGGGCATCATACTGGCGATGTGCTTCATGCTGCTGTACCGCCTTCCTGAAGCCTTTTCCGTGAAGCTCTTGTATCCCTTCTTCAGCGATTCGGTGGGAGCGGGTGGCCTCGGGATGGACAAGGAAGCTTTCGGCCTCATATACGGCACGGCCGGCATAATAGCCCTCCTCGCCGGAGGGATCCTCGGAGGCTGGGATATATCCCGGCGGGGCCTGAAACGGTGCTTCCTTCCCATGGCCCTGAGCCTAGCCCTGCCTTGTGCGGTATATCTTTTCATGGCTGCGGTGCAGCCTTCTTCGGTATGGACGGTAGGCGCCTGCGTGGTGTTTGACCAGTTCGGCTATGGCTACGGCTTCACAGCCTATACTGTGTATATGATGCGTTTCGCAGAAGGGCCTCTCAAGACCTCCCATTACGCAATCTGCACGGGATTCATGGCCCTGTCGATGCTGCTTCCCGGCGCGGTGGCAGGATATCTGCAGGAAGCGCTCGGTTATGTGGGCTTCTATGTCCTAGTGATGTTCTGCTGTATCGCTACGGTTACTGTCACCCTCCTGGTGCGGCGTACGCTCGGGGCTTCGGAAGTTGAAACAAAACAAGACAAGTGATATGAAAAACGTTCTGATTACCATGGCTGTCCTGTCGGCGCTTTTCTCATGCGGCTCCGCCAAGAAGGCGGCCGTTCCTGTCCAGGAGACCGCCGCCCCGGCTCCTGCCGCCGAGGAAAATGCTGATGCTGAGCCCGTTGAGCCGGTCCAGACCAAATCTTTCGCAGACGTTCCGCCCGCCGGCGAAGGGAAGGTCGGCTATTCCATCGATCTTTTCAAGAAGTCCTGCGGAATCATGTCCCCGTCGAGCAATTTCATGGTCTCGCCGGTAAGCGCCGGCATAGCCCTGTCGATGCTTGCGGACGGTGCGGATGGCAAGACCCGGAAGGAAATAATCGACGCCCTCGGGGGAGAATCCTATTCCGGGATGATGCTGGAGCCGGTAGGCCCCGTCACCCTTACAAGCGCCAATTCGGTTTGGCTGCATTCCGGCGCGGAGATACTTCCATCCTATCTCGAAACCCTTTCCGGCAATTACGGCGCAATAGCCAGGGTGAGGGATTTCAATGACAAAAAGGTTCCGGGCGAAATCAATGCCTGGTGCTCGGAGAATACTGCCGGAAGGATCCCTTCCATCGTCGGAAGCATAGATCCGTCAACGATACTCATGCTGCTTAATGCCTTGTATTTCAAGGCCCCGTGGTCCAGTCCTTTCAACGAGGAAAATACTTATGAAGAGGAATTCCACGGAGTTAATTCAGATGTGAAGAGGCCTTTCATGCACCGGTTCGCCAAGATGTCCTATTATGAAAAGGATGGATACAAGGCCGTCCGGATCCCGTACCAGGGAGGCCATTTCAGGATGGTCGTGGTGCTTCCTCCCAAAGGCAGCAACCCTAAGGAAGCCGCCATCGCCGCAGACCCCTCCATGTTCCTCCAGGATACCGGGTTCGAATATCCGGAGGTGTCCCTGTCCCTTCCCAAATTCACTTTCGACAATCAGCTGTCCCTGGTCTCGATACTCAAGTCGATGGGAATCAAGTCAGCCTTCCGGGGCGCTGATTTCTCCAGGATGACGAAGGCAGACGTGGCTGTCAGTTCGGTGATCCAGAAATGTTTCATCGAGGTGAACGAAGAAGGCTCCGAGGCTGCCGCCGTGACGTCTATTACGGTCGGGCTCACTGCCATGCCAGGACCCAGGCCTGAGCCCAAGGTGATGAAAGTGGACCGTCCGTTCATTTTCGCCATAACTGACACAAAAGACAATATCTATTTCATAGGAAGGGTTTCCCAGCTATGACGAATCCATTGATAATCATTACAATGGCCCTTGCACTGACTTGCTCGGGCCCGGGAACCGTGAACGCCGTCACGACTCCTGAAAGGGAAGATGAGCCGTCACGGACCCTCGTAAAGACCGGAATTGAAGTGCTGAGGGACAGGGGTTTCGACATCCTTCAGGGAAAGCGCGTCGGCCTGGTGACCAATCCTAGCGGAGTCGACCGCAACCTTCGTTCCACCATCGATATCCTGTACAGTGCTCCGGGAGTCAGGCTCACCGCACTTTTCGGTCCGGAGCACGGCGTCCGCGGAGACGTATATGCCGGCGGCAAGGTCTCTGACGGCACCGATCCTGCCACATCCCTCCCGGTGTATTCCCTTTACGGCCAGACCAAGGAACCGACGGCTGCCATGCTCGAAGGCCTGGACGTAATGGTATATGACATCCAGGACGTGGGTTCCCGCTCTTATACTTTCATCAGTACGCTCGGTCTTGTGATGCGCGCCTGTGCGAAGGCTGGAGTGAAAGTCGTGGTACTTGACCGTCCCAATCCCCTCGGTGGGAACAAGGTGGAAGGCTGCCTTGTCGAGGACGGCTTCCACTCCTTCATCAGCCAGTTCAAGATACCTTATATCTACGGCCTTACTGTCGGGGAACTGGCGATGCTCATCAACGAGGAGGGCCTCAACAGGGGAATCTCCGGCAGGGAGGCGCACCTCAGGTGCGACCTGGAGGTGGTTCCTATGGAAGGCTGGACCCGGGATATGCTTTATACGGATACCGGCCTTCCCTGGGTGCTGCCTTCACCGAATGTCCCGTCCCCCCGTTCCGCGATCTGCTATCCTTCCGCCGGAATAGCGGGAGACATCCCCGGATACCTGAACATCGGAGTCGGATACACCATCCCGTTCGAGACCTTCGCCGCGGAATGGATCGACGCCGATTCCCTGAAGGAACTCCTTGACAGCTATGACGTTCCGGGAACGGCTTTCAGGACGGTGCATTATAAGCCGACATCCGGCCCGATGGCCGGGAAACTGCTTCACGGCGTACAATATTTTTATACTGACTACGAATCGGCGCATTTGACGTTAACCCAGTTCTGGGTGCTTCAGGCCGTGCATAAGCTGTATCCGGAGCGCAATCCTTTCGAAAGTTCCGCTACTGTTAAGGGACTTGACAGAGTTTGTGGTACGGATTATGTAATATTGAACTTCAGAAAGAACTTCAAGGTGTCCGACATCCAATCCTACTGGACCAAAGATGAAGATTCCTTCGGGGCTCTTTCGAAAAAGTACTACTTATACAAGTAACTAAAACTTTAAGTCATGAAAAGGTATCTCAACATAATGGCGACGGTGGCGATGGCAGCCATCCTCACCGGAGCGAACGCGGATCTCTCCGCGCAGGCCCGCCGCAGTGCGGCGACTCAGCGAAGCGGCGCCACCCGCAGCTCGGTTTCTGCATCTTCCGGCGCCCAAAGGTCTTCTGCCGCTGCAACCCGCAGCGCATCTTACGGAAGCTCTTCCAGGAGTTCTTCCTCAAGGAGCTACGTAACACAGAACACTACCACCAGCCGGAACACTTCCGGCAGCGCGACCAGAAGCGCGGCTACGCAGAACAACAATACCGGCAGGAGCACCTCTGCCACCTCCGGCACTGCAACGCGCAGCACATCGGGCACCGCCACCAGAAGCGCGTCCACTTCAGGTACTGCTACCAGAAGCGCGTCCACTTCGGGCACCGCAACCCGCAGCGCATCCACGCAGAACAACAATACCAGCAGGAGCACTTCTACCTCCTCCGGTACTGCAACTCGCAGCACATCGGGAAGCGCCACCAGGAGCGCCACTACTTCCGGTTCCACTACCAGAAGCGCGTCCACTTCAGGCACCGCAACCCGCAGCGCATCTACCCAGAACACAACTACCAGAAGGAGCACATCCACTTCTACCGGTACGGCAACCCGCAGCACGTCGGGAAGCGCCACCAGAAGCGCGACCACTTCCGGTACTTCCACCAGCGGTTCGGGCAATACTGCAACCAGAAGGGCTGCAACGATTGGGAACTCCACCAGAAGGTCTTCCGAAGCCTCCGATTCCGAGGACGGAACCACCCGCAGGGGCAACTCCAACGTAGCAAACCGTTCCACCGTATCCGTTTCGACTCCTGAAGGAGGAACGATCCGGAGCAACAGCAACATCACCCGCCGCGGTCTCTCGACCGTCACCGAGGAGACGGCCAAGAACGCATCCGCGAGCAAGAGCAACGCTGTAACCGCACGGGAGCCCTATCGTGACAGGGGCGGCAACTACCGCTACGACGACATCGGTTTCCGTATGGACAGGGAGCAGAACCTCCACAGGGTGCCTCCGCGCGACAGGGGCTATCTGGACTATCACCGTCCTGGCTTCTATTACGGCGACCATCCTCACTACTACGGATACAGGGTACACTACCTGCCTCCGCGCCACACGAGGATCCGCCACTGGGGCATCGACTACTACCTCTACAACGGAATCTACTACAGACTCTTCGGCGGTGTTTACATCGTATGCCGTCCTCCTTTCGGAACGGTGATCGAAAGAGCCATCGACAGGGCAATCTTCAATGCCGTAACCTTCTCCTACTACACCAATGTGTACAGGACTTACAATACGGTCTTTGACAACTACAATACTATTGCGGAGCAGAACCGCATAATCGCCCGGAACAATGCTACCATAATGGCGCAGAATTCCGCCCTGGCGATGAATGCGAACCGCGCGCTGTCGGCCTACGAGCTGGCCAACCAGCTCGGCCTGGTACAGAGCTACGCATATGCGAACTCCCAGTACTACTATCAGGACGGCGTGTTCTACATCGAATCCAAGGGCAAGTACTCAGTCATCATCCCTCCTGCAGGCGCTCTGGTGACCTCCCTCCCGGATGACTACGATGTCATCACGATGAACGGAATCGAGTATTACAAGGTGGACGACACCGTTTACAGGACCACCCTCGTGGACGGCATCCCTTACCTTGAGGTCCTCGGACAGATGTACGGCAAGCTCGCAAGCCAGTACAACTACTACAACTGATTGATTACCAAAGAATAGATTCGCTCCAACGAGTCGCCTTTACCAGAAGATACCAACGTGATGCCGGGACCGTCCGAGGTCTCGGCATCATTGCGTATGAGTCCTTCGCGGAGCATTACGTCCCTGAGGTGGGCGGCTACGGCGGGGGCCGGATCCATAACGGTGACGCCTTCACCGGCTATACTGCGGATGACATCGATAAGGAAAGGGTAGTGGGTGCAACCGAGAACTATCTTGTCGGCGCCGGCTTCGATGAGGGGAGAAAGACTCCTGCGGACGGTTTCTTCGGCTTCCGGTCCGGAAAGGACGCCCCGCTCGACCATTTCCACAAAGCCTTTTCCGACACTCTCGGCTATCTTTACCGTCTTTCCGTATTTCTCCTTGGCGCTGAGGTATTTGTCCCCTTTGAGGGTGGCTTCCGTGGCCAGGACGCCGACCACTCCGGTGGTTGTCGTCAAGGCGGCCGGCTTGAGAGCCGGTTCCATTCCGATGAACCTGACTTCCGGATATTCTTCGCGTAGCGTTGCAACGGCGGCGGAAGTAGCCGTGTTACAGGCTATTACTATGATATCGGCTCCTTCCCGAAGCAGGAAGTCGGTGATGGCGCGGCTTCGGCCCAGGATGAATTCCCGGGATTTTCCGCCATATGGACAGTTGGCATTATCGGCGTAATATACATATTTCTCACGGGGGAGAACCTTGTATATTTCCCTGAAAACCGACATTCCGCCGGAACCTGAGTCGAAAATCCCTATCATATGACGCAAATATAACAAACAGATATCGAAAAACCATTGGTCGGATTCAATTTGGCCCGTATAATTGGAAAATCCTGCAGGAATGGTTATATTTGAAAGATGAAATTGTTAAAGATAATATTGGCAACTGTCGCTGCCGTGCTGCTGTCTTCGTTCGACGTAGGGGCTGTCGGTGAGAAATACGACTCGCATTATATTGTGGTAGACAAAGGTGCGTTCACCCTTTCGTTATATTCAAAGGACGGCGTGATGATGAACTCCTGGCCGGTCGCTACCGGCATCAATCCCGGAAGGAAGCGCCGCACCGGAGACAACAAGACGCCCGAGGGTAAGTTCAAGGTAACCTGGGTACAGAACACCAAAGGGGTTATGTACGACTACCACGACGGCGTCGGCAAGGTGGAGGCCTACGGCCCCTGGTTCATTCATCTGGAGACCCCGGGATTCAAGGCTATCGGCATCCACGGCACCTGTCCCGAAAGGGATTCCCGTATCGGGACCAGGGACAGCAAAGGTTGCGTCAGGCTACATAATGCGGACCTGCTGGAACTGTTGCCATATGTCGGTAAAGGGATGTCGGTTACCGTTATCCCAGGGGAGAAAGACCTTGAAGTTGATGCTGACTTAATTGCCAAGTAATTGATAATCAATGATAACATCTGAACAGATAAAAGAGTTGCGTTCGAGGGTTGAGGCGATGGAAAAGTGCCTCGACATCCAGTCGAAGCGCTCGGAAGTCACTTCCCGTGAACTCCAGTCGCAGGCGCCGGATTTCTGGAACGATCCCAAGGCGGCTGAGGTTTTCCTCAAGAAACTTGCCTCCCTGAAGTCATGGGTTACGGATTACGACAAGGCCCGGGAGGCAGTCGATGACCTCGACGTGCTTTATGATTTCGCCAAGGAGAGTATCTCGGGGAGTGAAGAGGACAACCCTGAGGGCACGGAGGAAACCCGTGAACTCGACGCCGCTTATGCCGATGCCGTTTCAAAAGTCGAGGCTCTGGAACTCAGGAATATGCTTGGCGGGGAAGGGGACAGCCTCGGAGCCGTCCTGACCATCAATTCAGGAGCCGGCGGCACGGAGGCCAACGACTGGTCCTCGATGCTTATGAGGATGTACCTGAGATGGGCGGAGCGCAATTCGTACAAGGTGACCGTCACTGATCTGCTGGAAGGCGACGAGGCCGGAATCAAATCCGCCACCATCCAGGTCGAAGGTGATTATGCCTACGGCTACCTCAAGGCTGAGAACGGAGTGCACAGGCTGGTGCGCATATCTCCTTTCAATGCGCAGGGCAAGCGCCAGACCACCTTCTCGTCGGTTTTCGTCTATCCACTGGTCGATGACAGCATCAATATAGAAATCAATCCTTCGGACCTGGAATGGGATACTTTCCGTTCCGGAGGCCACGGCGGCCAGAACGTCAACAAGGTCGAGACCGGGGTCCGCGTCAGGCACATCCCTTCAGGGATAATGGTAGAAAATACCGAGACGCGTTCCCAGCAGGACAACCGCCAGAATGCCCTCCGTATCCTGAAGTCGCGCCTTTACGACATCGAGCTCAAGAAACGTCAGGAAAAGCAGGCTGAACTTGAGGGCCAGAAGAAGAAAATCGAGTGGGGCTCTCAGATACGCAATTATGTTCTGCATCCTTACAAGCTTGTTAAGGACCTGAGGACAGGCGTCTCCACCGCGGATACCCAGGGTGTCCTCGACGGGGACCTCAATGACTTCATGAAAGCCTTCCTGATGGGTAACGGCGCCGCCGTGGCACCCGACGAAGATGATATATAGTTTTGATATGAAAAAGTATTTGTTTGCCCTTGCAGCCGTTGCGCTGCTGTTCGCCGTTTCCTGCAAAAAAGATAGTAAGCCTGGCAATGACGATGAGCCGGCAATTGTAGTCCCCGAAGGAGCGGTGGATCTTGGTATTGTGATGACCCGGGAAGACGGGACTACCTATGAATTGTATTGGGCTAAGTCCAATCTGTCTGACAGTGGCCTTTGCCCCAATGAATGGGATTACGGAGATTACTATGCCTGGGGGGAGACGGAGCCGTATTACACCAGCCTGGATCCGCTTGGCTGGAAGGATGGCAAGACCGGCTACAACTGGTACACCTACAAGTGGAGCGGCGATAACT
>JAEEGL012242858.1_pt1 | contig 12770 bp, 10 predicted proteins | sample 9134231 | NCBI WGS metagenome assembly JAEEGL01 (sample SAMN16246548, study PRJNA631951) | gut metagenome | biome: gut microbiome; feature: rumen; material: fiber-attached | host: Bos | place: Iran: Karaj | collected 2018-10 | reverse complement strand
CGGCAACAGTCAGGTTATACATGAGCAGGATTTTGTCGTCCGGGACGAGTGTGTTCGTACCCGTCAGTGTGCCCTTCAGTTCGCATGAGAGACCGTCTGCACTCACGTTCTTGGCCTCAAGGTAACCTCCGAGCAACTCGTTGTCGGTTACATTATAAACATATACCTCCTCGTTCTCCACGAATTTCGTGGCGATGGCGGGTGTGCCGCTGTTGTCGAACTCCACGGCACGGGTCTGTGCGCCGTCACCGAAGGTGGCGGGAATGCTAACGGTGTAGGTTTTCACCTCAGCGTTTTGCTGCAGGTCGTTACTAGCGATGTTGTCCTCACTGGAGCAGGCCGTCATGGCCAGTGCTGCGGCGCCCATGCAGAGCGCGGCGGCTATATTCAAGAAACTGTTCTTTCTCATAATCTTTCTGATGGTTAAAGGGTTCATGACTCCGGCCACTCCGTCGGGATATAGGGGTCTCTTTCTCCACTTCCCGCCAATAGCTGCGGGGCCTGTCTCAATTCGTACACCTTCATCGAAGGTTTTGCGTACTTTCGTTTCTCGTTGATAGTTGTCATTGTCGTTATTTTGATTAAAGTTTAATTGTTGCTTGACTAATTCGCTTGCAATTGGCCGAGCGTGAGCAGTCTCGCGGCGTTTGCGCCGACAAAGTTACAAAGAATTTGCAAAAGAGTGTCACCTTACACCTTTAAATAGTGTTAAACGTGTGTAATATGCTATCAGAATTATGCTTTGAATACCATCATGTCCGCCAGTTGCAGGAAATAGTCGTTTGACCAGATGTCGAGCTCGTGAGGGTCGTCAACAAACGAAGTTACATCTTGCTTAACGAGGTTGATGTCCGTATTGCTTAACTTTTCTCTAAGCATTTCCATGAATTCTTCCTTGCTGACGGTTTTGCCTGAGAATTCATGAATTCGCTCTTGTAAATGCTTAAAATCGAGAGGCACATGATGACGAACGTACCACTCGAAATCGTACCAGTCGCGTCCCTTAATGCGACGCTGCCATGCACGATAGACCAATGCATGCATCTTGCCGGCATAGAGATAAGGCAGAGTCAGACAGCGTGTATAGAAAGAGAACGGTTGCGCTAACATCTTTTGTTCTGTGTCAAACCCCAAAGGTGGATCTGTGTCCATCTCTATTTTTACCTTTATCGTTTTCTTTGTTTGAAACTTTATATCATATACCTCTGTATTCTCCTTTAGGAAAGCAGACTCTACCCGTCCGAAAATTTTCTTCTCCTTTTTCTGGATAATTACTTCCAATCCAGCTTTACGAAATTCTTCAATGATGAAGGGAAAATAGTTTTCCAGATGAATCTCTGGATTCTTCTCTGTAAGAGTGAAATCCATATCTTCAGAGAAACGGGGTAATTCGTGAAAAATTCGCAGGCATGTACCCCCATAGAATGCTGCATGCTTGAAGAATCCACCACGAAACAATCCGGCAAGCGCAATACGTTGCATCACTTCTTGCTCAACATTGTACCCCTCAGTTCTGCGCTGTTGGCTTATCTCTGCCACCATTTGATTGTAGAGAGTCATAACTTCTTTATAATTTTTATAAGATTTTGTAGTATTTGAGTTTTGCGGTGATATTGGGCACATTGCTCAATGATGTTGATGTCGAAGTCACGAAGAGCATCGGTATCAAATCGAATGTCCTCTTCCAGGTACTGCCAAAGTGCTCTGACGGATTGACCTGGTATATATCTGTCATGCAAAATCGTATCACACAGAGCCTTCTCTGGAGAAGCCATCAGCATGGTTACCCCCTTCTGCTCGTCTTTTACCATCCTGATACCAATGTTGTAATATCCCTCTTGCATGTGGTAGTAGGCGTAACGTCCAAGAGGAGAGTCATAATGTCTTGACCGTTGGGTGGTAACAGACGTAACCACTGTCACCATTTCTGGTATCAGTCCATACCAGTGAGTCGCCCACTGCAGTGATATATAGGAAGGGCCGTAGATGTGGTTTGCATACAATCCCTTTGCGTATGGTTTTCCACTTAGTTCCTGATTGACGACATACAGTCCCCGTCTCAGTCGTATTAACTCGCCACTTTTTTCTAATGCCAGTATCTTATCGTCTGGTGACGACAACTTATTAAAACAACCATACAGTATATCGGTTGTTATTGGAACATTACCAAATTGCAGTAACGGATTCTTTTCCATAAGACATGTTTTGTGCTGCAAAGTTATTAAATATTACGCAGAAAACCGAAAAAAACTCGGATAACACTACAATATTTAACAACTTTTATCTAAAATCCCCTTCTTCTTGCATTTTATAAGAAGCGGAAATCATAATATGCAAAGGAAAAAAAACGGAAGTCGATGACTTCCGTTTCCTGTTTTATTCTTTAAAAAGTTTCCCTACGAGCCAATCAGATTAGAAAGCGAGGCAGGAGCGAACATAGAGGTTAAATTGTTTATCGCTAGAGATGACACAGGACAGGTACCGCTGACAAACAGAGCACAGTTTTCAGAAGCTCAGGTTCAAGTCTAGTCAGTGAAGAAAAAAAATCGGGCTCACCATTTGGTGGGCTCGTTTTTTTTTCGTACCTTCGCAGGCAAAAGCATCAATTGTAACAAAAATAACGTATGAAGAGAACAATTCTACTCTTACTGTCGGTTATGATGACTATCATCATGACGGCAGGCAACGTGACTCCCGAACAGGCACTGCAACAGGCGCAGAACTTCCTGCAGCAGACACCCATGGGTATGAAGAGGAGTCAGGCTGAGGTTCCCCAGCTGAAGATGGCGGGACGTGTCAGCGGACTCTATGTGTTTAATGCCGAAAGGAACCAGGGCTTCGTCATTGTTTCAAACGACGACCGCACCGCAGCCATCCTGGGCTATAGCGAGACGGGAAACCTCGACCCGGACAACATGCCTTGCAACATGCGTGCGTGGTTGCAGGGCTATGCCGACGAGATAGCGTGGCTGGACGAGCACAACGTCCAGCTGACAGGGGTAGCAGATTCTCGCCGCGCGTCAGCCGTCAAGACGCCCATTGCCCCGCTGGTAAAGACGCATTGGAATCAGGATGCGCCGTATAACAACCAGTGTCCCTATTATAAAAACGAAGGCAGCAGTTACTCCTATAATACGACTGGAGGAGAGGGTTACCAGCACTGTGCTACCGGTTGTGTGGCAACAGCAATGGCGCAGGTGATGTATCATAATCAGTGGCCGAAAGAGGCTACTACAGCCATTCCTGCATATACTTGGAAAGAGATTTCTTTAGAACTACCTGCCACGACCTTCGACTGGGCCAATATGCTTTTGTCATACGGAGGTGGTGCAAGCGACGAACAAAAAACGGCTGTAGCAACGCTGATGCAGTATTGCGGCTATTCTTTGCAAATGACCTATGGCCCATCTTCTTCTGCCTATACTTCAAACATTGCCGATGCACTTCAAAGCTATTTCGATTATGCGACGACGACAACTTATGTCCACCGCAGCAACTACACGTATGCCAATTGGATTGAACTCATCTACAACGAACTGAAGCAGGGACGCGCTGTCGTCTATCGAGGAACATCGGCTGGTGGCGGCCATAGCTTTGTCTGCGACGGCTATCAGGGTGAAGACTTCTTCCATTTCAACTGGGGATGGGGTGGACAGAGTGACGACTACTTCAAACTCTCTGCAACGAATCCTTACGAGCAGGGTATTGGCGGCAGCAGCAGTAATGAGGGTTTCGTTTATGACCAGGGTGCTGTCGTAGGTATTCAGAAGAACGGAGGAACGGGAACCGTATTGGATAATGCCAGCAACTTCGCTCTTGTTGATAATGGCGTCACTTTCAGCACCAATCCTACGCAATATCAGGAAGTGGAGATGACGCTGAATATCGGAAATGACGGCCCCGATGATTTCGACGGAGATATCGGGTGTGAAATATGGTATGAGTCTAGTACGGACAATTGGGACAATGTGGAAAATGTATATTGCCACGCAGTTATTCCTAAAGGTGGCGGTACCGCTACAGCGAAATTTACTCCCAAGAATGCAGGCAAATATAAAGTGAAACTATTCCGAGCTGGTTTGTATATTTCTTCAAGCGAATATATAGTTTCTGTGGCTGAAGGTTCCACGGCACCTACAACCGATAATATTGTTCTGGGGCGTAGCGCGTCTGTCGAGACTGAAGAACTCATTGAGGGTAAACTTTATATCTATGGATCTGTGTTTAAAGGCACGCTTACCGTTACGAATCCTGATCCAGACAATAATTACAATGGGTACTATCAATGTGATTTGTATGGTAAGAATAATACACGCTTGTTTCATTTTGTAGAGAAGATAACTGTCCCTGCCAATGGCAGTATCAACATTCCTATATCATATACAGGCTTGAACGTCAATGAAAACTATCGTGTTTATGTTACTTATATAAAGAATGGTACTTGGACTGACTGGGATAAGGTTGCTACTTATACTGCCAAACCAGGTATCGTGACCTATCGAGCTGATGGGACGCTGACTATCGCCAAAGTAACGTCAGAATTCTATGATGCTCCAGACGACATATTAGCGGTAGATATGACGGGAGCGGGCATTAAATATGCTACGAGTGCTGAGCCCAACTGTCTGTTTATCATCGGTGATGGAGATCCTTCCCCCACTGGTGTTGGTAACACCATTGTCAAGAGCGGCTCGTCATATACTGCCAGTGATATTACATTGACGGATGGTAACGACTTCTATTCGCCCGTCAGCTTCACGGCAAACCACATTGAGTTCACTTACGACAACGACCGTTTCGGTTATGGCACGCAAGGCTGGAATACCATCATGCTGCCCTTCGATGTCTCGTCAGTGACAGTCAACGGCCGACCTGTCGACTGGTTCCACAGTGGCAGCGATACCGGCAAGCAGTTCTGGTTAAGGGAATTCATCAGCGACGATCCTGGCGTGGTCAACTTCGGTGATGTGTCTGACGGCATGAAGGCCAATACGCCATACCTCACTGTTTTCCCGTATAAAGACTTGAATGCAGCCTCCAGCGTGGGTAACATCGTCATCAAGTTTGTCGGTGAGTATGCCGATGTCCACAAGAGCAGTGAATTAAGTTCCGTCACTGCCGGAAACTATATCTTCAAGGGTACAACTATGACCAATGCAACTCCCGACATCTACACCATCAATGCCGTTGGCAATAGGTTCGATTTGGGCAGTGGCTGTGCACCCTTCCGCGCTTACTTCAAGACGATTTCCTCAGGACCCGCTTTCGATAGCCTCAACATTGGCACTGGTGGCGGTACGACGGGCATTTATCAAGTTGAAAGTGGAAAGTTGAAAGTGGAAAGTTCAGAGATTTACGACCTGCAAGGCCGTCGTGTCGAGAATCCCACGAAGGGTGTGTATATCCAGAATGGCCGCAAGGTCGTGATTAAGTGAGAGAAGAACTGAGCTTGCTCGAGTTCTTCCGAACGGGAACGAGCTCGAGCTTAAGCTCAAATATTCATAAAGGGTAGGCTCGTTTTTTTTCGTACCTTCGCATACAAAACGAGAGAATAGCATGATAAAAGAACGGACCCGCGATTTGTTTGTCATTCACCATTGCGAGGACATCAACTACCAGTATCAGAACGGGCTGAACAGCCTGTATCTTAACTTCCCTGTGCACTAGAGAATGAGTTGTTAAAATATCTTAAGAAAGTGCTTGAAATTTGCGAGAGATGGAAACATTATATACTTTTGGGGTCAAATATATAACATAACTAAAATCATAAAATTGTGGAACATAGTACGACGATGAAGCGGATAATCATCTTTGCATTAGGACTGCTGACGGCTGTCACCATGATGGCCCAGATTCCCTATTACGCTGCCACCGTGGGCAACGGGAAGCTATATGGCTATTCGTCGGTGAAGTTCCGACCTGGCATCAACCATCAGGAAACCTATACCACCTTCCAATACGGTCTGGGCGACCATTTCGCCACTGGCATCGACCTATACACTGGCCCCAACAGCAGCTATTGGGGCGGACTGGTGCGTTATGGGCGGCAGTTCAGCCGTTGGTTCAATGCAGGTGCAGAAGTCACCCCGTCGTTCAATCTCAACAACTCCTTCCGCTTTGCCTACCTCACCTCAGCACTCTACCTCAATGGCGCCATTTCGGCCAACGGACGCCTGTTCTGGTGTACCAACACATGGTGGATAGTGAACGACGGCAGCGACAACACCTTCTCCAATTACGAGTATCTGGGCTATTCCATTCCCCTGAACAACGGTCGGAGCATAACACCGATGGTCGGAGCTATCCATTCGTGGAAGATGGATCAGGACGTGGATATTGCCGCAGGATTCTACTATACCATCAAAAATTGGAGCTTCTATGTCTGGGGAAACGATTTCCTGAAGTCGCATCCGCGAGTCGTCCTCGGCATTGATTTCGCCCTATAAAAGATGACACACAGGTACCGCTGACAAAAAAACCGGATTACTGCAAGAATAATCCGATTTTTATCATTATAGTGACAAATGCCATTATTTATGGTGTTACAGGTACAGGAGCAACGGTATAAACGTAGGTCGTGGTGCCGTCACTGTTATCAGTCTCTGACGTCAGCGACACCGTAAAGTAAGGTGCCGCAAGGTCGCCAGCGACCTGTCTGGTAGGATATGTATAGTCGTCACGGTAATAATTTCGACACTGAATACCCTTGGTATAGCTGTAATCACTATCGCTATTATAGTAAGGCGATTGGCAGGTAATAGTCAACGTGTATGTGCCGCCGTTAGCTGTACTAAGTTTCAGATAATCGCCTGAAAAGTCATCTCCAAAGGCCAGAGAAAGAGCTGTCCAAAAATTACTGCAATTGATAGTGCAATTTCCGTCAAGCACTAAGTTTAGGGTATAATTATTACCTTCCCCGGAAGTTCCCATTATCGCTGTACCTCCATCATAGGTAGCTGTCAGATTCTTCAAGGTCACATTATTGACATATGCTTTGTTAAAATCAAAATAATATCCCATACTCGTTCCCTCAATGGTAATGTTATTATCAGTGAAAGAATATTCATCGTTATAAGGCTCTGCAGTGGACCCTGTTATCGTCGGCATGACGTATTGGGTCTTGTAAGCGAGCGTTATGTTTCCATAATAATACTTACCATTTTGGAAGCCACCTGCAGGGGCTGTTCTTACCTTTTCATAGACAACACCGTCGGAAGCTGTTGCGGTAAAAGTCAAGTTTTCTGTAGCAGGAGGTGACTCGTAATTAAAGCGGATGGGCAGATAAAAATCATGGTTTCCATCGATGGTTGGGTTACTAATTTGTCTTGTATTACCTCCCCTGTTTTTGGGTCCCCCCAGGGGTGTATATATATTGACGAATGGGCCGCTGGGCGGGAAGGTGGCTACAGTATAATCCGATGTGATAACTAATTTCGTAATTGTTGGATAGATTGCTGGGGGATTACCATCCTGTCCTGTGAAGGAGAACCTAAACCGGAACATTGACTGTAGGGGCAGAAAAGTGGCTGTCGTATTCTCAGCGTCATCAGTTTTGCAGAGATCGAGCGTATAGCCGTCAGTGGCATTACCGCTAATGGCTTTAATCTTCATGGTTGCCTTGGCAAAATCACAATCCGATGCTGCGGCTGCTGAACCATCAGCAAGGCTGATAGAGACTGGTCCCGAGTTAGCATATTTAAATCCACAACTTGCGGGATTCTCATCAAAAACATTCATATTATAGCATAATGTCAAGACATCCCCAACTTCGGGCGCTACGGGGAATTTCACGGTTCCAGTTAGTGTGGTGCTAGTACCATCACTTGTCGGAGACAGCGTGGTAGCCGTAGTTCCGTCACAAGCAAACTCATTTTTCTCCTCGATACACACATAGATGAGGTCGGTTGTGGCAAAGGTTGCCGTAATGGAGCTGCCGTCGGTGCCGAAGGATACTGCGCGGGTTTCTGCGTCGTCACCAATGGTGGCGGGGATGTTCACTTTATATACTGGAGTTTCTTGTGTTGGTTGGGGAGCGTTGGTTGCGGCAAGGTTGTCCTCACTGCTACATGCCTGAAGACCTATCATGCCTACACAAAGGCCTAAAAGATAGCTATAGTGTTTCTTTTTCATTGTGTTCTTGTTTAATAGGGTTTGTTACTTGGATAAAATCTCAACCTGTTTCTCACGATCTATTCACCCTCCGGCCAGGGAATAGGCTCATAGGGGTCGCGGACGCCACTGGATAGCAGAATGGTATCACTCTTTTTCATCTCGTAAATGAGCATTGTCGGACGCTCGTACTTTCTTTTTCTGCGAGTTTCTTTCATAAAGGGTTAGTTGTTAAGTGAATAGTATTTGTTTCCCGCAAAGATAGTGACAAAAAAGGAGAAAGCAGGGACAAAACAAAAAAATTCGACGGACAAATTCCGATTTTGTCCGTCGATTACACTTTTTGGGGGTAAATCATTGATTATTCTTCCACTCGGTGGGGGTCATGCCGGTGAAATCGCGGAAAGAACGGACGAGGGCTTTGTCGTTGGCAAAGCCGGATTCGGCGGCAACGGCGGCGAGCTTCATGTTGGGATTGTTGCGCATGAGCTGCTGGGCATGGCGGACGCGGTATTCGTTGACGAACTGCGAGACGGAACAGCCGCGCGAGGAATTGATGCAGTCGGAGATGTAGCGGCTGTTGGTATTGAGGGTGGCGGCGAGGTCGGAGAGTTTCAGACCGGAACGCAGGTAGAGCTGCTCGTCCTCCATGATTTGCACCAGACGCTGCATGAGTTGTTCCTGACCGGCAGAAAGCCGCTGGGCGTCGGGAGCAGAGGTTGCGGAAACATCGGAGCCCATTGTGGAAGGCTCTCCACTGTGCCCTGCGGTTTTCCACTGGGACAACCGCCGACGCTTCACCCAAACCAACAGGCCCAACAACGCCAGCAAGGCCAGCGCAAAGTAAAGGGGCCAGTAACGCTGGGAGAACGTCATCGGTGCTTCGGCAGCCTCGTCAGTACGATTGCCGACGGGGAACAGCCAGACGCATTTGGTGGGTGTGAACCATGTACCGCCACGGGCAATGCCACCCGTAGTAAGCAGGTTGCCGTCGGGCGTCAGGACGGGGATGCCGCCTGCGGCCTCGGGCAATGGGTCGGCATAATAGAGCGACAGGGCAGCGGGTCGTTGGGCATATTCAATGCAAAGGATATAGGTGCGGCCAATGGTGTCGCCACCCATGATGTAACCGCGCTGCGACTGGCGGTCGACAATGACGGGCGTGTTATAGATGATGGAATCCTGCCCGTACTTCATTGGAACGGGACTGGCGGTAGGGAGCAGTGAGAAAATGGTGTCGCGCACCTCACAGATAGCCACACGCCCCAAGGAATCGCATACAGGCAGCAGATAGGCGAAGAGGCCTTGTTCCATATCGCCGATAAAGCTGTCGTCCGTACGGGGAGCATTGGGAAGCAGGTAGGGTTGCCACGTATCGAACAGCGGCACGCGGAACGGTGCGCCTTTCAGTCGGTCGACAATGCAGTTGTTGCGGATGACTTTCCCGTAGTTGTCCCATAGGCCGCTTACCACCATCACGTCGCTGTCGGACAGGCAAAAGAGGTAGGGCAGGCTGCGCGGCACAGACACCTCGCGGACGGTTTCAAAATACATGCCACCGTCGTAGGTCTCAATGGCATCAGCGTGATACCAGTTGCCAGCGGCGACGACCTGTCCGTTGGGGAGTTCGACGGCAGAAACATGGGCCCGCCGCCGGTCGAGACAGCCGAAGCCCTCGAACGTATGGGTAGCGGGGTCGTAGCGTTCTGCCTCGATGGTCTGACCGACGCCGAGATTCTCCTTATAGCCGCCTGCCAACAGCACCTGACCACTGCGTAGCGGTACGCAGAGGCCGTCGTCGTGGGGATAGGCCATCTGCACCACATGCCAATGGCCGTCCTTCAGGTATTCTGCTGTCGGGGTCGGTACAAAGCTGGTGGTATGGCCTCCTGCCACTGTCAGCTCGCCATTGGCGGCATAGAACGTAGCGTGAGAGAATCGCGGTATATTCAAGTCTGGCAGCCGTTCCGGCTCAATTTTCGTCACAGGAACTGTCTGTGCCGACAGCGTCAGCACAGACAGCACTGCCAAACTAAGGATATACGCCCTTGCAATCATGTTGCAAAACAGGGCCTACTTATTCATGAACACTCGACCATTCGAGATGTAGAGCCCCTTTCGGGCGGTGTTGCTGTCAACACGGCGACCATTGAGGTCGTACCAGACACCGGTTGACGACTGGTCGACGGTGACACCCTGGATGGCTGTGAGAGGCTCGATGGTGAAGAACTCCTTCCAAATGGGAGCTTCCTTATAGGCCTCCATGACAATGTCGTCAGGCACATAGAGCTTGCAGTTCGCCTTGTCAACCTCGGCAAAGACGGTGTTGTCCTCACACACAGGCGGTTCAGAGGCGTTACAGGTGAGTTCCGTCAAGAGCTTGCAACCGCTGAAGTTGTTCTTGCCGATGCTCTGCAGTCCACTGCCTAAGGAAATGTTTTGGGCATTGTCGGCACCGCCAACGAACATGCCCGGCTCTATCCTCGTCACTTCAGGACCTACCAAAATCTGCCTTATCGGACATTCACTGGCCAGGAACGGGCTTATGCCGTTGGTGAACGTCAGATTCTTGCCCATATAGAAATACTCCAAGTTGCTGACGTAACAGAACATGCCTGACTCCGTGCCGGGGTCGTTGCCCATCAGGCACGAACCTTGGCCGTCGGCAATGGTAAGGCGCTTCAAGCCACTGCCTGCAAAGGCATAGCAGCTGATGTTCCTGATAGTACGGGGAATGACCAGAGTCTCCAATTGATAGCAATTGGTGAACGCCCAGTCGCTTAATTCCTCGATAGCTCTCGGCAACTGTACGCTCTTGAGGTTATAACAGTTCTTGAAGGTGTTCGGCTGGATGACATGGACGGGCAGGGGGAAATTGATGCTTCCAAGGCTTTCACAATTCTCGAAGGCCGATTCACCGATATCTTTGAGCGAAGTACCAAAGGTGACGGTTGTCAAATTAACACAGTCACGGAAGAGTGCGTAGGGAATACTTGTCACATCATCGCCTATGGTGACCTTAGTCAACGTCTCTGAGGGTGGATTGACTCCCGCACTCAGCGGCAGGAAGCCGTTTTCATCGTAGGTGATGTTACGGCCAATGTAGATTTCCGACAATGACGTGTCGCCGTTGAAGGGACCTTCCAAAGCGTCATTGACAATGGTCAAGGGATAGTCACCGTCAACGATGGTGAGCGTCTTCAGTTTCTTCATGTCCGCAAGTACACCACTGCCAAGAGTCTGTATCGCTGTAGGAATGCTAAACGTCTCAAGGCCGCTGTCAGAGAAAGCATGTTTGCCGATTTCCTTCAGCGACATGGGCAAACTGATGCTCCTCAGCTGCCGGCAAGAGGCGAAGGCTCTTTCCTTGATGGCAACGAGACCAGTGGCTGTCTTCACATTCTGCAGCGATGTGCAGTTGAGGAAAGCCTCCTCTTCGATGGTGGTCACATGACTGCCTATGGTGACATCCTGCAGTTTGGTGCAATTGGCAAACAATAGAGCGGGAATGGTTTTCACCTTATCGCCGAAGGTCGCTCTCATCAACGATGTGGCAGGGGAGAAGTCACCGCCGGACAAAGGCAGAAAACTCTTCGTATTGTAGGTGAGGTCGCGGCCGATATAGATTTCCATCAGCGTGGTACACCCACTGAAGATACCACCCTCTGGCGTCTCTTTGGTAATTCCCAAGAACAACGGATCGTCACCATCGGCAAAGGTGATTTTCCTCAGATAACACATGTTGCAGAAGGCATTGTCGTAAACATCCACTACGCTGGCAGGAATAGTCAGCTGATTGGTCAGACAGTCAGCCAACGCATATTCACCGATAGCCGTCACGCGGTAGCCATTGGGTGCTTTCGCGGGAATCTCCCTCAGCGAAGAAGGATAGGCAACACGCTGATGGGTGGTTGGATCTACCGCATAGGTCAACGATGCAGTCTGTGTCTCATCATTATAGATGAATGACAATTCTTGCGCTCCTGCGGCTATCGTCGTCAGGATCAGCGCGAGGGTAAGTAATAGTTTCTTCATGTTAGTAATAAATTAAAAGGCGGACCGTTTTACGAGTCCGCCGTTATAAGGTTCGGGATTATTTCAGGCCCATGATGTCCTGAGCAGCTTTGTACTCGGGGTCGATGGCGAGGATTTGCTCGGCATACTCCTTAGCTGCAGGGATGTTCTTGTCGAGGTAAGAACCGAACATCAGATAGTGGAGACCGTACTTCAGCATGGTGTTCTCGCTCTTTGAGCGGTCGGCCTTGCTGGAGAGCAGGCTGACAACCTTCTGGTAGTAGGGCTTGGCCAGACGCTGGGCCATGTCCTTATCGGTCTTATTAATGAGCTCGGCACGCTTGTAGTTGGCATAAGCCTCCTGAACGGGGAACTTCTCGGCAATGGTGGCATAGACGTCGGCTGCCTTGTTGAGCAGGGCATTCTTGGTGGCGTCGTCGGTAGCCTCGCTGGCAAACGAACTGTAGATGTCAGCCAGGGTCTCGTAGTCGTCGACCTTCACCTCAGGCTTGCAAGCCAGGAACTCCTGATAGTACTTGATAGCATTGTCGAGGTCGCCGTCCTTCTTGTGAGAATTAGCGAGGGTCTTGAGGATGTCCCAACGCTTGATCATAGAAGAGTCGCTGACGAGGTCGAGAGCCTTGTGG
>JAEEGL012061720.1_pt1 | contig 12770 bp, 14 predicted proteins | sample 9134231 | NCBI WGS metagenome assembly JAEEGL01 (sample SAMN16246548, study PRJNA631951) | gut metagenome | biome: gut microbiome; feature: rumen; material: fiber-attached | host: Bos | place: Iran: Karaj | collected 2018-10 | reverse complement strand
ATTGATCGAGGCGATCTCAATAGCGGAAGCTATATTCAGCGGCTTTACCACCGATCCGGGCTCGTAGGCTTCGGAGATACAGTAATTTCTCCATATCTCGTTCATACGCTCTACCTGGTCTTCTTCGCTCATACCTGCCAGCTCCATAGCGCTCACAAGCCCCGTCAGATCCCTCGGGTTGTTAAGATCGTACCATCCCGAAGAATCCATGGCCAGGATCTCTCCCGAGTTGGGATCCATAACAACAACAGCCGTGTTTTTAGCTCCCTTTGTGTTGTTCGGCCCGATCTCATGAGCCTTCTGGAAAGTCTCTATGGCCTTGCGGACGATCTCCTGGATGTTCATATCTATGGTGGATATCACGTTATTGCCGTTCTTCGGCTCTATGATCGTCTGCTCGACATCGGCGTCGGAATTGAAATATCCGAACTTGCGTCCGCTTACGCCGTTCAATACATCGCTGTAGTATCCTTCGATCCCCCACGAGGCCTCGTTCTGGTCATATGTAAATCCTATGACATCGCAGGCCTGTGAATTCTGCGGATATATCCTTCTGTAGGACTCTTCGAACCAGATACCGTTTATAAAGCTTCTCTCCTGCTTTTCCTCTTTCGTGAGGGCTTCGTTGTCCGTATCGCAGTAAGCTTCAAAGGCCTCTTTTTCGGCCATGGTGACGTCATCCAGAAGCACCTGGTACTGGCTTCGCTTTGTCTCTTCTCCTTCGAGTATATCCGTTATCTTCTTTTTGGGGATCCCGAACTGCTCGTTAAGAGTCTTTACGGTAATATCTTTATACGGCTGTATCTTATCGCCGTCATCGTCCTCGGTCTCGTAATTGACTACGGCGCAGTCGAGGATAAGATTGTACACACGTTCGGTGGTCGCGAGCAGGGTGCCGTTCCTGTCGGTGATATCGCCTCTTTTATAGGGAATAACGTTGCTCTGATACTGCTGCTGCACGTTGCTCAGAACTATACGTTTATATGCTTCGCCGCTCGTGGCGTTTATATATGTAATACGTATCGTTAAACAGACTAAAGCCAGCATTACCGCAATAAACAGTACTACCAGCTTCTTCCTGAATTTTGTATTTATCTTTATAAGAGAGATCCTTGCGGGTCTTCTCTTTTGATTCCTTTTACTCAAAATACACCTTTAATTGACCGCTCTCACCTCTTTATACTGTCTTACATAACTGTCCTGATCCAGAGTGTAATACTGGACCTGGTCTGCCTCGGCGTAATGCATGCCGAGTCTGGTAAGCGCGGCGTCTTTTACATCTTCCAATGTAAACGAACTGATTATAGAATTGTACTTTGCGTCATTGTCGCTCTTCAAAGCAGTGTAGCGCGACTCAAGCACGCCTATCTCATCGGTGATCATAGTAAGCTTCGATCTCTGCTGCAGATAGACGACGCAAAGCATTGTCGTCACAGCGCAGATCATCGCGAGAAAGATCACAAATCCCCGATCGAGCGCCGCCATGCGGCTTCTTGCACGAAGCGCCGCTGCCCTCCGCTCCGATTCCTGCCTGCTCCGACGCGGCGCAGGCTGTCTGAGCTTCCGGACGGCATTGCCGTCTTCGTAAACTGAGTATCCTGTTCCCTGTCCGTTTAAGTAATTTACCCTTCTTTTCGCTGCTGTACCCGGCATTTTTTCTTCCTCTTTGCCTGCGGATATGATCCGTATCCTTCTTATTATTCCCTGTCTCGCACCGCTTGTCTGATCTTAAGAACCGCGCTTTCGTCGGCCTTGCGTTCAAACACCCGGAGTTTGGCACTGTGGGATCTAATGTTTTCGCGGACCTCTTCCCCTGATGGAACTATCGGCTTCCCTGTTATAACGCGCCCTCTGCTTTTCTTTCCGCATACGCAGACCGGAAACGACGGCGGGCAGGTGCAGGGATTTTCGTTTTTTCTGAAGATATTTTTTACGATCCGGTCTTCAAGCGAATGGAAGGTGATCACGCAGATCCTGCCTCCGTCATTCAAAAGACCTATCATATCATCCAGCGATCTTTCGAGGACTCCAAGCTCATCATTCACTTCTATCCTGATCGCCTGAAATGTCTTCTTCGCGGGATGTCCCGTCTTTGCCTTTTCCTTCGCAGGAACTGCGCTTTTTATTATCTCCGCCAACTCCCCAGTGGTTTCGATAGGCTTTTTCTGCCTTTGCGTGCAGATCCTTCCGGCAATTCTCCGGGCGTATCTTTCTTCCCCGTAATTCCATATTATGTTGGCCAGCTCCTCCTCGCTACAGGTATTCACGACATCTGCTGCTGTACGCTCCGATCTGCGGTCCATCCGCATATCAAGCGGTGCATCAGCACGATAGGTAAAACCTCTGGCGGGGTCATCCAGCTGATAGGACGAGACACCAAGATCAAGTATGATCCCGTCCACGCCTGCGACTCCCCTTTGCGCAAGCTCTTCAGCCATGTTGCTAAAATTGCTGCGGATGATCGTTATGCGATCACTGAATCTTTCGAGACGCTTCGATGCCGCAGCTATCGCATCTTCATCAGCGTCGAAACCGAACAGTCTTCCCTTCGCACTTAACCGGCTGCATATCTCAAAGGAATGCCCGCCGCCCCCTAAAGTGCCGTCCGCGTAAACGCCGTCAGGCTTTATGCGGAGCTGTTCGATGCTTTCGTCCAGCAAGACCGAAATGTGTCTGAATTCCATTATCAGATCATGATGCCGCAGTCTTTAATGCTTTCGGCCACGGCTTCCACATCATCGAAATTGCAGGTCTCGTTCCATCTCGCCTTGTCCCAGATCTCTATACGCTCAAGCGTACCTGCAAGGACTACGTCCTTGGTAAGTCCGGCGTGTTCACGTAATGGTCCCGGAATAAGAATTCTCCCCTGCTTATCCAGTTCGCACGTTACTGCGCCGCCGACCAGGAATCTGGTAACAAGCCTTGAATTTTTGTTCGTAAGCGGAAGTCCCCTTAACTTCTCTTCAAGAGCATCCCATTCGCTCATCGGATAAATGCAGATACAACCGTCCAAACCCCTTGTCAGAATGAACTTTTCCCCCAGTTCGAATCTGAATTTGGACGGGATGATAAGTCTGCCTTTTTCATCTATTGAATGATTGTATTCTCCGCTGAACATATCTGCTCCCTGTCTCGGATCGTCCCCACAATCCTCCACTTTTTACCACTTACGACCATATTTTACTCCATAGGCTCCACAAATGCAACTGCTTTTTACACATAATTAACGGGCACCCTTCCGGGTGCCCGTTAATAAAATTACCGTTTTTTTATTTATTCAGGATCTCGTTTTTAAGGAGATAATTTTCAAGAAATGTCTGTGCGGCAGGCGTCAGCGGGATCTTCTTGCTGTAGATCACATACGCGCTTCTTTCCATCGGAGGCTCGTCCACATTTACTCTGACCATACTGCCCTCATTCAGCCACCTTTCAGCCTCGATAGTCGGAATATCTCCTATTCCCAGGTTGTGCTCCACCGCCGCGATCACAAGGCCTATCGTGGTCATCTCAAAGTCCGGATTGAAAACAAGGCCGTGCTTTTCAAAAACGCCGCGGATGAACTCCTTGGTGGCGGCTCCGTCCGGCAGAGATATCATCGGGTACTTCGAAAGCTCCTCTATGGTGTGGACTCCTTCCCCGAGGAACTTGTATTTCGGCCCCGCAACGAAACATTCTTCTATTTTATGAAGAAACCTGAGCTCCAGATCTTCGCCGGCTTCGAAGGGCGTATGGAGGATAGCCATATCCAGCTCCCCTGTCCTGACCTGCTCGATCATGTTCTCCGTCAGCGCATTTCTGAGTTTGATCTTTACCTTGGGATAATCCCTTGTAAACTCCATCAGGGAGGGAATGATATAGGTCAGGCAGCTCATTTCGGTGGAGATGATCTTAAGCGAGCCGCCTTCGAGGTTTTTCGTCTCTTCAAGCTCTTCTTCTCCCGAAAGCAGAAGCTGCAGGGCGGGTTCTACACGGTTCCAGAGGATCTTGCCCTCATGCGTAAGCTGCACACCTTTTTTATTTCTGACAAACAGCGATACCTTGAGCTGTTCTTCCAGCTTTTGTATGGCATTTGTTACAGTAGGCTGGGTCAGGCAAAGCTTCTGCGCCGCAGCGGTAATGGTACCGAACTTGGCGGCATAATAGAAAGCTTTGTAATATTCCAGATTTGTTGTAATAAGTCTGTCCTGCATAATATCCATCTATCTCTGCAATTGTTCTATATCAATTTTTCCTATAACTATGGGAAAATTATACTGGCAGAACGAATAAAAATCAAGATTTCTATTCAAATTTTTTATGGATATTGTCAAAAACTTTTATTGCTGCAGATTATCCCCCAGAGCCTGTATGTTCCTCAGCAAAGTATCTTCGTCTATCGCTCCGACATGCTGGGTCATCAGATTTCCGTCGCTGTCTATAAATAAGGTGACCGGTATGCCGGTGATTCCGTAGGCATACATCGATCCTCCGGTCGTATCGAAATAAACCGGGAAGCTGTAACCGTAGTCAGCCACATACTTCTTAGCCATCTCGATCGTCTCCCTGTATCCGTCCGCCAGATCTACGATCATAAAATCGATATCGCCCGAATACTCCCTGGCGTACTTGTCAAATAACGGCAGCTCCTGAACGCAGAAAGGACACCAGGTGGCCCAGAAATTCACTACTATGGGCTTTCCGAAATGATTCGACAGCTTTCCGTTCATGCCGTAAGCATCTTTTATCTCAAAGTCCGGGGCAGTATTTGTCAGAACGCTTTCTGCCGCAGCTGATGCCTCTTCGGATCCGCTTTCTTCCGCAGCTGAAACCTCCTCGGACCCGCTTGCTGCCGCGCTGTCCTGTGATCCGGCTTCCGACTGTTCGTCTGCCGCGCCGGGGCTTTCTTCTGATGCCTGCTCCTCATCCGCCGCACTTACTTCTTCATCCGGCTGTGACTCCGCTGCCGCGCTTACTTCCGTATTTGACTGCGCCTCAATTTCAGTGCTTTTCGCTTCGCTTTGCTGCGCTGCCGCGTTCTCCCTTTCCTGATAGCTTTTTGCCATATCGGGATAGATCACAAGCGCTATGACCAGTACTGCGATCAGGATCAGAGCCGGAAGAGTCATTTTCAAATATCTCATAAAATACCTCCGCTTTATGCGACTGCAGACAGCAGCCTGTTGAGCCAGCCTGCGGCCATGCATACACCGACGACTATAAGAAATACGCCGCAGACTATATTTATCACATTGTAATGTTTTTTAATAAAAGCGAACGCCCCGGCAAGCCGGTCTATAAGCACCGCTGAAATAACATAAGGTATTCCAAGCCCGAGCGAATATACCAGCAGCAGGGTAAACCCTTTGAAAGCGCCGCCCGATGACGCCGCCAGCATGAGCGCCGAACCGAGGAAAGCCCCTATGCACGGCGTAAGGCTTACCGAAAAGATCATGCCGAAAACAAACGCCGATAATGCGGTTCCGGCTTTATGCTCACCCTGTATCCCTTTGAAAAAATTAAGCGGGATGACTCCCAGATATGATAATCCGAAGATCACGACCACCGCGCCGCAGATAATATTTACCACGGTCCTGTATCTGGCGAGCAGCGTTCCCAGCGTCCCGGCAAAGACTCCCAGCAGACAGAATACCAGTGTAAATCCGGCCACGAACATCAAAGCGCCGGTAAGCGCATGCCTTCTCTTATCCGATCCGCCCGCGAAAAATGATATGTATACCGGCAGCAGAGGAAGCGTGCACGGTGATATGAATGATACTATTCCTTCAAGAAATGTTATAACGTATTGCATATGATTCCCCAAACGGGCTGCCGCAAAATACATTTTGACGCATATCCTGTATGTCTCTTTCGGAAAGATACAATGATATGCGTCATTATTCACGCGGCCAGACAGCCCGCTTTAATCTCAATGATGATGGTGATGATGCTCGTGCGCGGGCTCGCCGCAGTCAGCGCTTCCTGCCGAATAAAGCATGTCCATGCCATGGCCCAGCGGTGAGACCACAGCGGCGAAATTCTCCTTTGCAGCCTTTTCGCTGCCCGGAAGATTAAGTATCAGTGATCTTCCCCTTATGCCGCACACCGCCCTTGAAAGGCAGCCTTTATCCGTTATCCTGCAGCTCTCCGCGCGCATAAGCTCGGGGATCCCTCTTACTTCTCTTTCGATGACTTCAAGGGTCGCCTCCGGAGTAATGTCTCTGGGAGAAAAGCCCGTGCCGCCTGTAGTAAGGATAAGAGCTATGCCGAGCTCGTCAGCGCATTTGACCAGCTCCTCTTTTATCATCTCCCTTTCGTCGGGAATGATCGTAGTATATTTTACTTCATATCCTGCTTCTTCAAGCATTTTTACAAGAGCGGGGCCGCTGGTGTCGACTCTTTCGCCTCTTGAACCCTTGTCGCTGATCGTTAAAACTGCTGCTGTGTAACTCATGTATTTCCTCCTGAATATTGATTAATGATCCGTACGAGCGGAAAGTTTGCAGCCCGGACAGATGCAGGCATTATTCTTCCCTGTGAAAATCCCCGTGTACCCCGCCGGTCTTTTCCAGCAGACGTATATCGGTTATGACCATATCTTTCTGCACCGCCTTGCACATATCGTAGACGGTAAGCGCCGCCACGCTTGCGGCAGTAAGAGCTTCCATTTCGACTCCTGTCTTTCCGTCGCAGCTGACCGTGGCCTTTATCTCAACGGAATGCTTCTCCTCATCCAGGGACAGATCAAGATCGATCCCGTTCACCATGATCGGATGGCACATCGGTATGATCTGAGGCGTTTTCTTCGCGCCCATAACACCTGCTATCTGCGCCACTGTGAGCACGTCGCCTTTTTTCATCCCGCCGGTCTTTATCAGTTCAAAGGTCTCCGGGCTTACAAGCACTCTTGCCCCGGCCGTAGCCGTACGGGTCGTTACGCCCTTCTCGCCTACGTTTACCATCTTTGCTCTTCCCTGCTCGTTAAAATGAGTGAAATCTTCCATGTTCTGCATAATAAAATCCGCTATCCCTTCGTAATCATCAAACGCAAAGACCGGTACCGCCGCATCCGGCAGCTCCAGATCAGTGACCAGGGCTTCAAACCTCGAAAGCTCTGACGTGAAGCCCTTTCCCGTAGCCTTCCTGCAAAGCCCTATCTGGGAAAAATCCGCTTTCTTATAGCCTTCCACAAGCACCAGATCCACATCCGGCGCCATCATAACGGCTTCCCACGGATCGAGCGGCCTGTCCATGAATACTGCCGCGTTCACACCCGAGCTGACAATGGAATATGCCGCCCCGGCATCCGAAAACCGTTTTGAATCCTTGCCCTCATGGTCAAACTTAAGCCCGTGGGCGTCGTGCTTGACCACCGCCAGCCGCAGTCCGCGTCCGGTAAGCACAGGTATTATTTTTTCAAGCAGCGTAGTCTTTCCCGTTCCGGAAAAGCCCGCAAATCCCAATACCGGAATATCCTTCATAAATATCAGCCGCCTATCTGATTCATGTTCCTGCCCGACTCGCTCCTGCTGCCAAAAGAAAGGCTTGCATGCCGTTCGGGCTTGGCAAAGACAGTCTCCCGCATTTTCTGAACCATTTCTTCTTTAGTCAGACCTTTTATATTTATCTCCTGGCTCGAATGCAGGCAGGGCTTTAATTTTCCGTCCGCCGTCAGTCTGATCCTGTTGCACTCCGAGCAGAAATGATCGCTTACCGGACTGATGAGACCGATATTTCCTTTCGCTCCCGGCATCCTGTAAAGCCTTGCAACGCCGTCCTTCTCCACGGGGATCGCCTCCGGCAGCTCCTCCAGCACTCTGTCGCACTTGATATATGCCTTGGGGCCGAAATCCCCGCTGTCATACATCGGCATAAGCTCTATAAAGCGGACATCTATGGGATAATCCATCGTGATCTTTGCGAAATCCTTTATCTCATTCTCATTAAAGCCGCCGATCAGCACGGTATTTATTTTGATCTTACGATATCCGGCATTCAGCGCTATATCTATTCCGCTTAACACGTCGGACAGCTTTCCGATCCTGGTAATATAATTGAATTTTTCCGGGTCCAGGGTATCCAGACTGATGTTAAGTCTGGCAACGCCGGCCGCGCGAAGGCCTTTTGCAAACTTCGGGAGAAGCACTCCGTTGGTCGTCACGCAGACCTCCTGTATCCCCGGCACCTTGGCCGCTCTGGCGCAGATCGAAACTATATTCTTTTTTACGAGCGGTTCCCCTCCGGTTATCCGGAGCTTTATGATGCCAAGCTCAGCGGCAGCCTCGACTGCCGTTATCATCTCGTCCTCTGTCATTATGAGTTCATGATCCTTTTTGCAGATGCCGTCTTCAGGCATGCAGTATCTGCAGCGCAGGTTGCACAGCTCCGTGACAGAAAGTCTCATATAATTAATTTCACGCTGAAAATTATCTTTCATAATATTAGCCACCAAAGGTCAGTGATCATATTAAAAATGCCTTAAGCCTTGTTCCCGGCTCCAGCGGTCCGCTCCCGGCCGGTACGACGGCTACGACATCGCAGCCTATCGAGCTGCTTATTATAACATTTCCCTGTGAGGATGCAAGTTCCATCCTCACGGTCCCATCGCTTAAGTCAAGCTTTCCGAACAGGAATCTGGTCCCTCTGCTTGCTTTTCCGAAGCCGCCCTTAAGTGTGACCTCTATCTCTTCCGGCTCATATCGGGTAAGCCCTTTGAGCTTTCTGAGCGCGGGATAAGCCAGCACCAGGAAGTTTATTATTGAAGAAGAAGGATTTCCCGAGAGCGCGCATATGAGCCTGCCGTTAAGCTCTCCGTAGGCACATGCCATTCCCGGTTTTATTCTTGCTCCGCGGAAAAAGATCTTCGCTCCGGCTTTTTCCATGGCCGCGGGGGTATAGTCAAAATCCCCCGCCGATACTCCGCCCGTAAGCAGGACCATATCGCATTCATCCGCCGCCTGTGCTATCTTCCCGGCTATCGTATCGATATCATCTCCGACGATCCCGTATATGACCGGTTCGCAGCCGTTCTTCTTTATCGTTCCGATAAGAGTGTATCTGTTTGAGTCGTAGATCATGCCGCCATCCAGCTCTTCACCGACATCTGTCAGCTCGCTGCCGGTCGTGATGATCCCAACCTTCGGCACCTTATATACTTTCGGGCAGGCATCGTTCTGCCCGGCGAGCGTAGCCATGAGTCCGGCGTCTATAACGGTCCCGGCCCTGGCAAGTACCGCGCCTTTATGCACATCTTCGCCTTTTCTTACTATATTTTCACCGGGATCCACCCGGTCGAAGACCTTTACCTGCGTTTCGGTAAACCCGGTCCTTTCATACATAATAATGCAGTCCGCACCTTCGGGGATCGGCGCGCCTGTCATGATCCTTACCGCGGTGCCTCCGGTCACCGGAAAATGCGATATTCCGCCGGCCGGTATTTCTTCGAGCACTTTCAGAACGGCCGGATTCTCACGCGAAGCATTTTTCACATCCTCGGAGCGTAACGCGTATCCGTCATACGGAGATCTGTCAAATGGCGGAACGTCGCCTTCGGCGATCACATCCTCTGCCGTCACCCTCCCGGCTGCGTCCTTAAGGGATATCCTCTCTGTCCCGATGACTTTCACGCTGTCGATCAGTATTCTTTTCTGTTCATCTATCGTCATTCCCACTGAATGTCCCTTCTTCCCTTCGCATTCGTATGACCATCAAGAGCCGTATATTTTAGTATCACACAATAAATAATAAAAGTCAAAAAGTATCTGTTTTCATGCAGATCAGCATACAGGCCGGGATCGTACTGTTCTTTGCATATTAATTCAAGTCGTTCTCTTCCCCGATCTTAAGTATAAGCTCAGGATCGATATCTTCCCTGACCGGTTGGTTCAGTCCCACCTTGACGGCAGGCTCCTCGGGCATTTCTCCGTAATTTACCATGTCGGAGGCCTCGTCTATCATACCGCCAAAGCCCGTCAGCGCTGCAAAAGGCGCGAACTGAGCCGCCCGGTCGTGATCCGACATGCGCTTTCTCGTTTTTGATACCGGCCTTTCCATATTCATGATATCGCTGTAGTCATCTTTCACTGTGATCTTCCTTATTTATAAATGTGCTGCAGCCGTCTGCTCCTAGGCCTTATGCCCTCCCACGGTGTCGTTTCTCTCTCTGGCAGTCGCACCTTCCTGCAGGTTCATTCCCTTTAAAATGGCGTTCTTTCCGTATTTTTTCTTTATGTCAAGCACGGCCTTCTGCCGTCTCTTTTCTTTTTCCAGCGCTTCCTTTTCCGCCTCGCGCTGCCTTGTCAGCTCCTCATAATCCGTAAAAAGATCCATCTGCTCGTATCTGTGCTCTTCCTCTTCCCGGGCAGCGGTCTCTTCTTTTTCCACATGGTTAGCGACTATATACATCCTTCGCACAAACAGGTCTTTATCGGTAATATCATCAAAAAGCTTCATGACGGCATCTATGATCAGCCTGCCCGAGGATGTTTTCTTCCCAAGGTTTATACTTCCGTGGGCAGGAACCGGCACGAGCCGTCCGTACCAGTCGGCCGCGACGGCTCCCTTATATTTTGCCATAAGCGCGGGATCCGTCAGATTTCCGATATCATATCCTATGCTTAAGACCATCTGGCTGCAGACCAGACCTTTATCTACCATATCCAGGACGATCTGATCCGCCATTTCCCGGATGACGATCCGCGCTTTCTCAAATGAATACGGGCCTGCAAGCACCTGCCCCTGGCTTAAACTGTTGTTCTGCGGGACGTAGGACTTGATATCCGCGATCGTACAGCTTTCGTATCCCCAGGCATGGTCTATCAGGAGCTCAGCGTTGACGCCGAAAAGCTTATATAAAAGCGCTTCGTTATGATAATCATTAGACTTGCCGACAGAACATCTCGCCACATCGCCCATGGTGTACATGCCGTATTTAGCAAGTTTTCTTGCGTATCCTTTGCCGATACGCCAGAAATCCGTTATCGGTTTGTGCCCCCACAAGATCTTTCTGTATGACATTTCGTCAAGTTCCGCAATACGCACTCCGTCTTTGTCCGCCGGCATATGCTTCGCGACTATATCCATGGCGATCTTGCAGAGATACATGTTCGTCCCGATACCGGCCGTCGCGGTGATCCCCGTTTCGGTCAGGACTTCCCGCACCAGCATCATGGTAAATTCGTGGGCGTTGACGTTATATAGTTTTAAATAATCCGTTGCGTCTATGAAGACCTCATCCACCGAATAAACATGGATATCTTCTGATGAAACATATCTCAGATACATTTCATAGATCCTGGTGCTGGTCTTCATGTACAGATTCATCCGCGGCTTCGCCCTGATGAAGTCTATTTCAAGAGTCGGATCCGCCTTAAGTTCGTTATCGTCTGTAGATGAGCCGGAAAATCTTCCTCCGGGGATCTTCGACAATCTTTCTTCATTCAGTTCCTTTACTATCTGGACCGCCTCGAAAAGCCTGGCCCGCCCCGGAACGCCTCTGGCCTTCAATGCCGGCGATACAGCCAGGCAGATGGTCTTTTCTGTCCTGCTTTCATCCGCCACAACAAGATTTGCCGTAAGCGGATCAAGCCCCCGCTCAACACATTCCGCGGAGGCATAAAACGACTTCAGGTCGATGGCTATATAGGTTTTGGATCTTTCTTCTTTCAAATCTCTGACTGTGCCGCCGGAACCGGCGGCTGCTGCAATTGATACATATTCAGATCGCGGACAACGGTCGTCTGACGTTTTCCGGCGCTCACCTTCCGAAGATCACGGCAAGATCTTCATTGCACTGTTCGGCATCCGCAAATACCCTTCTGAGCTTCTGCAGATAGCTGACCGTCCGCGGCATCTCTTCAACGCCGTTTTCACCCCCGAAGCATTCGTTATCCGGGAGGACATCGGTCTCGTCCGTGAAGTCATCGCTGATGAAAAGCCCTACTGCCGTAGGCTCGCAAATGTCAGTCAGGCAGTCGTAAAGCGCGTCCAGATTATTGCCGTAATATTCCGGAAAGCTGAATTTCTCCTTCAGATAAGAATGCAGTTCTTCCTTCGACATGGATGCGTTCAGATCAAGAATTATTTTTTTCATAATTATATTCCTCTAAAAATCATGCGGTCACATAACAGATCCCGGTCTTTCCCGGATCGGTCCGCATCAGTACAGCTGCTCGAATGTTTCGTAATGATCATCCGTGTAGAACACAAGCTTGTCATTGCTGTAGATTATGCGTTCTTCTCCCCGGTATACAGGCTTGTTGGTTATACCCTTGGGGTTGTAACCTATGTCGCATTCATGATAATTGCGGCCTTTTTTTTCAGGAAGCAGTCCTTCATAGTTTCCGAAATAATCTCCGCCGATGTTCTTGCCCGGGCAGACGATATTCAGATTGCCTTTATTGGACACCCATCCGGCCGCCTTGGCTTCCTTTTTCGTAATAAAATTGGATGGGAGCTTACCGTAGGTGTAGATATACAGCGCCACGTGCTCTTTATCGGTATATGTGCCTTTTTCAGATACGGTCAGCTCTTCGCCGGTATCCCCGTATGAACTTTCAACAATACTTTCCTTCGCCTGCACCTGTTCTGTGCCGCATCCCGCAAACGGAAACGCCAATAATACGGCAAGCAGCAAGGCGGCGATCCTGGTCAGCTTTTTCATTATTATCTTCCTTTCAAAGCCTTTATCTCTTCGTCCTCAAGTCTCCTGAATTCTCCCGGAGCAAGCTTTTCATCCAGCTTCAGGCTCCCGAACGAGATCCTTTTTAAATGTACCACAGGTTTTCCGATCACTT
>JAEEGL011755372.1_pt1 | contig 12770 bp, 9 predicted proteins | sample 9134231 | NCBI WGS metagenome assembly JAEEGL01 (sample SAMN16246548, study PRJNA631951) | gut metagenome | biome: gut microbiome; feature: rumen; material: fiber-attached | host: Bos | place: Iran: Karaj | collected 2018-10 | reverse complement strand
GTATGCCAGCGGAAACGGCGGCGGGGGACGTGTTGAAATCGCCGCAGCACAAAACGTCGCCGTGTTCGGCTATGAACGCCGAAAGCTCGTCGGAGAGGCATCTCATGGTGTCGGCGTTGCCCTCGTCGCTTTCGCACGAAAGATGCGTATTGAACACGGTGACGGCTTTGCCGCCGATATCGACCGTCGCGTAACCGCACGACGTGCCCTGCTTTGCGACTTTTACCTTATAATGTATCGTTTTGCTCTCTTTTATCTCGAATTTCGATAATATCAGCGTGCCGTATAAGCCGCCTTGAAAAGGCCTTATCTCGATGAAATGATAATACGGATAACCCGCATTCTCGGACAGATAAGCCGGCATATCGACTTTTTGCGACCTCTCGCAGCCGAGGTCTACCTCCTGGCAGGCGACTATATCGGCGCCGCAGTTTTTTATGAATCCCGCTATTGCCGACAGGTCTCTTTCATCGTATCTGTTATACATTTTCGATGCCGCGCCGATATTGAACGACGCGAGTGTGAATTTTGTCATAAAAACATCTCCTTTACGGTTTGATTATACACCCTGCCGGCGGTTTTGACAATAAGAAACGGCGTTTTTATTTGTAAATAAATTGATAATAAGAAAATTCGGTTATATAAAAATTCTCTCTTGACTTTATACTCCTGTTGTGTTAGAATGTATCTGCCGGAAGGTAATCACCTGACTTTTCCGAATCTATAAAGGAAAGGAGTGATCGTTTTGATTTTGAGTTTTGAGGTGATCTCAGCTTAGCTGAGAAAAAGGCGCGGCGGGCAAAACCGCCGCGCACAATTTAAAAACAAGGAGAGCAAATGGAGTACAAAAACGCCTCTGACCTGTTGCCGCCGGCTCTGCTCTCCGACTTGCAGAAATACTGCGAAGGCTGTATCGTCTATATCCCGAAAAAGGGCGAAAAGCTCGATTGGGGTACCGGCAGCGGCGCGAAGCGCAGATACGAAGAGCGGAACAGGCAAATCTCGAAAGACCGATCGGCAGGGCTGTCCGTCAAAGAACTGTCTGAAAAATACTTTCTGACAGAAGACGGCATAAGAAAAATACTGCGAAAAAAATGACCTTTGAAGGGTCATTTTTTGTATATCTAAAGGACATTAGACAAAGTAATCAGTTTTTTTCGCTTTTCACATCCTTGCTGCCGTTCTAACACTAATAAAAACTACGCAAATGGCGTTGCCGTTTCTTTGTTTATAATCGATTAAAGGATAAGATATATTGCATAACAGCTGATACAATTTAGTCTCTTGGAACATTGGCTCAGCGTTTTTGAATTTTACTAAACAAGACTAATTATTAATATATTCTCTCAAATTTAATTGTTCATAACCATTTTACAGATATTTAACTGCAATCATTCATTTAGATTAGTTATTTATGATAATATATTATGAATAAAATCACGAAGGGATTTAATATGAAAAAAATTTCTTTATTATTACTTTTTACTTTTCTACTTACTATGTTTTCGGGCATGATATCTGTTATGGCTTTTAATGATACAAAAGTCACACTAATTCCTGATATTATTAAAGATGTCGATGGTCAACGTTCTGAATCATACGTAAGGCTTAAAGACTTTGAAAGAGATATGAATTCTATTGCTTATATTGAGGGTAATGATATATTTATAAGAGCATATGATTTCCCTGTAAAATATATCGATAATGATGGCGTTATTAAAGACAAAAGCAATAAAATTAGTAAGAATAGTATATTTTCTAAGTATAAATACTCTGTTGAGAACAACGACGTTAAGCAATATTTCCCAAAGAATATTGGTGATGGTATTTTGCTTACATGCGAATATGGCTCGTTAAAAATGAAGCCTAATGTATCGGGCTCTTTCAATGCGCGTAAAATGGACAACGATAACATAGTTGAGTACCCCGATGTTTTTGGCAGCTCAACGATATTAACATATAAACCTGAAATCGATTGCTTAAAAGAAGATATTATCTTGAATAATTACTCCGGCAGGAATACTTTCTCTTTTGCTATTAATACCACAGGATTAATATTAGCTTTAGTTGATGATAAAATCTCAGTATTAAATTCAAATGGAGATGTTCTATATTTTATAAAAGACATCATATCTTATGATCAAACCGGAAAATATTCTATTGGCTCAATTGACTTTGTAAGAATGGACGATTTTTCATATATTATAAATATTATTGTATCAGAAGAGTTTTTAACTTCAGCGGATACGATTTATCCTGTTAGAATAGATCCGACTTTTGCTTTTTCACCGGTATCGAGTAGTATTAAACAAATATCAAAACCTTTTTCTACTGCAGTCGTAACTGAAAGTATAACAAATCCTATAAATGTCTTCAGAGATAATAATGGCGGTATTTCGGTTGCATATGTGAGGATACCTGAAATATCTAATTATATGATGATTTATAATTTAAATATAGCATCAATAACATCATTGAAGTTATATTTATATCAGGAGTCTTCAAATATAAGTGGTACCAATGCAAAATTAGGATTGCATCCACTAACTGTATCAGCTAATGCATCTCCAGAATCGAAATTGAACAGTTTTATTGACACATCTTTAACTGTTACAACAAAAAGTAGTAAAGATAATACATATATTGATTTTGAATTATTATCCCTTTTATCGATCGATAATTGTGATATTGGAACAAATGGATTTATAATACGAACAAGAGATGCTTCTATTAATTCCTCTGTTTCATTTAATTCAATGACTGCCATAGAACATAAACCATATATTGTATTCAGAGTATCTAACGAATGTCAGTTATTTAATTCCTTCTTGCCAAATTCAACTGGTTTATCAGAAACATATTATATTAAAAATGCTAATTCTAATTTCTACCTAAGCGAAAGCGTAAATGATATGACATCATCATATGGTGATAATAATAAATTTATGCTAATACCGACTTACTCTGATTCTATTCATAGATTTGCTTATACAATTAGATCTTCATATACGGGAAAATACTATTGTCTATCTGCTGATGGAAATACTATATTATTAACAGATGCTCCAACATATTTTACAAATAATTATTTATGGGATATTTCATCAGATTCAAGCCTTCGATATATTATTAATCTTTCGGCACCAAATAGATTTTTATCTTATAATTCTAATTCTGTAATTATTAGTGAAATTAATGCATCATATACTAAATGGAGAATAATCGTTGCGGATTTTTATTGTACAATAAAAAATGCAAGTATTGCGGAGACGAACAAATATATTACTGTACATAAAGGTTTATCGTATTTAACAGATAGCAATGACAATAAAATTCCCAAAGTTAATGTTTATCAAAATGATCTTGCTACAGATTACAACAATCAAGAATATTTGAATGGGCAAGTTTTTAGAGTTGAACAATTCAGCGATACCGTTGAAGGAACAACAAAAACAGTATATAGGATTCATCCTTTAAGTAGTATGTTAGGGAAAGGCTGTGTGTTAAACTGCACATCAACTTCAGGTAATGGATATGTGAAGCAAAATGCTATGATTCGAGAAATAAATAATAATGGATCCACTGACTTTCAACAGTATTTTCAGTTATCATCTGGTGCAAACGGTTTTTATATAAAAACAGCATTTCATTGGGACGACGAAATCCTTTATGTTACCGCATACGGTAATGGTAATGGCTCAAATACAGGAATATATAATTATTCGATTGGAAATATCTTTTTTTCCGAAATAACATCGCAATCAGGCTATTATCAGCTTTGGGTTTTCGAAGAAGATAACACATTTCTTAATCAGGTTGTATACTACACCATGATGAATTTTGGTAGTCCAATCAACGGTGTTTCACTAACATCAAATATTAATATTAGTGATGATTATGGACCGCGGCAACTTTGTGGTGTTTTTGGTTTTCATAGTGGTTTGGATTTTAATTACAGTCAAGGCACAACACTAAAAGCACCAATAAGTGCAACAGTAGTTGATGCAAACTATATACGCTATGATTATAATGGAGAAGAAACATCTATATTTAAAAAAAGGGGGTATTATATTACTCTTGAAGTTAACCAAACAAAATACGGTACAAATCAAAAGATTTATATTATATATTTCCATATGAAACAGCCAACTCAACTATCAATAGGACAAACCGTTTCTACCGGTCAATCAGTTGGTTATATTGGAGCAACCGGTCCCGTAACTGGCCCACATTTACATTATTCTATAACTATAAATCAAAATAGTACGAATCAAAGTTATACAATTAATCCACAATTCTTTTATTATTATAGTAACATGATTTTACAATAGATTATTCCGAGGGGGTTAATATGAAAAAGATAATAGCTCTGTTGATTGTTTTTGTAATGATTCTTACGGCGTCATCTTGTGTTGCATACTCAATGCGACAAGACCGAATCGGCGATACCGAAATCACGACTGACGGCACATACGCTCTGACCGAGCTCGCCGCCGACATTTCCGATGATACAAAAACAGAAATACCTGCCGAAACGGTTTCAATCGAAACAATGACTGCCGGACCGGAGCCCGATGAGTTTGACGATATGCCTGCATCTGACAACCTTTCGGGTTTCAAAGAAGTTATTGAAAAGTCTTTTGCGGTATATCAATACAGTGAAGAAGGCTCCGTCGACGAAGGATACAGATACTATGCAGGTATGCCTATCGTGCAAAATCTCGTTGACTACCAAATCAAAAAGGACGATTTGTGGAAAAAAATACTACCGGAGAATTATGCCGGCTTGCACATGACTTTCTTCGGGATGCCCGAGATTTATTATTGGATCAAATACGAAGAGCTGAAAGAAGAGGACGTGAGACGCGTAAATCAGCAGTTATCGGAGAATTACATTAAAAACGAACACGATGATAAAGGATTGATTGCCAATCTGCTTACCGATGAGGATATTTCGGTTCTATACCACGGAACGGATGATGAGATCAAAAAGCAATTCAGACTGCCTTTCTGTTATATCAGAGCGGACGGGATGATACTTACGCCGTATCAAGTATATCATGCGGAACTCAAAGACGAGGAACTTGCAGAGTATCGAAAAATCGCACTTGATGACCTTATAAAGCTTTCGATAAACAATTCGTTTTATAACAATTGGGTCGGTGACGGCGCGGAATATTCGCAAAACACCATAAGTCAATGGTTATACGAATTGCTTACTGCCCCGTTAAATTATGAATAAATATAATATATTTAAGTAAAATATAATAAAAATACCGACCGAAGAAAAGAGATCTTTACTCTTTATTTTCAGTCGGTATTTTCACTATGTGTATTTCAGGATACCTTGCAAAATTTTATATGATCGTATAGTCGTCGGCTCTGAGCATTTCGACGAGGTCTTCTTCGTTTTTGATATCCCTCGCCGTTATCACGCCCGTGCCGCCGGCGTCGGGCGTCTGGTGGCAGTCGGAGCCGGCGATCGCGTGCAGACCGTATTTTTTCGCCCACGCCGCCGCTATGTCGTTGCGGCTGTCGTGACGGGGGTTGCCGTTTTTGATCTCTATGCCGAACAGTATATCGGGCGGCTGGATGGTCATATGATTGCGGAACGGATGCGCCTGATAAAACAGTGCTCCGTTTGCTTTACACAGTTCCGAAAATTCGCGGCTGCTCATTTTGCAGATACGTTCACAGTCCGCGGCAATTTCGTCGGGTAAGCCGTAGACAAGATAGTCGTTATTATTCTCGTCAAAACGTATCTCGCAGCCGTTGAATACCCTTATACCGAGCGCTTCGCCTTCGGATTTTGCGAGCAGATAAGCGTCTTTATAGACCCTGAAAAAATCGGGCTTGCCGAGATTTGCGTAATGACGCGCCGTGTCGTTATTGAAATGGTTCGTTATAACGACGGCGTCGTAGCCTTTTTCTTTATAAAGCGCCATCGTATCGTGCGCGGAAAGCTTGCCGCAGAGAGATACCTCGCTCGTGTGTACGTGCAGATCGATTTTCATTTCCGCCTCAAAGCACGGTCATATCTTTCAAAAGCAGACACGAAGGTCCTTCATACGCGCCGGAAATATCGGTCTTTGACGAGAGGCGCAGACCCGCCAGGACTTCGCTCAGTTTGCCGCTCATAGTGATACCGGTCACGGGGCGCGTCTTTTCACCGTCGAAATAGTACGCAAGTCTGATCTCGCCGCCGATATAGTCGTTATAAAGATCGAGCTGTATGCCGGACATCGAAACGCATTCAAGATACGGTCCTTCGATCTTGTCGAGCGTACCGGCTTTGACTTCGATGCATCTGAGGTTTCCCGTAGGCTTCTCCACTCCGAGATACTGACCGAAGCGGGAGGAACCGAAGCTGCCGCAGACGACGCCGTCTTTGATTATAACGGTATCGGTAAGATCGAGACCGTCGTCGTCAAAGTACGCGGAGCGTTCGCTGCCCTTTACTCTTCCCTTCATCGTTACGGTGAGTTTATCGGCGCCGTCGCCCGGCTGCAGATCGTCGCCCGTCTTATGCAGGTTTGCGTGCATATATACGCTGCGGTAACCGAGATCGTAAGCAAGTTCACCGATAAGAGAGGCTATCTCGTGCGGGCGAAGCACTACGTCTACGGTAAGCGGCACTTCGGGCTTCTGCGCGGTGACGCGGTCTTTTACCTCTTTCATCTTCTCGGCGATCTCCGCGGTTATCTTAGCGGCGTCGAATTCGGTGAAGCGGTAGTCTTCGTACAGTTCGACCGACTGTTTTTCGTCGGTAAATGTCGGGATCGCCTCAATCATGACGCGGGCGCCCGACTGCGTTTTATGCACGCCGCGGCTGTTTTCGACCGTGACCGTATCTTTGTAAATGAATATTTCAAGCGCGTTTATCGAGCCGCCCTCGACGTTGTCGGCGGCGTAGACCGCGTCGGCGATCATCGCTCCGAGTTTTTCCGGTTCGTATGAATAAATATTCGATTCAAGTTTTTTGTCGTATTCTCCGCCTTCGGGCAGCTCATACGGCTGGTTGTTTACGAGTTTTGCCCTCTCTGCCGCGGCTTTTATCTTTGCCGCGCATTCTTCTTCGGTCATGGATGCGTGGTAGGCGAACGACGAGTCGCCCCTGAAGCCGTCGTGATCGACGTAGACGGTGACGGAGCAAGCCGCCGTATCGGTCGCTCTGACCGTTTCAAGCTTCCTGTGAACGAAAAACAGTTCGTATGACGCCGTTTTCGTTTCGGATACGCGGTAGGCGCTTATACCGCTTTCAGCCTTAAGTAATTGTATCAAGTCTTTCATCCTAATTTCACCCTCGCTTTCAGGTTAGGTCCGCCGTCGGAAACTCTGACCCATTCTTTATAGCCCTTGCCGCAGAAGCCCGCGCCGATGACCTCGAAATTATCCGAAACCATTGAAATGGATTTGAGAAGGTCCGGCACGTAGCCGCTCATAACGACCGGCGAGACGTAGTTTTCGGTCAGTTTGCCGTCGATTATTTCAATGCCGTATTCGGCGGTGCACTGTATCTGCCAGTTCTTCGGGTCTTCCATACCGTTGTTCGTCTCGAAAAGCATATAGCCGTGCTTTACGGACGCGATCATGTCTTCGAGCTTGTCTTTGCCGGGGAGGAAGAACGTGTTCGTCATTCTTGAATACGCTTTGCGCTTGTGCGAATCTCTTCTGCCGTTGCCGGTCGGCTCGGTGCCGAGTTCGGTCGCGGAGGTGAGATCGGACAGACCTTTCATTAAAATGCCGTCTTTGATTATCTCGGTGTCCTGCGCAAGAACGCCGTCGTCGTCGAAGAAATACGAAGCGACGTTGACCGTTGCGGCGGCGCCGTCGTGCATATTTGAGATCGGAGAGGCGACGTACTGCCCTACGCAGTTTTTGGCGAGCGCTCTGTCTTTTACGAACTGGTCCATCTCGACGCCGTGACCGAACGCCTCGTGAGCGATAAGACCGGTTATCGAGCTGTCGGTAATGACGTCGTAGACGCCGGGCTTGATCTGCTCGGCGTGCGCGAGATGCCGCGCGAGGTCGATCACCTCGTCTTTTGCGCTGCTCATTTTTTCGATTATTTCGGAGAGCTTATCCGAAGCGGCGATCTTTCTCGACTGCGCCATTTTGCCCTCGTCGTTATAAACGACCATAACGCCGCCGTTTACCCAGCCGTAAGTCTGTGAAAGCTCTCTGTTTTTCGTTATGAAGAGTTTGCTGACCTTGTACGGTCTGATCATAGCGATGCTGTTGAGGACTTTTTCATCGGCTGCCGCGATCTCCACACTTACTTTTTTGCACAGATCGAGCAGATATTTATCGTCGTAGTTATCGAAATCGGTCTCGCGTACGAAATCTTCTTTCATCGGTTTGTCGGCTATCGCGCCGGCTTCGATCATACGCGACTGCAGCGACGGATCGATCTTTATTTCTTTTACGATCTTCGCCGCGAGTTCTTTTATGTCGTCTGAAATATCGTCGAGCGAATACTCGAAAAACGACCTGCCGTCGTGCATTTTGATGACGAAACCGCGGTCGGATTCGCCTTCGCTGACCGAAGACATCCTTCTGTCTGCGAAAATCATCGTTTCGGCGGTGTCCGCTCCGAGGATGCTGACGTATGAAAACGTCTTGCCGAGCTCTTTTACAAGTTCTTTGCACTCTCTTCGCTTACCGTCAAGATATGCGGAAAAAGCCATATATTATACCTCCTTCAAGTATACATATTTTTTATATTATACCAAAAATAAAAATACGCATTCAAGCGTATTTTTTTATTATTATGTTAATGATTTACAGTCGGGACTCCGCAAAGCAAAACGCGATATGTCCGTACGCATAGGTTTTCTTCGCCAAATCCGTTAATAATATCCCGCGGCGCTGCGCGCCCCGTGATTATCAAAGAATCACGGGAGGGGAAAAGGGGGTTTGGGGGTTGGCGCGATTTATCGCGCCGGAGGGGCGGGAGACCCCCAAGAACAAACGGGACGTACCGGTACGTCAGGTTTACCCGCGGCGCTGCGCGCGATAGCGGTGAAGAAAACCGGCGCGAAACGTCACGTGACGGGTAATATTGGAATTATATTATTCTTTTATCTTCTTCTTGCAGATCACCGCACAGCACAGCGCGATCAAGCCCGCCGCCGCGGTGATATATACCGCGGAATCGGACGTCTGCGGCACCCCGGGGTTTTGAAGCATGTATTTTCTGTAACCGTTATCCGCATACGGATCAGATCTGAAATAGTAACCGCCCGGCTCGCAGACACGGTATCCTTTATTTGTTTTTACTGCCATTACAGACGAAGTGAAGGTTTCAAGTTTGCCTTCGTCGACAAATTCATAATAATCGAATTCAAGCTTGATCTTGCCTCCGCTCTGCGGGATTATCCTTATTCTGTCTTTGAATTCAATACAACCGTACTTTTGTAAAATTTGGATATCATAGCCGTACAACGGCGAATTTGCGGTTCCGTACAGGTAATTGAGCACGGGGTGATAATGCGACTGCGCAACGTCCGACGGCAGATAAGCCGTGTCGCCGTCAAACATAAGATTGCTGTTGTTTACGGCTTTTTGCGCCATATCGGGAGTGAAAACTTCTTCGAAAAGCGCCGTTATTTCTTTTTTACCGCCGACAGGGTCGATCGTCAGCGCATCGTAAAACTCGTGATATTCCGGCGGATCGAAATTATCCGAGCGATTGAAATATGTTTTCCAATCAACCTTTCTGCCTCCGTGATTCTCAATATACTCGTAAAACAGTATCGTATCATAATACTTAACGTGCAGTTCTTCCCATTTGGTCAGTAACTCCGTCGCCTCTTCGATTGATATTATATCGTCGGCGCGGGAAGAAATACCGCCGAAAATACCGACAAACAACAAACTCAGCAATAAAAGTATAATTATTTTTTTCATAATTTCTCCTCAATCGGATTGGTTGATTTTTTGTAAGAGGGTAACGCAGCAGCCGTGTGCATTACCGACTTGTGTGAAACTTGCGTGTTTTACCGGCTGAAATAGACTTCACAATTTCCTTTTCCAGCGGGATTTTGCCGTATGAAGCGGAGCGGATAAAGACCGCGCCGCGCGTCTTTGCAAGGGATTTACGTTTTTATCTTCTTCTTGCAGATCACCGCACAGCACAGCGCGATCAACCCCGCCCCCGCGGTGATATATACCGCGGAATCGGACGTATTCGGAAACATTCCGTTATTATCGCCGAAATAGTCCTGCCAGTACAACTGAGCGGGTATTTCGAATTTAGTAAACACCCATTTGCCGTCGATTTTCTCGTACTCATAATCGTACGTTTTATCATTACCGTTAAAATCGGTATAATAAGCGCGTACAGTCATACTGTTTTCCGTTTGTTTTACGGTTTTGAACGTCATGTCGATTTTGGATGCATAGGCATTCGCATAAGCCCATGATTTGAAGTACAAGGCTCCGTTATACTCAATAAAATGGGGAATTTCTGCGCCACAGTGTTCATATGTTCTGTTCATTATACTATTGGTCATATTTTCGGAAAAAACCTCGTCAAGAGCAGATCTTAATTCGTCCAGATTTTTGAAATTCTCAATTTTGTTGTAGCAAACGAATTTTTCTTCGTAGAACGAATAATCAAGATCGTATAAATCTTCTGCATATAATTCCTCACCTGACGCATCGTGTTTCCAAGTTAATCCGTCGTGTGAATCCGAAAACAGCGAAAACCATTTTGCCATCATCTCGGCTTTTTCAAAATTAATTGCAAATCCGTTATCAATCACTTCTGCCTGTTTTGCAAAAACCGAACCGGATAATACCGTAGATAATATTAAGATAAAAACGATTATTGATCTTTTCATAGAAAACTCCTTTTATACTGCCGCATTTTGTTTTTTTACTCTATTACAGTCGCGCAAAGGTTTTCTTCACCGAGGCCGTCAGATAATATCCCGCGGCGAGGCGGTGGGGGGATCACGCCGCCGGAAACCCCAAAAAAGCATAGCTTTTTCGGGGAACCCCTGCCCGCCGCGGCGCTGCGCGCGTCAGTAAGGTATGCGGCTACGCTCATCACAGCACGGGTGATGCTTTGATCAATCTATGATCTCTCCTTTGTTATTTACCGTATGCGTGCCGCCGTTTTTAAGAGAGAAGAGCGTATACGTATCGTTTTCACCGTATTCGATACCGTTATAATCCTCCTGAGGGATAATGATTTTGCCGTCGGCGCCGACTAACGCGACTATGGTTCTATTGTCGGTAAGTTCACCGGCATATTCCGCGATCACGAGGGAATTGCCGTTATCCGGCGCGTGAAAACCAAATACAAATCTTAAATATGCGGACTCGGGAGTAAGGACTTTTCCGCTTTTATCGATAACGACGCCGTCTTCGCCTTTATATCCGCTGCAGAAGAAGCTGCCGCCGATATACTCGATATTCCAATATTCAAGCGGTATTATTACGTTGCCTTTGCCGTCGACTACGCCGTAAGTGGAAGAAAATGCTTTGAATCTTACGATTTTAAGACCGTCAGCTTCCTTTACCGTTGTATAACCAGCTTTCGTTTCTTTTCCTTTACTGTCAAGCGTATACATTTCGCCGTTCTTTATGGCGTAAGTCACGCCGTCTGATTTTCTCGTCATAGCGTCGTATACGAAATCAGTCAGCTGCTCCGCTATCGGATCGGCGCTTTTTGCGTTATAATCAGGCACGTAATAAAGCGCCCATTTGTTGTTTTTGCAGACAAAAAGGTAAAAGTCGTTAGGATCGGAGTAAAAGTCGTCGTACATATCGAGACCGTTTGAAGCGTATACGATATCTTCGGCGTCCGGCGGGTAAACCGTGGTGCCGTTATTCGAGACAAGACGGTAAAGCCCGAGTTTGCCTTCGCTGTCAAAAGCCCAGATAAGCTCGTGACCGTAATAACAGCCGTACGTGCAGTCGATCTCAGTGTGTACGGTCCCGCGAAAGTAAGGATGTTTTTTATCGCCGTCTTTTACGACGAAGCGCGCGGTATTTTGCGACGAACCTTTCGTCTGCATACTTTCTATCCAGTCGTACGTTCTGTCGAAAACAAGGCCTATCACGTATTTTTTATCGTTTCTGTAAGATAAACTCGTATCAAAAAGGTTACAGCCGCCGTCTTTTTTCAAAAGAAGATAATGTGATAAAAACGTGGATACACTGTCGTATTCATCCTGCAAAACGACTTTGTTATCAAAATCGTATATAGTTATCATACCGTCTTCTTCGGTAACGGTAACGTTATCGAACTTGTAAAGCGTACGTACTTTACGTACCGCCGGTTCGGTCACCGGTTCGGTTATCTGTTCCGTTTCGGTTGCCGGTTCCGTCACGGTCTCTGTTTCCGGCACCGCGGTCGCGGGTTCGTTTGTCACGGGCTCCGTTACGGGAGCGGTACTGCTCTGCTCCGTTTTTTCCGTGACATCCGCGGTCAGAGCCGGAACGTCGTTTTGCGTACACGCCGATATGAATATCAGACTCGCCAAGATCAGCGTGATCACTGCTGTTTTTTTCATTTTCTTTTCTCCTCTTATTTTATCAAACTTACATTTCATTACCGTATTATCGGTGCGAAAAATATTCTTCACCGAAGACGTCAGATAATATCCTGCGGCGTAAAACGCGATATGTCCTGCGGACGCGATATGCCGCAAGCGGTGCGATTTATCCTGCGGATGCGATATGTCCTTCGGACGAGATAGAGCGGTTATATGCGGTGCGCAAAGGTTTTCTTCACCGAGGCCGTCAGATAATATCCCGCG
>JAEEGL011281088.1_pt1 | contig 12770 bp, 11 predicted proteins | sample 9134231 | NCBI WGS metagenome assembly JAEEGL01 (sample SAMN16246548, study PRJNA631951) | gut metagenome | biome: gut microbiome; feature: rumen; material: fiber-attached | host: Bos | place: Iran: Karaj | collected 2018-10 | reverse complement strand
GCAGCCTGGAAAAGAGCCTGTGAATTATCGATATGAGGTCCACGGCAAAGATCTACGAAGTCGTCGCCTGTATAGTAAACAGTAATAAGTTCGTCCTCGGGAAGATCATTGATAAGCTCAGTCTTGAACTTCTGATCCTTGAAGATCTCCAAAGCCTCGGCACGGGAAACTTCCTTGCGTGTCCAGTCTTCTCTTCTCTTGATGATCTCCTTCATCTTCTCTTCGATGACCTTGATATCTTCTTCACTTACAGGCCTCGGGAGAGTGAAATCATAGTAGCAGCCATCTGCTATCTCAGGTCCGATAGCATACTGGACATTCTCCTTACCGAATATCTCGATAACTGCCTTGGCCATTACATGTGCCAGAGAATGACGATAAACACTCAAAAACTCTTCTCGTTCCATTGAAACGAACCTCCTAAATGCTCAAAAAACGTAGTTAAGATATTACACTTATTAATAAGAAACGGCAAGTCAGCGGATTATATTGTAAACTCGAGCTTTTCCCCATTGGTCGGATGGGTAAATGACAGGTAACAGGACACGAGTCCTATCCCCTCGCCGCTTCTGGTGCCGCCGTACTTCACATCGCCTTCCAAAGGATGCCCTATATGTGCGAACTGTGCCCTGATCTGATGTGATCTTCCCGTAAGAAGCTTAACATCTACAGTCGTGAAGCGGCCGTCAAACTCCCCTGCCTTATACTCGAGCTCACATCTCTTGCTGCCTGGGACTTCTTTGTCGTAGACGGTAACCATGTTGGCACGCTCATCCTTCACAAGGTAGTTTACAAGCTTTCCTTCGCCCTCGAGCCTGCCTTCGACACGGGCGCGGTATCTTTTCGAGAAGGTGCCCTTTCTTATCTGCTCTGAAAGCCTGGAAGCGCACTTGCTTGTCCTGGCGAAGACCATTACGCCCGACACATTACGGTCGAGGCGGTGAACGAGGCCCAGAAATACGTTGCCTGGCTTGTTGTACTTCTCTTTGATGTAGGCTTTAAGGTACGTAAGCATATCAGGGGCATCTGTACCGTCTGACTGCGAGAGGTATCCTGCAGGCTTAAATGCCACCAGAAGATGGTTGTCTTCGAAGATTATGCGCGGGGTGTCCATCTTGAAGCCTGTCCGCACGGCAGATTAAGGTTCATGTGTGTTACGGGCAGACCAAGCTCATCGCTTACGGTCTTGCCTCCGAACTTCGATCCGCACGTAAGATCCAGTACATTACCGACGGCATTTGCACCGAGCTCGGTAGCATAGGAGCTTATGATAACGAACAAGGGCCTATCAGACAGCAGAAGAGCCGTGCGTGACACGAACTCGTACAAGGACTTCTCTATCTCCCACAGCTCGCCCGTAGGTCCCCTGCCGTACTTCGGCGGATCCATGATGATGCCGTCATACTTCCTGCCGCGCCTTATCTCGCGCTCGACAAACTTCCGGCAGTCTTCGTTGATAAACCTTACGTAAGAAGACTCGAGACCGCTCTCGATGATGTTCTCCTTGGCACGGGCTATCATGCCCTTACTGGAATCAACATGCACGACTTCAGCCGCACCGTGACAAGCTGCCGCACATGTAGCAGCACCTGTATATGCGAAAAGATTGAGTATCTTGATATCATCCCTGCCGGCACTTACGGCATCGGAGATGAGTTTACCTGCGAAATCCCAGTTGGAAGCCTGCTCCGGGAAAAGCCCCGTGTGCTTAAAGGACGTGGGCTCGATAATGAAAGTTAAGTCCTTGCCGAGCGAATTGTATCCGATCTTCCACTTGGAAGGCATAGACTTAAGCTTCTGCCAAGCGCCTCCGCCGGAATTGCTTCTAATGTAAAGTGCATTGGGTGAAGCTATATCATCCCATGTAACTTCCCTTCCGCCGTCGTGAACAGGCCATACCGCCTGGGGATCGGGACGCCTTAACAGAACGTCTCCCCAACGCTCATACTTCTCCTGTTCCCCCGCGTAGAGGACTTCAAAATCTTTCCAGTTATTGGCAAGAAACATATGTTATCAGCTTACAGAGAGAGTATCCGTAACAGCGGCAACTCCGTCACCGTAAACAAGTTCCATCGTATATGTGCCGGATGAATATCTGCTTCCCCAAAACTCGCAGTAGGCCATGGTCGTGCCGTCGAGTGTTATCTCCATTGTCTGAACGATCTCATCGTTCTTGAGGAGGTTAGCAGTAAATGTCATATACATAGGTCTGTCGAAGTAAACGACGCCGATCAAAGCCGGAGGGCTCTGGAGATTGTTGTTATCCAGAGGGTTAGCCATGAGCGGATCATACCATGCGGTGTCTACTACGCACTCATCAAAGAAGTCCTGGTTAAAGGATGTGGGCATACCGTTCTCATCGATATAAACAAGGGACTCATAAGGAACGAAGAATACGTCGATAAGCTCGGACATATCCTCGATCTCCCAGTCGCCCTTGTTTTCCGTAAGAGTAAACTCGATCTCTACATCTTCCCTGTCGCAGTCACCGAGGGCGTCAGAAACCTCATCTGTCGTACCCATAGGGATATCAGCAACTTCAATAACGTCATTGAAAGTAACAGTAAACTCGATCGTGCTTCTGTCCTTGCTTACTTCGGGCTCTCCGAGCTCGTAAGTTGAACCTTCGATACCCTCAAGAGCAAATGTCATGCTGTCATCAAGAAGCGCGGGGATATCAAATGAATCATCGTAATCGGCTACACCGTTAACAGGATCACTGTAAAAAGCATCCAAAGCCTCTGTCAGAACCTCTGAAGCCTCGTCGGCAGCTATCTTCTCCAGGAACTTGGAACATCCCGCAGATGAGATGCACACGGAAGTGATCAACGTAACACATACTGTTTTCTTCAAAAGTGAATTTTTCATAAATAAGTCCTTAATCGTGCAAAAATCAGATTAATTATACAACATAAGCCGCGGTTTTAATATATAATACGATAGGAATGAAATGTCACAGAAAGGATGAATCATGTCTCAGACTCCTCATATTCTGATATGCGATGACGACCCTATCGTCCACGAATCGCTTAGACTTTATTTTGAAAACGAGCATTATACTCATTCAGATGCATTCGACGGTGAAGAATCGCTGAAGCTTGCAAGAGAAGATAATCCTGATCTTATCCTTCTGGACGTCATGATGCCCATGATGAACGGTCTTGACGTGTGCAGAGAGCTTCGTAAGACCATGAAGACACCTATCATCATCCTTACAGCCAAGGGCGAGGAGATCGACCGAGTTCTCGGTCTTGAGCTCGGCGCGGATGACTATATCGTTAAGCCCTTCTCCCCCAGAGAAGTCGTTGCCAGGATCAAGGCTGTATTAAGAAGAACAGAATCCACACAAGAGCAGATTCCGACAAGCCAGGTCTTGAGGTTCGACGGTCTCGAGATCAATATCGAGAATTATTCAGTTAAGGTTAATTCGAAGGTTATCCCGTTCACACCTAAGGAAGTTGAGATACTTCATCTTCTTGCTTCCCATCCCGGAACAGTAATGAACCGTGAGCAGATCCTCCGTTCTGTATGGGGAACTGACTTTGACGGTGATCTCAGAACTATAGATACGCACATCAAGAGGATCCGTCAGAAGATCACTTACGACGGTTCCAGATGGAATATCTCGACCGTATACGGAGTAGGATACAAGTTCGAGGTCTCATAAGTGTTTCACCACAGCTTTATTATGCGAAGGATGTTTATGCTGGTGTTTGTCGCACTGGCAGCTTCCGCACTTCTTGCTGCGGTCGCTTTCGGCATTGCCGGAAGAAACACCCAGTTCAATTACAGCGTCAACGAAGCGGAGCTTCAGTATGAGAATCTTTACGAAGTCATTAAAGGTGCCTCAGACGAGCTGACGCTCGATGAGATATACCGCTATATCCTCTACCCCGCCTCCGGATCTGCAAGTGAGTACTTTATTGCCGATTCAGACGGAAGGGTTATATATCCGCAGAGTATCTACAGCAGAGCCGATGAGGATGAGCAGGCGGCGATAGATTTTATTGCTGATAATCTAACTAACGAAGATGCCTGGACTAATCATCTTACGTTCATGCAGCAGAACTTCTATTCGCATCAGACTCTTCTGATGAAGTTTAAGTTCTACTCCAATGACAAAGCTTATTACGTAATCCAGTACACCGTCATTAACGAAGGTAACGAGCTTATCAACAGCTACATCAACATCCTTCTTCTGTCCACTTTGGCTGCAGCTCTGGCGATGATGGTTCCTACTATCATATTCGTTGAAGTCATAACCGAACCGTTGCAGGAAGTTAACCTTATTGCTAAGGAATACGGCCGAGGCAACCTGAAGATACGAGCGAACGAGGATCATGTCGGTGAAGCGGGTGAGCTTGCCGAGTCGTTCAACAACATGGCTAACAAGCTGTCAAAATCCATCAATGAACTTACCAACGAGCGTAACAAGCTCGAGAATATCTTTAACGTCATATCGGAAGGCATCATGGTATTTAACCGCGACGGTACCGTTACGTTTACCAATGATACGATGTCCGATATCTTCTCCAAGGTACCGCGTAAGAATAACTTCGCAGAGAAGATCCAGATAGTGCCTTTCGAGCAGTTCTGGGAAGACCTTGCTACCTGCATGGAGACCGGCGAGAACAAGAAACATGTTATAGAGACACCTAATTACGCATATGAGTACACGATCGTACCGAGATTCGACGCTGATGATGACAGGGTCTGCATCGGTGCCATCGGCTTCTTCAGAGATATAACGGAGGAGCATAAGCTTGATATGACGAGACGTGACTACGTTGCGAACATCTCTCATGAGCTTCGTACTCCTCTTCAGACGTTAAGAGGTCTCATCGAGCCTCTGGCAGACGGCATGGTTAAGAAAGATGAAGACCGTATGAGATATTACGACATCATCCTTAACGAGACTCTGCGTCTTTCCAGACTCATCGACGACATGCTTGAACTGTCGAAGCTTCAGTCCGGTACGTTAGCATTCCAGATGTATCCGTTCGATCTTAACGAAGTACTCTCCAGCATTCATGCAAGATTTATCCCTGTCATGAAGGAAGCAGGTATTTTCTTCAGTGTTCACAGCACTACAGAGAGGCTTCCTACCGTTACGGGTAATCCTGACCGAGTTAACCAGATCCTTGTTATCCTTCTTGATAATGCCAAGAAGTACACCCCTAAGGGCGGCAGCATAACGATCACAAGTGATTACAACGAAGAGATCGGCAAGGTATATATCTCTGTCGCTGATACCGGCCAAGGTATACACGAGTACGATATTAATCATATTTTCGAGAGGTTCTTTAAGGCTGACCGTGCGCGTGGCAAGAAAGGCACCGGTCTTGGCCTGTCTATTGCCAAGGAGCTCCTTACTTACATGGGAGAAGACATTACTGTCGAGAGCGAATACGGTAAGGGCACGAAGTTTACGTTTACTCTTAAGAAGGCTGAAGCCGCGAACACATGGGAGTAAGGATAAACAAATACATAGCTTCGAGCGGATTCTGTTCCAGAAGACAGGCAGATGAACTTGTTGGAGCAGGCAAAGTTACTGTTGACGGTGAAGTTGCCGTTAACGGCACTGTCGTAGAAGACGGACAGGTCGTTAAGATCGGTGATAAAGAGATATTCCCTGAAGACAACAAGATCTATATCGCACTTCATAAGCCCCTCGGCATCACATGTACCACTGACCGCCGCGATCCCAGCAATATTATCGATTATCTTGGTATGGACGACCGCGTCTTCCCCATAGGAAGGCTTGATAAGAATTCTTCAGGACTCATACTCCTCACTAACGACGGTGATATCGTCAACAGACTGCTTCGTGCCGAGAACGGACACGAGAAAGAGTATCAGGTAAGAGTCGACAGGAAGATCGAGCCAGGATTCAAGGAGAAGATGGAGAGCGGCATCGAGATACTCGGTCAGAAGACTCTGCCCTGCAAAGTAACGATTACAGGCACGCACACCTTCAACATCATCCTGAAGCAGGGTCTTAACCGTCAGATCAGACGTATGTGCGATGCACTCGGATACCGTGTAACCAAGCTTAGAAGGATACGTTTTATCAATATAACTCTGGGAGATATGAAGCCCGGTGACAGAAGAAAACTGTCGCGCGAAGAAGTCCGAAGATTATTAGAATCTGCCGATAAGACGAACTAACTTCTCGAACGGGCGCTTAAGAACTACATACCAGATCTCTTTGCTCGAGTACTTCTCGACCATTATCGTATATACGGGAGCGAATCTTCCTGCAATAACGTCAGTAAATATCTGGTCTCCTACCATTACTGCCTTTGATTTATCGGTCTCCATAAGCTTCAAGGCACGATAGATACCGTCAGGTCTGGGCTTGTGAGCATAAGTAACGCAAGGGATGCCGAGCTGTTCCGCTATCTTCGAAGATCTGCCTGTGCTTGCATTGGATACAAGGCAGCAAGTAAATCCCTCGCCCTTTATCTTCTCGATAAAACCGTAAGCATAATCATCAGGGGCCGTAGCATGATCAGGACCCAGAGTATTATCAAAATCCAGGAGAAGACAGGTCTTCCCGGCTTTCTTAAGCTCATCGAGCGGTATATCATAGACGCTCTTGCATACGGCGTCAGGCTTCATAGCAGCGAAAATATTCATATTGATGAATTGTAAATATAAAAATATAAATTGTAAATCACATCTGTGATATTATATGTGGCGATAAAGAAAAGAGGTATCGTTATGAAGATTGCAAAATTCGGCGGATCGTCACTTGCTGACGCATTCCAGATCAAGAAAGTATGCGACATCATCCTTGCCGATCCTGACAGAAGGATCGTTGTAGTTTCCGCACCCGGAAAGAGATCTAAGGATGACATCAAAGTCACCGATCTTCTGATAGCAGTTGCAAAGGCTGCATTAAGCGGAGAGTCTTATGAGAAGGAGCTTGAGGCTGTTATCGAGAGATTCAGGAGCATTTGTGATGATCTTAACGTTGAGGACAAGCTTCCTGAGATCATTGACACTTTGAAGGCTGCCGCAGCATCCGATACATCCGATGACAATCTTTATCTTGATACGGTTAAGGCTATGGGCGAAGACTGCTGTGCAAGACTTGTTGCAGCTTACCTCACATCCATCGGCCACCCCGCCAAGTACTGCAATCCTAAGGAGTGCGGTCTTTTCCTCGAGCACGATGCTGCAGGCAAGGCAAGGATCCTCGGTGAGTCTTACGACAACCTCGAGAATCTTAAGTATTCCAAGGAATTGTGCATCTTCCCCGGTTTCTACGGATATGGCAAGGACGGACGCATCATTACGTTCTCCAGAGGCGGTTCCGATATCACGGGTTCTATCCTCGCAGGTGCCGTAGGCGCTGATATCTACGAGAACTGGACGGATGTTGATAATGTATTCGCAGTTAATCCCAGCATCGTAAAGAATCCCTTCCCTATCTACGAGATTACTTACGATGAGATGAGAGAGCTCGCATATGCAGGTTTCTCGGTACTTCACGAAGAAGCACTCTACCCTGTTTATGTTCGCGGCATCCCCGTTCACATCAGAAATACCAACAATCCTTCTGCCAAGGGCACTAAGATCGTATCCGAGAGAACTCATTATGATTCACTCGTAACAGGTATCGCCGGTGAGAAGGGCTTCCTTACAATCACGGTTACGAAGTATCTTATGAACCACGAAGTAGGATTCCTCTCTTCACTTCTTAAGATCCTTGCAGAAGAAGGAATCCCCGTGGAGCATATCCCTTCCGGTATCGATTCCGTAACTATCATCGCCCGTAAGAAGTATTTCACGCCTGAGAAGGAAGAGATCGTTATCAACCGTTTCAGAAATGAAGCAAGAGCAGAGTCCGTTAAGGTTGACAGAGACCTAGCTATCGTAATGATCGTAGGTCAGGCTATGGAGAAGTCCGTAGGTATCATGGCAAGAGCCGCTTCTGCCCTCTCCGCCGCAGGTATCAACCTCAGGATCGTTAACCAGGGCGCATCCGAGATCTCAATGATGTTCGGTGTATCCGAGGAATATACGGATTATGCTGTAAGAGTACTTTACAAGGAACTCTTCAGATACTGATATCTGTTATAAAACTAATCAAGTAAGTAAAGGATCGCCCCTTCGTGGTCGGTCCTTCTTATTATGCAGCCATAATCTTCCAGCCTTTCAAGCGTCGCGGGAGCCGGATGCCCGTAAGGAGAGTTAGCGACTACTGATATGACAGCCTCCTGCGGCGAGACGTATTCAAGGAATATAGATGACGTGGAATACGCAGATCCGTGATGACCTACCTTAAGGACATCCGCATCTATATCAGCCCCTTCAGTGATCAGAGCCGACTCACTGACAAAGCCGATATCACCGGTAAAAAGGATCGAGAAGCCTTCATATTCCATCCTTAACACCACACTGTCTTCGTTGCCGCCGTCATGCACTTGATGAGGCCAGACACAGTATAAAAACAGATCGTCTGTCATTGTTATGACATCGCCGGATCTCAGATCATAGCAGCTGTACATCGTATCTATGCGGCCTATGGAATCAAGGTATTCGAGTCCTCCTATATGGTCCTCATCCATATGCGTGGCAACAGCTATATCCACGCTCTGTATTCCGTAATAATCAAGGACTGCCGACACGGAGTATCTCCCTTCCGCTTCTACCCCGCCGTCTATAAGAACGCTTCTCCCCTCGCTCATGATAAGGCAGCTGTCACCCTGCCCTACATCAATAAAAACGACCGTAACCTCTGGAGCCGTCATGTACGAACCAAGCATCAGACCTAAAGAGACGAACACCGCTGCCAATGCGGGTTTCATCAGGATCTTTCTTAATATGCTTCCAGGCATTAGATAAAGAACTATTAAAGAGAACATCGAGTATATGAATCCCGGCGAAAGGCCAGCCGCTGATGCACTGCTGAAGGATACGGACGAACACAGGGCCGTAAGAAGTCTCAGCACATCGAAAATCATCGAGCACGACATGGAAAGTCCCGTGATCACTGAAGGCAGAAAGAACACACACGCTGCCGTCGCGAGTAAAGACGCCGTCACTTGTGCTACAAGATGAATAAAAGAGAAAAAGTAACCCGTTCTGCCCCAGAAGGGCATCATGCCGATCGTGGCTGCGATAACGGGAGTAAGGATGCCGCACAAGCCTTTGGGAAAGCCTTTATCGAGAAGTTTCTGCGATAAGCTTTTCGAGAGAAGTCTTATGGCAAGTGATGCCGCATAACTCATCTGAAAGCCGGACGAGAGGCAGCTGTACGGGTCTTTTACCATGAGCATGATGACGGCAAGCGACATTCCCGAGGCGTAATCCCTGGCAAGAAAGGCGCAGATACTCATAACGCAGGCTCTTGTAACAGATTCGGACCACCCCGTAAGCATGCCGGTAGCAAGGCAAAAGCAGATGTATATGGGAGCACCCTTCTTTCTTTGTACATGAAGTGTCCTGAAGACTTCAGACAGCATCATAAGAAACCCAGCGAAATGCGTTCCCGACACCGCCAGAAGATGCGAGCAGTTCGATAGTTTGAACGACCTGATCACTTCCTCATCTAATAGGGACGTATCACCCATAAACAAAGCACCTGCCATCCCCCTGTCCTCTTCATCGAAGACAGACAGCGAATACTGCCGAAGATTATTGAAAACGCCCTCAAGCGACTTAGTTATACGTGTCAAAGCATTGCCGTTACTTGTCTTATAGACATAATCAGGCTTGATGATGCCACGTATCCCCTTGTTTCTTAAGTATTCGCCATAATCGAATTCACCCGGATTAGAAGGCGGATCCGGAAATGTCATTCTGCCTTCGATATGGATCTCATCACCTGTGTAGAAGTCATCTTCACCGGAGCCGTTATACAAGACTCTGCCGTATTCTTCGGTGTTAAGCACATACTGAACGCTGCCGTCCAGCTTGTATTCGGTATGTCTTACTGTTGCCGAGAAAACCGCAGCGCCATGATATGCAGGGTCCGGAGTCACACGGATATATATAAACATGGTAATAACGGCCAATATGGCAGGAACAACAAGCGGCCGCCTTCTAATCTCTTCAAAAATCCGCAATATTACGGCATTAATCTGATTACATTGTCTCATAGGGGTATGTTAGAATTATTAAGTTCGGATTATCAGTACGAAATGACTACATTTTTCGACAAAAAACGACAAACACTAAGGTTATGGAAATCAATTTCAGAAAAGCAAAATTCAAGGCTCTTGCAGCTTCGATAGATCAGTGTCCCGAGTCAGATGTACCCGAGATCGTCATGTCCGGCAGATCCAATGTCGGCAAGTCATCACTTATCAACGCTCTTGCAGATAACAAGAAGCTCGCCAGAGTATCCCAGACTCCCGGAAAGACCCGCGCAGTAGTATTCTTCGACATCGACGGCAAGCTTCTTATCGCCGATCTTCCGGGATACGGTTATGCCAAGGTCTCCAAGGAGATGAAGTCAGGATTCTCTTCACTTGCAGACAGTTATTTCACTTCAGGAAGGAAATTCGACCTCGTTCTCCATCTCATGGATATTAGAAGAGAGCCTACCGAAGAAGATATCGCGATGTTCGAGTATATGAATGCCAATAACATCAGATATTACGTGGTTTTCACCAAGTGCGACAAGTTCTCGGCGGCTCAGCTTCGAAGACGCATAGAAGAGCTAAAGGAAATTTATAATTTCGATGAAAATGCTGATATTTTCGCAGTGTCTTCCATGAAAAAACAAGGTATTCAGGACCTGCGTGAGGCAATTGCCAAACTCTTAATTTGATTGACCGATAAAATTGTAAAAATTGGACAGTTGAATTTATTAATACGTTGAATGATACTTATTAGGAAAAGGAGAGACGAATGCTTCAGCTTGAACCTTACGGTCCCATCGGAATCATTGCTCATAACGCTAACCGCGAGTTTGTTAAGGCGGTAAGCGATGTTTTATATCAGAAGCGTAAGAAGCGCCTCGATAATAACGCCAACCCCTATGTTCATACACCCGGCTACTGCAGAAGCGATTACATAATCGATTCTGAACTTATTCGTTTCCAGACCGGTGAAGGAAAGTATCAGATGGAAGAATCCATCCGCGGCCATGATATCTTTATCATCACGGACGTTCTTTCCCATAACGAGACACTCGATATATTCGGTTATAAGCATGTTCTCTCGCCTGACGATCATTACAGAGACCTTCTTCGTATCGTATCCACATGTTCCGGTAAAGCAAGAAGAATCAATGTGATCATGCCCTTCGTATATGAAGGCAGACAGGAGAAGCGTGAGACATCCAATGAGTCTATGGATGTAGCTGCTATGTTGAAGCAGCTCTACGAACTTGGTGTAGCTAATCTCATCATCTTCGATCCTCACGACGGACGCATCGCGAATGCAGTTCCTCTTATGGGTATTGACTTCCCTAAGAGCGCTTATAAGATCATCTCCACTCTGCTTTCCACATTCGATACATTCAGACTCGACAAGGATAAGACGATCGTTGTCAGCCCTGATGAATCAGGTGTTAACAGAGGTATCTTCTACTCTTCACTGCTTAATCTCCCTCTCGGTATCTTCTACAGAGACAGAGATTACACAAGGAAGGTTGACGGAGAGCATCCTGTTAAGGCTTACGAGTATCTTGGAGAAGATATCGCAGGCAGAGATGTTCTTATCATTGACGATATGATCAATTCAGGCAGCACAATGCTCCGTACATCCAAGATCCTCAAGGTTCATGGTGCACGTGATATCTACTGCTGCGCTACTTTCGGACTGTTTACTGACGGTCTGGATACTTTCGATGAGGCTTACGAAGACGGAGTTATCAAGTCTGTTCTTTGTACAAACTTAAGCTACCACCCTGCCGACCTTCTCGAGCGCAAGTGGTATGTCAACGTTGATATGATCCCTTATGTAGCACGTATCATCGAGGCTATCAACGCTAACGAGTCAGTTACAGACCTTATCAATTCCACATCGAGAATTACCGATTTTGTCGGTCAGATGAGAATTGGCGAGCTGTTCGACGAAGACGAATTCGAAGATAACAAGAACTCATAATAACTTGAAAGAGGTGCGATATGACTTCAGTTCCTGCAGATGAGAAATCCTATTCCCGTTATAACCAGTATGGTGAGAACCCGATGGCTCCTATAGCCCCTATCGGTCTTATCCAGTTAAAGGGCAGTGTGGAATTCACAGAGAAAGTTAACTACTATCTCACAACAAGAAGATCAGAGTATCAGCAGGAAGCATTCGTATCCAAGTATCCGGGCTTCTACCGTCAGGATTACAGAATCGAAGTAGAGAATGCCAGATTCTCATCCGGTGAGGGTAAGGCTGTTATCAAGAACACAGTAAGAGGTCATGACCTTTACATCATCAGTGATGTAATGAATCCCTCTATCACATATAAGATGTACGGACAGCTCAATCACATGAGCCCCGACGATCACTATCAGGACCTTAAGAGAGTTATCCTCGCTTGTTCCGGTAAGGCAAGAAGAATCAACGTTATCATGCCTTTCCTGTATGAGAGCCGCCAGCACAAGAGAAATGCAAGAGAGTCCCTCGACTGCGCATTCGCACTCGAAGAGCTCTATAACCTCGGAGTTGCAAACATCATCACATTCGATGCACACGATGAGAGAGTAGCAAATGCTATCCCCCTCTCCGGCTTCGAGTCCCTCCCTTCCAACTACCAGATGATCAAGGAGATGTACAGACAGATCCCTGACCTGTCATTCACAAAGGGTAAGTTCATG
>JAEEGL011173071.1_pt1 | contig 12770 bp, 13 predicted proteins | sample 9134231 | NCBI WGS metagenome assembly JAEEGL01 (sample SAMN16246548, study PRJNA631951) | gut metagenome | biome: gut microbiome; feature: rumen; material: fiber-attached | host: Bos | place: Iran: Karaj | collected 2018-10 | reverse complement strand
TCCTATGAATAAAACTAAACTAATATTATTGTGCATTTTTATCTTTTTAGCATTTTTATTATTTCCTATACTACTAACTTTAATACTTAATGGTGACTTAAAAAAAATAGCATTAATTAGTCCATTAACTATAATGTTTTTTAGTTTTGGAACTACTACATCATTAATAGTTTATTTTTTAAAAACTTCAAAATATCGCAATAAAAGTGCAAGACATAAATATGAGAAAGAAACAAAAAGCGAAATAACTAATATAAAAAATAAAGATGAATTAATATATACATTAACCAAAGAATCTTCTAGAATAATTAGTGGTGCTAATAATCATAGAATATATGGAGAAAAAACTAGCATATTTGATGATTTCTTATAATATAGAGGTGACTTTAAGGAAATAATTCGGTATATTTTTATGCTTTTTAGAACTATGTATGGGAAACAATTAGATCCATATATTGATTATTATTTTGAATTACAAGAATATGAAGGAATACCAAAAATAATGGAAAAAGATAAATGCGATGAATTAATATGGGCAGAAATTGATAATTTGCCAGAACCATTTATCAATTATGAAGGAGCATTTTTGGAAGAAAGAAAAATTACAACATATGATTGTAAAACAGATGGCGCATATATAAAAAGCAGAAAAAATAAATAAAGTTAATAATAAATTAAATAAAATTAGTATTAAATATATTTAATATTAAAAATATGGAGATAGTATGAATAAAGAAGATTATATAAAAATAGCTAATGAAAAACTTGATGATAAATTAAGTAAAAAAATGATTGATCAAATAGAAAGATACTATATGGCAAAAAAATATGTATTACCAAAAAATAAATATAAAATTGGTGACAGTGTTAAATTAAAAAAAGGAACACTTTTACATGGTACGTATAAAAATATAGATGGCTTAAGGGCTATTGCAGAAGCTGGTTTATTAGCTAGCTGGTTTATAAATGAAAGAATTACATACTTTCCTAGTAGTGTATGTATTTGGGATTTAAACGAAGATTATTTATTAAAAGAGTACATTAATTTTTATTCAGGTGGAACTATAAATTACAGCGGAACATTAGAAAATGGAGAATATACTTCAAATTTTAAAATATCTGTAATTCCATACAATAAAATGAATAAAGTTAAGGACATAATAACAAAAAATCAATGCAGAGTATGGAGTATGGAACAAACAAAAGAAGCAAAGTTTCTGCCTAATTTAGCACAAGACCTTGTACAAATAGGAATAATTTTTAACGGAGATAATGAATACGCAAAAGAATTGATCAAAGCTGACATATTAAATCCTAATTTTATAAATAATCATGATATTAAACAATTAGTAAAAAAAGAATACTATGATAATTTTGTTGTTGGTCGGGTAGCTAAGCAAGGAAGCTTTACTGATCGAGAAAAAGCTATTTTATTTGGTATTCCTTCGAATTTAATTGAAGGCATTTTAGTTGGAAGAAAATATGAAAAAGATGTAAGTATTTTAAAAGAAATAAAATCATTATTGCCAAATTGTTATATTTGCAACTTAGATGGTACAGTAATTTATTAAAAGATTTTAAGTTAATATCAATTAGAAACAAATAAGCATTTCATTTATTAACACAAAAATATTATTCTTTCAAGACTTGTATAATTATTAATAAAAGTGTATTAAGAATATGGAGGTAAGATATGGAATCAATATGTGGGGCAAAATGTGATGAGTGCAGCTTATATAAAGACAAAAAATGTGTAGGATGTAAAAATAATAATGGATGTCCATTTGGGAAAAAATGTTTTATAGCAAAATACATCGAAGTAGGTGGTAAAGATAATTTTGAAGCTTTAAAGAAAAAAATAATCGAAGAGTTTAATTCTTTAAATATCGATGGAATGCCAACAATAAAGGAATTATATCCGTTGAATGGAGCTTTTATAAATATGGAATATACTTTGCCAAATGGGAAAACGATCAAATTTTTGGATGATAATGACATCTATCTTGGAAATCAAGTAGAATGTGAATTTAATAATAATGAATTAAAAAGATATTTTGGACTAGTTGCAAATATGAATTTTTTACTTGTTTGTGAATATGGAGTAAATGAAGAAAGCAATAAAGAAATATTAATATATAAAAAGAGATAAATTATTTAAAAATAGATAAATTATATTATTATATTTAATAATAATTAAATTAAACCAACAGTATGTGTCATTCTTTCTCTTTTAGTTATACTATTGTTATGAGAAGGTGAAAAAATGAATCAAGATAAAACTGGAAAGTTTATTTCAAAATTAGGGAAGGAAAAGAAACTGACCCAACAAAATCTTGCAGAGAGGCTAGGAGTAAGTATAAATGCAGTAAGTAAGTGGGAGAGAGGGTTAAGTTTCCCAGATGTATCATTATATAAAGAATTATGTAAAGAGTTAGATATAAGTATTGAAGAATTAATAAATGGTGAAAAAGATAATAGTGAAGAAGCAAAAGAAAAAGCAATTATTTCTACAATAAAAGAAAAAAACAAAATAAAAAAGAATTCAAATAAAAAAATAACAATATTGTTTATTGCTTTTCTATGTATTATTGTACTTATAATATTATTTAATGAAAATTCAAAAATTAATTTGATTAATGGTTCAAATTATTTATATGATTATGTAATTGATTATTTAAGAGAAGAAGAATTTAAAAATAATCCTGAATCAAATAAAAAAGATTTTAATGTTTTTTATAGTTATCATGGATTTGGTATTGAAAAGAAAAATAATTTTAAATATGTTTATATGTGGGTTTTTAGTCAAAGCTATTATTTAGAAGAAGAAAATTCACTTGCTATTTCTAGTGGTAGTTCTATGCCACTTAAAATAACATTTAAAAATAATAAAATAATTAATTTAGAACATCCAAAAGATGGAGATGAATATATATCTTCAATTAATAAAATGTTCCCAAGCATAATAGCAGATCAAATACTAAATTATGATAAAGAGAATAATATAAATAAAATGTTTAATGAAGTATCAGATAAGAAAAATAAATATTATGATTATTTAAAACTAGATATGAGTAGACTAACAATAGATGATATTTCATATGATGATTTTATTTTTTCAATTTGGAGTAGAGAAAAAAAATCTTGTGTTCCAGTTCAATTAAATATTTATAAAAACAACAAATATACACTATATACTTCATATAAAGCATGTAAGCCAAATACGGCATGTAATTCAATGCTTAGTTACACTAAATATATTGAAGGAACATATGATTACGATATTATTCAAATAATAAAACATAGTACAGATGCGAACAATATGTCTTTTACTAATCTATCTTTACCTAAATATGAAATTACAGCAGGAAATGGGTATCCATTTATAACTGATGATGATAATAAATACTTAATTGAACTTTTAAAAATTATAAATGTTGATTTAAATAAATGTGCAGAACCGGATTATGTTAACTAAAAAGAAAGGATAAATAAATGACAACAAAAGAATATAAAGACTATGTTTTAGAGCAATTGAATATATTGGATAAAATCACATATAGGCCAATGATGGGAGAATATTTACTTTATTACAATAGAATACTTTTTGGTGGAATATATGATAATAGATTACTAGTAAAAATAGTTAATAATAATAAAAAATATAATATGATAGAATCAATTCCTTATGAAGGTGCCAAACCAATGTATTTAATTGAAGATATAGGCAATCAAGAGTTATTAAGAGAAATAATATTAGATACATGTAAAGAATTATTAGAAAAAAATAAAACCAAATAATGGTTTCATTTTTTATAGGAATGCCTTTAAATTATCAAGATTTTTTTCTTGCATAGTTACATATTTTTTTACTATTTTTTCAACTTCTTTATTCATTTTCTTTTTATTTATAATCTTTCTACCTTCTATTATTCCCATATTAACACCTTGTATCAATAATTCAGCTAATTTTGATGTAGAATTATCGTTTAAAGTTCGCATTTCTATACCAGACCATGTCATTGCTTTATTCATTGCACTAGTTTTATGAGGGTCTTTATCATTATACTTATAATATATTTTTTCAATCTCTTGACTTATTTTTTCATATTCTTGATATTCTGTTTCTATTTCTTTTTTTAAATCGTTGTCTTCAGTTTTCTCAATAATAAATTTTATAGCATCCATTCCCATATTTGCACCTTTAGATATTTCATCTAATGCATTTATATTTTCTTCCATAAATTGCCTCCATTAGTATTATGTACAATAATATTTAAATATATCCAATTTTTTAATAATAATCATAATAGATTATGTGATATAATAGTCTATATTTAATAAAAATTATTAATTAAAAATGCTCAATAAATATAATAATTGATAATTGAAAAGGAGAAATTAAAATGGAAAAAAAAGTGATATTAACTGGAGATAGACCAACAGGTCCATTACACATAGGTCATTATGTTGGATCATTGAGAAAACGCGTAGAAATGCAAGAAAGTGGTAATTATAAACAATTTGTCATGATAGCAGATTTACAAGCATTAACTGACAATGCGGACAATCCTGAAAAAATAAGGGAAAATATAATGGAAGTAATGCTAGATTACTTAGCAGTAGGATTAGACCCTAAAAAGACAACATTTTTAATACAAAGCCAAATACCTGCGTTATATGAACTTCCAATGTATTATTCAAATTTAGTAACAGTGGCAAGACTACAACGTAATCCAACAATAAAAAATGAAATTAAAATGAGAAATTTTGAAAACAATTTACCAGTGGGCTTTTTTACATATCCAATAAGTCAAGCTGCAGATATTACTGCCTTTGGAGCAAAATATGTTCCAGTTGGAATAGATCAATTACCAATGCTAGAGCAAACAAGAGAAATAGTTAATTCATTTAATAGAATATATAAAACAGATATTTTAATAGAACCTGAAGCAGTACTTCCAGATAAAGAGGTATGTTATAGATTTGTAGGTACAGACGGTAATACAAAGATGAGCAAATCTTTAGGAAATTGTATATATCTAAAAGATGATGAAGAAACTATTAAGAAAAAAATAATGGGAATGTATACAGACCCTAATCATATAAAAGTTGAAGATCCAGGAAATACTAAAGATAATCCAGTATTTATATATCTTGAAGCGTTTGCAACTGAAAAAGATTTTGAGAAATATCTACCAGAATACAAGAACTTAGATGAATTAAAAGCACATTATGAGCGTGGTGGATTAGGAGATATGAAGGTTAAAAAGTTCTTAAATCAAGTTATGCAAGATATCTTAAAACCAATTCGTGAACGTAGAACAATGTATGAAAAAAATAAACTAGAAGTATTTAATTATTTAATGGATGGTACAAAATACAGTATAGAATATACTAATGAAATACTTAATAAAATTAAGAAAAGTATTGGTATTAACTATAATGATGACAGTAAATTTAAAAAAGATTATTTAAAAAAAGAAGATTAGTTCTTCTTTTTATTAGTAAGAATGAATGGAGAATCAATGAATAATAACGAAAAAATAAAGAAGTTAGTAAATAAATATTTAACTGATGAACAAAGTAAAGAAAGGTTTTATGAAATTATTAATCCAATAATTGTACATGATGAATTTCAAAGAAGATTAACTGATGAATTTTTGCATCATAGTGATATTACCCTTGGAGAACATATAATTGAAGATGCAATACTAACTTACTTGTATAGTATAAAAAAGAAAAATTTAAATATAGATATTGCCGTAAAAATAGCGATGTTTCATGACTTATATACTATTCCATGGCAAAATAATAAGAAAAATACAAAAGTAAAGAAGTTTACTAATAAACATGGCTTTAGACATCCAGTAGAGGCAGCAATAAATGCATGTTACTGGTTTCCAAATGAATTTAAAAATGAAGAAACATCAAGAATGATAATTGATGGTATTATTCATCACATGTACCCACTTCCAGTTACGAGAATAAATAAAAATAATATAAGTAAATGTGAAATAAAAAATTATGATAGATTTTTAGAAATACCTGATAATTTAAAAAAAATAATATATGAATCGTGTAATAGGGGTAAACTTTTCAAAGTATCAATTTGCAAAAGTAAATATAAAGAAGGAAGAATTATGTCTAAAATGGATAAAAGGTCATCATTAAAACAAATAAAAAATGTTAGTAGCGCCTTTGCGCTTATAACGGGGAAAAATAAAAGCTTAAAAAAGTGAACAAAAGTCAATAATTATGATATAATCAATATAGGCATAAGAAGGAGTAAAGAATTATGGTAAAACTACAAGCAGCAAAATGTCCTCAATGTGGAGCAGACATAGAGGTAAATCCATCTCTTGAAAAGACAATTTGTCAATATTGTGGTACAACAATTTTGATTCAAGATGCAGTACAAAAAATAAAAGTGGAGCACACTGGGACAGTCAAAGTTGACGGAATAAAAAATAGAGATGATTATTTAAAACAGGCAAAAAAGCATATAAAAGTTGAAGAATATGAAAAAGCATTAAATCTTTTATCAATTATTGTTGGCGATGATAAATTTGATATTGAAGCATATTGTGACATTATTAGATGTGATATTGGAATAATTAAACGTGATAAATTAGACATAAATGTTTCAAGATATAATAGGGATAAAGATGCTCAAAGAGCTCTTGATTACTTAGATGGGGTTTTTAGTGTAAATAAACGTCTTATAAAAATAGATGAAAATAATGAAAGAGAAAAATACTTAGGTGATTTACAAAAAGATATCGATTCATATGAGCAAATGATTGCAGAAAGAGATAAAACAAAAGAACGCCGAGAAGAAATTTTAGAAACAATTAACGAGGATATGAAATCAGCATACAAAAATGAGTGCCCACATGAATTCTATAAAATACTAAATGAAACAATGAAAGTTGGAGAATTTAGATATACATTAAGAGAGCCAGATTTATTTACTGAATATTCTTTTGATGGATTCTTAGGAGGAAGAGGATATCCAGAAGATGCAATTCCGGCAAAAGATATAGATGAAATAGAAGATAGATTTTCATTATATCAAGAAAGAATAGCACCATTATTATCAAAAGCAACTACAAAGCATAATAGAAGAGTTAAGATTGATGAAACAAAAAGAAAAAGTAAATTAACAATAGGTATAATTTCACTTGTATTTTCGCTTATTGCGTTTTTAGGACTAGTAGCTGTACACATTGAAGCGTTTCATGAAGGAATAATAACTCTACTTTTACTTATTTTCTTTGTTGATACATGGATTGGCGTTGGAATATGTTATTGGATTATTTGGAGTTGGGATATGGTGACTTATAATAAAAAGCAATAAGCTTTTTTTTTATATAAAAATAATATATGTTATAATTATATTAGTTAGGGAGGACTTATGAAAAAAACTTGCACTTTATATGTCGTTGTTCCTTGTTTTAATGAAGAGGAAGTATTAAAAGAAACAACAAAAAGATTAAAAGAAAAAATGAATAACCTTATTAAAGAAAATAAAATATCTAAGTTTAGTAAAGTTATGTATGTTAATGACGGTTCAAAAGATAAGACATGGGATATCATTAAAGAAATAAACAAAGAAAACAAATTATTTACTGGAATTAGTTTATCAAGAAATAAAGGACATCAAAATGCCTTATTAGCTGGACTTATGACAGCTAAAGAATATGCTGATATTGTAATAAGTATGGATGCTGATCTACAAGATGATATTAATGCTATTGATGAAATGATCGCTAAATATTATGAAGGATCAGAAATTGTCTATGGAGTAAGAAGCTCAAGAAAAAAAGACAGTTTCTTCAAAAGATTTACTGCACAAAGATTTTATAAGTTTATGAAAACGATGGGAGTAGATGTGGTTTACAATCATGCAGATTATAGACTAACAAGTAAAAAAGTATTAGATAATTTTTCAGAATTTACAGAGGTTAATTTATTTTTACGTGGAATGTTCCCTCTAGTAGGATATAAATCAGACGTAGTTTATTACGAAAGAAATGAAAGATTTGCAGGCAAATCTAAATATCCATTAAAGAAAATGTTAAATTTCGCATGGGATGGCATAACTTCATTTAGTGTTAAACCAATAAGAATGGTTCTAAGTTTTGGAATAATAATATTTTTTGTAAGTATAGTAATGCTTATTTATTCACTAATAGTTAAACTTTTAGGACAAACAGTTGAAGGATGGACTTTTATCGTATGCTCAATTTGGCTAGTATCAGGTATTCAAATGTTATCTATTGGAATAATAGGGGAGTATGTAGGAAAAATATATAGTGAAACTAAAAGAAGACCAAGATATTTTATTTCTGAGAACTTAGAGGAAAACAATAATGAAAAAGATATTAAATAATAAAAATATTATAGTTTTTTTAATTGTAAATTTTATATTAATATTTATTTTTGGAATCTTTAAGATAAATAATCTAACATTATTAATAAGTAGTATATTTGTAAATGTTTTTATTCTTTTCCTTTTAAAACTTGTATTGAATTTATTAGATATTAAATTTACAAAAAAAGAAAAAATATTAATTATTTCGTTAATCATTTTAATATATACATTTTATATATTTAATATTTTAACTAGAAAATTCATATATTATTGGGACTATTCATGTTACTATAATATTCAAATAAATTTAGAGAATACATTCAGTATCAGTTTATTTGATGGAATAAAAAGTTTCTTAAGTACAACATGGTCAGGTGAATATGGAAATTTTCTTTCGTTTTTGCCAGAAACACTATTTCATTTTACTGATAAATCATTTAATTCTTATTTAATAAGTTGTGTAATTATTTATATTCCTTTAATTTTTATCAGCTTTTCAATTTTATTAAAAAAAATATTTAAAATGTTTAATTTAGAAAAGAAAAACTTTTTATTTTATTCATGTATAATTTCCTTTGCATTATTTCCAATAGTACATGCAACCTTTATCTATGGCCAACCAGATTTATTTGGATTATTTTATATCTTTTTAATAATAGCATTAACTATAGATTATAATTTCTATAAACTTGATTATACAAGATTATTTCTTATTCTTATACTTACATTTATGCTTATAATTACAAGAAGATGGTACATATATTTTGTTCTTGCTTATTATTTATGTTATGGTATATGCATTTTAATAAAAAATTATAATAATAAAGAAGTATTAAAAAAAATAATAAAAAATATACTTTTATATTTGTCAATTGTAATAATATTTTTTGCAATAACCCTTTTGCCTTTAATCAAAAATATAATTACTAGTAATTTTGATTACAGTTATTATATGGGTGATGGCTTTGCTGGTGAAGTATTATCTCAAATAAATCACTTAGGATTATCATTATTATTTATTATAGTTATAGGTATTATATATGGAATAATAAATAAAAAATATAGAATTTATACTATAGTAGCATTGGTAGAATACTTTATAGTTATATTTCTCTTTACAAGAATGCAAAATATGGGACTTCATCATTCATTACTGCTAGTTCCAAATTATTTGTGCTTTATTACATTGTTCCTTATTTTTATAATAAAGTATCGAACTATACTGTTCTTGTTTTATATAATTATAATATGCAATTTCACAATAAGCTTAACTTCGCCAAAAAGTATTTATTATACAGACATATTAATTAATGTACCAAATGATGAAAATTATGATTCAATAAAAGAAGTTAGTTTATGGCTTAAAAATAATACTGGAAATGAAAAAATATACATGATACCACATAATAATAAATTCAATCCAGATAAATTTAGAAATGTACTAGGAAGCGATAGAAGTCTAATAGAAAGATTATCATATGGTTCTGCAATAATAGGAGTTCATAAATTTCCAATTGAATTATTCGAAGCAAAATATATTGTAACAATATCTCCTTTTGAAAGTGTTTCAATGGAATGGAAATATAATGATATATTTAAAATACAAGTATCTAATAATAAATTTAATTTGATAAAATCTTTTCATACTGATACAAATTACGATATTTTAATCTATGAAAGAATAGAAAATGTTAATTTAGAAGAAATAAATGAATACAAAGAAATATTATCAGAAGAAAGTGAAAAATATCCAGATTTATATAAAAATATAATTGATGATTATGTTAAAAATAATAGTGAGATGGTGAAATAATGGATAAATATGAAACTGAGGCAAGATTAATGCACAAAAATGGAAAAACATGTTCATATTCCTTATATAATGCCTTTCAAAATGATTTTAATTTAGAAGGAACATATCCACTTCCAAGAAGTATAGATGGAAAATGTGGAGCAATATTAACTACAGAAAAAATATTAGATGAATTAAATTTGAGTGATAAAAAAGAAGAATTTGTACAAAGATTTTTAAAAGAATTTGGTGAAACTAAATGCATAGAATTAATGAAAAAAGATAGAAGATGCAATGATTATGTAGGATTTGCAGCACAGCAAATAAACGAGTATATTAATAGATAAAAAACATATTAAATATATGTTTTTTTTTACATAGAAATCCTAAAGTGAACCAACAGTATGTTTAATATTTATACAATTATGATAATATTACTTTAGGAGGATAGAAAATGAATCAAGAAAAAATTGGAAAGTTTATTGCAGAACTTCGTAAAGAGAAAAATCTTACTCAAGAAGATTTAGCTAATAAACTTGGAATAACAAAAAACGCTGTTAGCAAATGGGAAAGAGGTATTAGTATGATGGATGTATCACTTCTTAAACCTGTTTGTGAAATACTTAATATATCAATAGTTGAATTATTAAATGGAGAAAGAATAGATGAAGAATCTATTAAAAATAAGTCAGATGATACAATAAAAAATACAATTGAATACTCAAATAAAAGAATAAAGAAAAGTAGAATAAAAAACATCGGTTATACAATATTAGGAATACTTATATTAATAGTCACAATATTTTTTGGATATAAATATAGTTTATTAAATGAATATACTTTAAAGAAACCAGACAATGTTGATGAATTTTTAAAAGGATTAAAGAATAGTAAAGAAGTAAAAGTATACAAAAGAACTATACCTGAAAATGAATATTTTGTATTAGGTAATTTTAAAATGAAAAATGTACTAGATGGTTATGTACAAGAAGGAGAAGTAGTAGATATTCAACCATATTTATTTAGAAAAAAAGATGGTGATAAATCGTATGGTATTACTTTTCCAAATGAGATAAATAATTATCAAATGATTGATATATATGCAGCAGATGTAGTAATAGGTGGTATAGAAGGAGAAAACAATTTTGAAAAGAAATTTAACGCTGCAGATAGAAAATACTTTCTATTAAAAAATGATATCAATAATGATGTAGACTTTTATAAATACGTAACTGAAAATTATTACAAAGAAAATAATATTTTTATGAGTAAAAGAGAAATGATGGAAAATTATTCATTCAATTCTTTTGTAGCTATAGCTGGTCCACAAATTGAAGGAATAACATATTTAAGTGGGGATTATGAAGGATACGTAATAAATTTAGGCACGAAAAATGGTATTACAGTAACAGAAGTATCTATAATAAAATATGGTAGAAGATTTGGTTTTGTAACAAATGATCCTAGATTTGCAAAAGAAGATTTTTTAATTGATTTAATTGGCACTATTGAAATACGTTAAGGAGTAGAAAAAATCTACTCTTTAATTAGATTAAAAAGTTATTTCATAAAATATATGGTATAATCATATAGTGAGGTTAATTATGTACAATGTATTAGATTATTTAGAAAATTCATGTAATAGATTTAGTAATAAGATTGCTGTAATAGAAGAAGAGAAAGAACTATCTTATAAAGAATTAGTTAACTATAGTAAAAGAGTAGGGTCATTTCTATCTAAAAAGAAATCTTTAAATGAACCAATAATAATATTTATGGATAAAGGAATTGATACCTTAATTTCCTTTTTTGGTAGTGTTTATGCATCATGCTATTATACGCTTTTAAATCCAACTTTTCCATTTGAAAGAATTAATCAAATTAAAGATGTATTGAACTCTAGATTTGTTATTACAAATAAAGAATATATGGATATAGCAAAAGACTATTTCAAAGGATTAGAAATATATGACATAGAAGAAATAAAGAAAGAGGAAATTGATGAAGATTTACTTTTAAATAGAAAAAATTATCATATAGATACAGATCCTTTATATATAAATTTTACATCAGGATCAACTGGTACACCAAAAGGAGTAGTAATATCACATAAATCAGTAATTGATTTTATAGACAAATTTACAAAATTATTTAATTTTAATAGTGATGATATAATTGCTAATCAAGCTCCATTTGATTTTGATGTATCAGTAAAAGATATTTATTCTTCAATTTTAGTAGGAGCAACACTCTTAATTGTTCCTAAATCATATTTTTCTAGTCCAGCAAAACTTTTAGATTATTTATGTGATAAAAATGCAACAACGCTTACTTGGGCTGTATCAGCATTATGCTTGATAACTACTTTCCATGGACTTGATTATAAAGTACCAACTAATGTAAATAAAGTAATATTTAGTGGAGAAGTAATGCCACTTAAACATTTGAATAAATGGATGGAACATCTTCCAAATACAATGTTTGTAAATGTATATGGGCCAACTGAAATAACATGTAATTGTACATATTATATAATAGATAAAAATAAAGAGTATGATAAAATTCCAATAGGAAAACCATTTCCTAATGAAAGAGTTATATTAC
>JAEEGL010871053.1_pt1 | contig 12770 bp, 10 predicted proteins | sample 9134231 | NCBI WGS metagenome assembly JAEEGL01 (sample SAMN16246548, study PRJNA631951) | gut metagenome | biome: gut microbiome; feature: rumen; material: fiber-attached | host: Bos | place: Iran: Karaj | collected 2018-10 | reverse complement strand
GAGGCTTTCGCCGAGTTCGGCGGGCACAATTTTGCAGGCTGCCGCGGCGGCGGGAAGCGCCTCGGCTTCGATGGTTTCGCGCATGCCTTCGTAAAACAGCGCCGTATCGCGCGCATAGATGCTGCCGATCACCACCGCCTCGGGATTGAGGATATCGATCAGCACCGCGATCCCCTGCCCCAGACGGCGCGCGCTGATGGCGTATACGTCCCGCGCGAGGGCGTCGCCGGCCGCGGCCGCTTCGGAAATGCTCTTGGCGGTTAGGGTATCGTCGTCTTCGAGCACGGTGCGGCGGTGGTCGCGCTCCATAAGCAGGCGGGCAAGGTTCACAATGCCGCCGCCGGAGCAGTAGCCCTCAAAGGAACCGGCCTTGCCGTAGCCCACGGGCCCTTCGGCGTTCAGGCGCACGTGGCCCACTTCGCCCGCGAGATCGCAGGCGCCGGAATACAGGCTGCCGTTCAGGATGAGGCCCGCGCCCATGCCGGTGCCGAAGGTGAGAAACACCACGTTTTTCAGGCCTCTGCCCGCGCCGTATTTCCATTCGGCCAGCGCGCAGGCGTTGGCGTCGTTCTGCAGTACGCACGGCGCGCCGAAATGCGAACCGAGCAGGTCGGCGATATGCACTTCATCCCACCCCGGAAGGTTCGGGGGCGAAAGGATCACGCCGTTTTTGCTGTCCAGCGGGCCGCCGCAGCTCACGCCGATGCCGGCGATCTCCGAAAACGGGACGCCGTGTTTTTCAAGCAGGTCCTCGGCGGCAAAGACGATATCGTCCAGCGCCGCCTGCACGCTGCCTTTGGGCGTACTGAATTTAACTTTGTCGAGAACGGCCTCCGCAGCGTTTTCGGGCGCGTGCGCGGGGCCCAGCACGACGGCGCATTTTGTGCCGCCGATATCCACACCGAGCGTGTATTTCATAAATACTCCTCCATAAGCGGCAGAATGCCGCCGATATCCGTGATTGGCCCCTCCGCAAGTTCGAGGGGGATTACGCCGTGTTCTTTGAGAAAACGGGCGATCTCGGCGCCCGCGGGATGGCTGCCGAGGCTGCCGGCGACGGCGAGAACGCCGGGCGCGATCTTCCCGGACGCGCCGCCGAAAAAACCGTGGTGGCGTTCGCTGAGAACCACGCCGCCGGGCGGGAGAAGGAGCACGCTGCTCCCGCGCGCGCGCAGCGCGCCGGCAACGCCGGGATCTTCGGTGATAAAGGCGTTTTCGCCCACGAAGCACGTTGCGCATTTCGCGTAGCCCTGCCGCACGGCCACCGTGACCCTGCCGGAACTCTGCAGCGCACGGCGCAGGGCGGGATCAAGGCAATCGAACCGCCCGAGGGCGAAACCGCCGCCCACGGCCGCGTTGTATTTTACGCTGCCCGGATAGGCGGACGACGGCGGCTCCCCCACCGTGACCTCAAATCCGCGCGCAACGAGCGCCGCGGCAAGCCTCTCCTGCCCCGGCGCGCAGAATACCTGCGCGCCGCCCGTGTGGCAAAGAAGCATATCCGCGTGCGTGCGCTCCTCTTCGGGGAGCGCCGCGCATGGTGCGGGCGGGAGCGTTTCGATCCCGAGGGCCGTGAGCGCCCGGGCAAAGCGCCCCTCGGCCGCCGCGCAGAGCGTTACGCGGCCCGCCGGCAGGTTCGGTACGGCCAGCGGCCTTACGCCTGAAATTTTTTCCATCGTCTCAGGGCGAGGAAACACACCGCCGCGCCGAGCGCCGCGATCACAACCCAAACGCCGATCACGATGCGCCAGTTGTTGCCGGTGCGCTCGGAAATGAAGCCGAAGCCGTAGAGCGCCGCCGCGCTTCCCACGTAGGTGAGCGAATTGATCACGCCGGACATGGTTGAAACCACGCCGTATTTCCCGAATTTGAGCGGTACGATGCAGATCAGGAAAAAGTTGATCGCGTGCATGAGCCCCACCGAAACGGCGGAGAGCGCAAGCGTGAGATATTCGTTTTTATCGTGGAAGAAATAGAGCACCGTAAGGCAGCAAAGTGCCGCCACGAACACGATCCCTGCGGCGCGGACCTCGTCTTTTACGAATTTTTCGTTTACGTAGCCCACGAGTTTGAGGCTCACAACGCCGATCACGGGCAGGATGACCGCCTTGAGGATCGCCTTATCGGCGGTAAGGCCGAAGGTATCGGCGATCATTTTGGGATCCCAATCGGTGATGCCGTCGCGCAGCATGCCCTGCAGGATAATGCCGAGGGCGATGAAAATGAAGCCGGAGGCGAGCAGGACCTTAACCGTAAGTTTTTTGCCGCCGCCCTCGCCGGAGGCTTCGGCCTTCTTTTTGGTGAACGCCACGCGCGGATCGGACCTGATGGCGCGGAAGCCGAACACCCACACCGCGAGGATCACGCCGCAGATGGCCGCGGAACTGATAAAGGACGCGCGCCAGCCGGACGCGCCGAAGATCTTCTGCCAGATGAGCGGATACGAGAGATACAGAAAGATCGTGCCCCCGATGCCCGCCACGTTTACGTTCGCGCACACCTTGCTGTAGGTTTTGGGGTCCATCGTTTCGGCCATGATGCGCACAAGGGGCGGCCAGAGCATGCTCTGGGCAAAGCCGTTTACGAACCACACGATCTCGCGCAGGAGATTGTTGGGGCAGAAGGGCATCATCACGTTGCACGCCATCGTGGTGGAAAGGCCGCACACGATGATGTTCTGGGGTTTGAATTTATCGCCGAGCACGCCGCTCACGACCTGCCCCACGCCGTAGGAGATGAGCGCGAGGGTTTCAATGAGGCCGGCGATATCGTCGGTCATGCCCTCGCTCTGGATGATGGCGGTCATGATGACGCCGTAATTCTTGCGGGTGAGATAACTCGCGAAATAGATGAGCGGGCACAGAACGCTTAACAGTTTCACGGCCGTATCGGCGGCCGTGTTCTTTTTTTGCAGTTTGCTTTCCATTTTTTATTTTCTCCCGGTGGAGCCGAAGCCCCCTTCTCCCCTTGCGGTATCGCTGAGCGTTTCGCTCTCGGTGAACGCTGCGCGCACGAACGGCACCACCATAAACTGCGCCACCCGCTCAAAGGGCTCCACGGTCTGGGGCTCGCCGGAGTGGTTATAGATGCCCACGCGGATCTCGCCGCGGTAATCGGGATCGATCACGCCCACCTTATTTGCGGGCGCAAGGCCCCGCTTGATGCCGAGCGACGAGCGCGCGAAAATGAGGCCCACCATGCCTTCGGGGATCTCGGCCGAAAGCCCCGTGGGCAGCAGCGCAGTTTCGCCGGGCGCCAGCGTGAGAGGCGCGTCGAGAAGCGCGTAAAGATCGGCGGCCGCGGCCGCCTCGCTGCCGTAGTGCGGCAGGCGCGCGCGTTCATCCAGTTTTTTGATCTTTACTTCCGTCATGGCGGTTTTATCCTCCGTGCCGCGAAAGCGCGGCGGTTTTTTATTTTACAAACTCTTTATAGATCGTGTTGATGGTTTTTTCGTAGTTTTTCTCTTCCACGGCCACGATGATGTTGATCTCGCTGGAGCCCTGGTCGATCATGCGGATGTTGATGCGTTCGCGGGCGAGCGCGCCGAACACGCGGGCGGCGGTGCCTTCGGTATTCACCATGCCGCGGCCCACCACGGCGATGAGGGCGAGGTTTTCAACCAGCGTGATGGAATCGGGATTTACTGCCTTCACCATTTCGGCGGTGACGGCGCCCTTGCATTCCTCGATGGCCTTCGAGGCCACGAGCACGCTCATGGTATCGATGCCGGAGGGCAGATGTTCGAACGAAAGGCCGTGGTTCTCGAGCACTTCGAGCACCTTGCGGCCGAAGCCGACCTCGGAGTTCATCATATCTTTTTCCACGTGGATGGCGGTGATGCCCTTTTTGCCCGCCACGCCGGTGATCACGGTGGCCACCGTGTTGGAAGCGGCCTTGGGCACGATCATGGTGCCGGGATCGAGGGGCGCGTTTGTGTTTTTGATGTTGATCGGGATGCCCGCCCTGCGCACCGGGAAGATGGCGTCTTCGTGCAGCACGGTGGCGCCCATGTAGGAAAGTTCCCTCAGTTCGCGGTAGGTGATCTCGGGGATCGGGATGGGATCCGGCACGATGCGCGGATCAGCCATGAGCATGCCGGAAACGTCGGTCCAGTTTTCATACAGGTCGGCTCCCGCGGCGGCCGCCACAATGGAACCGGTGATATCGGACCCGCCCCGGGAGAACGTGCGGATGGAACCGTCCGCGTTTACGCCGTAGAAGCCCGGGAGCACGGCGTATTCATACATACCCAGCAGTTTTTTGAGCGCGTCGTCCGTTTTTTCGGGCACAAAGCGGTCGCGTTCGTCGAAAAACACGCAGTCTTCCGCGTCGATAAACGCAAAGCCGAGGTATTTCGCGAGGATCTTGGCGTTCAGGTATTCGCCCCGGCTTGCCACGTAGTGCCGGCCGGCGTGGTGCAGCACCGAGGTTTTGATGTTTGCGAAATCTTCTTCCAGCGAAAAATCGAGCCCCAGCCCCGCAATGATATCGCGGTAGCGGCAGCAGATGCGTTCATAGATCTCCGTGATATCTTCTTTATCTTTGGCAAGATGGTAGCACTGCAGAAGCAGATCGGTAACCTTCTCGTCGTGGGAATCGCGCTTGCCGGGGGCCGAAGCCACCACGTAACGGCGCGCGGGATCGCTTTTTACGATCTCGGCAGCCTTGCGGAACTGTGCGGCGTCCGCCAGAGAGGACCCGCCGAATTTTACGACCTTGAGCATATATATCACCTCATAAAGCAGTTTTTCAGAAATATCCCGTATATTATACTTATATTCGGGAGGAATTACAATATAAAAATAATAAAAATTTCGGCGCGGGAGCCTGCGCGCGTCCGTCACATTTTACAAAAAATTGCTTCGGATTTTTCCGTGCCGCCTCTTGCGTTTTTATTAGAATTATTATATAATTGATTTACTATGGAATATTATCGTGAAAGGGCGGTAAAAACATGAATAAACACAAACTTATCCTTTCCATCCTTTTAACGCTTCTTTGTATCGCGCTGCTCGCGGCTACGGCCTCCGCCGCCAGAATGCTCGGCGACGTTGACGGCAACGGCGAGGTCCAGCCCGCCGACGCGCGCCTCGCGCTGCGCTTTTCGCTCGGCCTGATGACCGACGGCGATCAAACCTTCTCCGAAGAAGACATCCTCATGGCCGACGCCAACCTCGACGGCGAGGTCCAGCCCGGCGACGCGCGTGCGATCCTCCGCGACGCGCTCGGGCTTGAATCGCTCCACACCCACAGTTTCGGCGCCTGGATCCCCGAGGTTGAAGGCAGAAAGAAAACCGGCTACCACATCCGCAGCTGCATGTGCGGCGCGCAGGAACGGGAAGCCTGCGAATTCGGCGAATGGACGCTGAAAGACCCGGACGGCCCCACCCAGGCAACCTGCACGGAATCCGTGATTTTCGTGCGGACCTGCGAGAAGTGCAAAGCAAACAAACTGAAACAGGAAAAAGCGCTCAACCACGTGCTGAAGGAAAACGGCCAGGTCGTGAAAGAAAAGACCATTAAATCCCAGTCGTTCGCCACCTGCACCGAGCCCGGCCTCACCGTGTGGAGCTGCCCCATCTGCGGGCAGGACGGCGACACCACCGAAGACCCGAAATCCAAGGCTTCGCTCTATATCGAAACGCCCGCGCTCGGGCACCACGCCTCTTCCACCTCCATTTCGGGCGACGCGGACATCACCTGCGACCGCTGCGGCAAGGTGCTTACGCCCTCGTTCAACTCGCTCGTGAACGCCCTGAAGAACGACCCGAGCGGCAAATCGTACCTCTTCAGCCAGATCTCGCGCCAGGTGAGCAGCGGAACGCTGAGCGATTACGACATCACGATCCCGAGCACCGCGAAAACGCTGATGTCCGTTATGGGCGAGAGCATGGACGAAGAGACCATCGTGGACCAGCTCGTTGACGCCCTTGATTCTCCCGACGCCTCCTATTCGGAATATCTGGAGGGTTCCCCCCACCTGCGTAAGTATTATCCGCTGCCCGAAGAGGATATCGTTTCCAAACTCACGGCGGAAGATATCGTGAGCCTGAACGTTCAGGAACTGAGCGCGATCGACTTTATGGAAGAGATCCCCGATTCGATCACCGTGGTAAAAACGCTGGAGAACGGCACAACCCGGTCCTGGACTTATCCGCTCGACAGCTTCAAAGAACTCGGCAACAGCGCCGTGGGCAACATCCAGAAGATCTCGGTAACGCTTAAAACCGAGCGGTATTCCAACCTCAAGAATTCCACCGAAGAAACCGCGCTTATGCGCGCCACCAACCTTGATATCCGCCAGCTTCCCGAAAAACTCTCGCGCGACGAGAGCCAGGACGGCATGACGCTCGTGATGACCTGCAACGACGTGGAAACCAGATGCACGATCTCGTATTATTTCCTCGTAACCGAGGATGAACTCGGCGAAAAGACCTATACGCCCGTGGCCTCCCGCTACGATACCGATATCATCGCCGACCAGCACATCACGCTGAAAGCCTCGATCCCGGTGAGCGAACTCGGCGATTCCAAGGCGCTGAAGGCTGCGCTTACGATGCTCGGTCTCGCGCAGGGCGACGACATCGTGTTTATGCAGGGCTGGGTCGACCTGAAGGTGGCCGACATCGAAACCGACTTCTATCTCTTTGAGGAATTCAACTGGTAACCCGCAGCAAAACCACCCGAACCAAAAATTCCCGGCGCCGGAAAAATCCGGCGCCGGGTTTCATTTTCATCGGATTCACAGCAGCGCAACGAGCGCCACGGTGATCACGCTGGCAGCCATCAGCACGGCAAGCGCGATGGCGATGATGCGTACCACTCTTCTGTTCATACGTTTACTCCTCTATGCCGAGCACGGCAGTGATATCTTTTACGTAGCGTTCCGTGAGCGCGGCCGCCGCTTCGGCGGTGCTGCCCTGCACCATGGTGTAGATCTTGAGTTTGGGCTCGGTGCCCGCCGGGCGCACCACGATCTTATCGCCGCTGTCCGCCTGCATCACGATCACGTTGGAAACGGGCAGGGTAACGGGCGTTTCGGCGCCGGTGGCGAGATCCACGGCCTTGGAAAGTTTGTAGTCCGTAACGCGGGCGATGGGCCTGCCGCCCAGGGTTGCCGGGTACGCCCCGCGGAGCGCGTCCATCATGGCGGTCATTTTGCGCATGCCGTCGGCGCCCTCGAAATAGAAACTATAAAGGCTGTTTTTCCAGAAGCCGCAGCGGGCGTAGAGTTCGCTCAGCAGGTCGATGAGCGTTTTGCCCTGCTTTTTATAAAAGGCCGCCATCTCGCAGATCAGCATGGAGGCGTTCACCGCATCTTTATCTCTGGTGTGCATGCCGGAAAGATAGCCGTAACTCTCCTCAAAGCCGAGCATAAAGCGGTCCGCTTCGCCCGCGGCCTCGAGTTCGGTCATAACCTCGCCGATATATTTGAAGCCCGTGAGGGTATTCACCACCTCGGCGCCGAAACTCTCCGCGATGGCCGCCGCCATATCGGTGGTTACGATGGATTTGATCACCACCGGGCGCGCGGGCAGGCAGCCCTGCGCCTTTTTGCGGGAGAGGATATACCAGGTGAGCATGCAGCCCACGTCGTTGCCGGTAACCAGCCGGTATTCGCCGCCGTGCAGCACGGCGATGCCTACGCGGTCGCAATCGGGGTCCGTGGCGAGAAGCAGATCCGCCTTTTTGGTTTCGGCGAGCGCGAGCGCCTCGTTGAAGGCCTCGCGGATCTCGGGATTCGGGAAGGGGCAGGTGGGGAAACGGCCGTCCGGGTTTTCCTGCGAGGGCACCACGGTAACGTCGGCAAAGCCGGTTTCGCGCAGGATGCGGCGCACGGGCTTGTTGCCGGTGCCGTTGAGCGGCGTATAGATCACCGAAAGATCGCTGCCGGCGGCGGCGCCGGGTTCAACGGCGCACTGCTTTACGAGGGCGAAATACGGATCGAGGAACGAAGCGGGCAGGATCTCAACCAGCCCTTCGGCCTTCGCCGCTTCAATATCGAGGCGTTTTACGTCCTCAAAGATATCGCAGGCGTTGATATAGGCGAGCGTTTTGGCCGCGGCGGCGTCCGTCATCTGGTAGCCGCGGCGGTCGTAGCATTTGTATCCGTTGTATTTCGAGGGGTTATGGCTGGCGGTGATGATGATGCCCGAGGAACAGCCGAGGGTGCGCACGGCCCAGGCCACAACGGGCGTGGGGATCAGTTCGGGGAAAAGATACACCTTTACGCCGTTGGCCGCCAGCACCTCCGCCGCAACGCGGGCGAACCGGTCGGAATTGATGCGGGAATCGTAGCCAACCACAACGCTCGGCGAAGAGAAATCGTCGTTGAGATAATTCGCGAGGCCCTGCGTGGCTTTGCCCACGGTGTAAACGTTCATGCGGTTGGTACCGGCGCCCAGAACGCCTCTGAGGCCGCCCGTGCCGAAGGCCAAATCCTGCCAGAAGCGGTCGAGGATCTCGTCTTCCTGCCCTTCCACGGCGGCAAGTTCCGCCGCCACCTCGGGCTCCACGGCCTTTTCGCGCCAGACCTTATATAAAGCGTGGATATCGTTCATAGCACTTCTCCTTTACGTTTTTCGTACTCATATATTATATATGATGTTCCGCGGTTTATCAAGAGAAAAAAAAGAAAAAAGGGCGCGCCCGCATGAGCGCGCCCGAAGCGTTTATTCTGTTTTCCGTCAGCCGATCTCGTCCGCGCCGGCTTCTCCGGCCGCAGAGGCTTCCGCCGCCGCCTTTTTGCGCAGCGGGATCGTGAGCAGGATGGGGATCAGCGAGAAGAGGACCACCGCCGCGCCCACGATAAAGATATTGCCGTTCGGCACGTATTCGGTGAGGCCGCTCGTTTCGTTCAAGAAGGTCTCGCCGCTGGTTTTTACCACGGCCTGCCCGATGAGCGAGCCGCCGATCATGGGGATGAGCACGAAGAAGAGGATCCAGATGCCCTCAAACTGCCCTTTCGCGTTGCGCGGGTAGAGCTGCTTGGCCCACACCTTGGTGGTTTGCAGGATGCCCACGTAGCCCACGCCCACCACGAAAATGCCGAGCCAGATGCGCGGATTGAAGATGGAAGCGGGATCCACCTGCGCCGCCTTGATCGGGAACAGGATGAGCAGGCCCACGATATTCGCCGCAATGGCGGCTACGCAGATGAACGGGTGCTTATTTTTATTGATGAGAATGCCGATCGGTATGGCCATGAGCATGGCGAGCACCAGCGGCACTGCCTCGATGATGCCCATCTGGTCCGCGGTGTAGCCGAGATAATAGATAAGGTAGTTGCCGATATAGGCGAAATACACGTTGAAGCCGATAAAGAAGATCGAGATCGCCACGTGCACCAGCACGAGTTCCTTCAGTTCAAAAAAGCGTTTGAAATTGAATACGCTCAGAAACTGCTTCCAGAAACTGCCGTTCACCGAGGGCGGGACGTCGTCGTTTTTATTCAGGGCAAACATGGAGATAAAGCCGAACACGATCACAAACACGCCCATCACAACGAACAGGCGCATATAATTATCGTTTTCGCCCACGAGCATGCCGCCCACCACGGTGCCGAGGATGGTGCCGAGCACCGGCTGCGTGGCGAGCGCGGCGCCGATCTGGCCGCGGTTTTTATCGGTCATGATGTCGTTGGTCCAGGTGTTGAAGCCGGCGTCGTTACCCATGGAGCCGAAGAAACTCATCACAGTATCGGCAAGCACCACGCTCACTGCCATCAGCAGATACATTTCCTTGCTGATGAATTCGGTAAGGCCGAAGGTGATGGTAAAAATACCCCAGAGGATGTAGCCGAGGCTGATGAACGTACGGCGTTTGCCGGTACGGTCCGCCCACGTGCCGAAGAAGAAGGTGGCGAAGGTGGTGGCGGCGGCGGAACAGATGAGCATGCCGGTGATGATGGCGGGATCTTTGCCGATCTTGGCGTAAACGAAGGTGTTGAACCACTGGTTTTCCATGTTCCAGCAGATCTGCCCGGCAAGGCCGAGCCCCCACACGAGCAGCCACATTCTGAAACCGCTGCGCGCGCCGGAAGATGAACGGTTGCGCATAAAATCGCCTCTTTCATGTTGTTGTATTTTCATTATACGACGGCGGCCGATCTTTTTCAAGCGATCCGCGATTTTTTTTCGCGCGGTTATTGACATCCTTTTTTAAAGTTGTTAAAATGATTACAAATTTTTGTGGAGGGATAAACATGGATTCAAACGTAAGACCCGCATCTATGGAACGGATCACCACCAAGGCGCTCGCGGAGGCGTTCATCGAGGAGCAGATCGCCGCCATCAAAGCGCAGGTCGGCGATAAAAAAGTGCTTCTGGCCCTTTCCGGCGGCGTGGATTCGTCCGTTTGCGCGGCGCTGCTCATCAAGGCCATCGGCAAACAACTCACCTGCGTGCACGTAAACCACGGCCTGCTCAGAAAGGGCGAGCCCGAGCAGGTGATCCGCGTGTTCCGCGAGGAACTCGGGGCGAACCTCATCTACGTGGACGCCGTTGACCGTTTTCTCGATAAACTCGCCGGCGTTTCCGACCCCGAGACCAAGCGCAAGATCATCGGCAAAGAATTTATCGACGTTTTCGCCGAAGAGGCCAGAAAACTGGAAGGCATTGAATTCCTTGCGCAGGGCACCATTTATCCCGATATCCTCGAGAGCCAGGACGGCATCAAGGCGCACCACAACGTGGGCGGCCTGCCCCCCGAACTGAACTTTGAACTCGTTGAACCCGTGAAACTCCTTTATAAAGACGAAGTGCGCGTGGTAGGCCACACCCTCGGCCTGCCCGAAGGCATGGTGGAGCGCCAGCCCTTCCCCGGCCCCGGCCTCGGCGTAAGATGCGTGGGCGCCATCACCCGCGACCGGCTCGAAGCCGTGCGTGAATCCGACGCGATCCTCCGCGAAGAATTCGCCGCCGCGGGGCTGCAGGGCAAGGTGTGGCAGTATTTCACCGTGGTGCCCGATTTCAAATCCACCGGCATCACCGACGGCAAGCGCACCTTTGATTGGCCCGTGATCATCCGCGCCGTCAACACGCGCGACGCGATCACCGCCACCGTGGAAGAACTGCCCTGGGACCTGATGAAGAAACTCGTTTCCCGCATCACTTCCGAGGTGAAGGGCGTAAACCGCGTGCTGATCGATATCACGCCGAAGCCCTGCGCCACGATCGAGTGGGAATAATGCCGTAAACCGTCATAACCGTTGATACGTAAGGGTTCCTTGCCCTTCACAATCACGTTTGGCAACGTTTTGGCAACAAAAACCTAATTATTCAAGAATAAAGAGCTAACTGATTTTTTGATTCGTCAGTTAGCTCTTTTCTTTTTGTCTCTACTTTGTTTCGTGTTTCATTCGATCCCGTGCTTCATCGTGTTTGGTGCGTTTACGCTCTCTCGGGATCTCCGGGTAAGTATAACGCCATTCATCGTATTCCTCTTTGGATATCTCTCCTGTCGTCAGCTTGTCGGATTCCTCCGCCCATTCCCTGAATAATCTGGAAAGCGTTTCGTAATTCGCGTCTGCGTCGGAGACAATCTGCAAACTCGGGATACCGTCGATCATCATTATTTTCAGCCCATAATGATCTTCCAGTGCAAAAAATGTATGCATCAACCCTACATAACTCTCAATATTCGGTACGTCCAACGCCATTGGCGAGACGCCGAGTGCGGATGCGAGCAGATTTGTCAAGTCATCCTTTGGCGTTCTGGTTCCGGTTTCATATTGCGCCAGCCGGACGTCGGCGGTCTTTTCCGGAAACCCGACGACCTGACCGAGATACTTCTGCGTCATCCCTCTCAGATTGCGAAAAAACTTGATTCTTTCTCCGATTGCCATTTGATTCAACTCCGGTTCTTCGTGATGATACAAGAAATATAGCATATTTGTTTAAGTCGTGTCAAGGAGGTACAAAGGAAACAAAGCAGAATAGTTAAGTAATTACACACTCAAGCACACTGTTCATGCAAAAAACGACCATTTCCTTCAAAAAAATCCAAAAATTTCAAAAAAAGTATTGACAACGGAACATTTGTTTGCTATACTATTATATTAAGTTTTTTGCACTCATTACAATAGAATAGCAAACTGAACTGCGATTGATTTTTTGAAATAGGATTTTCGCAGGAGGTTTCCCTGCGAGAGGAACTCCGGGCAAAGCCCGGAGAGACGCTTTGTTATACAAAGCCGTTACATAGTTCAGCATGAACTGTGCGAGAAGGAGAAATGCCTTCCCGCTTTTTGTGCTGTCTGTGTAACGGCTTTTTTGCTTTTACAATTGAATCCCTGCACGGTTCCCCAAACCGCCGCGACCTTCCGAAAAGGAAGCGAGCGCCCTCGCCTTGAAACGATTGAGGGACCGCACAGCGCCCATAGAAATATGCGGAGTGCCTGTGGGAACGGAACCGGAGCAGGAGTTTACTCCTCTGTGCAATAGCCGGGGAAATGCACCAAAATCGAACAGAGTCTCTTGCAGGGTCAATTCCTTTGCATAAACAATTTCCATTCGATTTCGGTACAAAAACACGGATATTGATCCGATAAAAATCGGCGAAAAACAGAGGGGTTGAAAAAACTCTGAATTGGAGGTGAAAAAATGTAGAGATTTCCTTTTGAATCAGCAGATGAAACTATTTGATACCTGACCCCACTTTTTCGGCAGGTATCGCAAATGAACTCCATCAAATCAAAAATAAATATGAAAGGAGCGAATTGAATGGAGAACAAATTCATGCGGGTGGATGAGGTTGCCCGGGAACTCGGT
>JAEEGL010744845.1_pt1 | contig 12770 bp, 12 predicted proteins | sample 9134231 | NCBI WGS metagenome assembly JAEEGL01 (sample SAMN16246548, study PRJNA631951) | gut metagenome | biome: gut microbiome; feature: rumen; material: fiber-attached | host: Bos | place: Iran: Karaj | collected 2018-10 | reverse complement strand
TGTGTACCTTGCCATCCTTGAGTACCCATTGGTCCAGGTTGGCCATCTGCTCCAGGATTACCGTCTATTCCAGGTTGGCCATCTGCTCCAGGAAGTCCTTGTGCACCTTGTTCACCTTGGGTTCCTTGCCAACCCTGTGCACCTCTTGGTCCCTCTTCACCTTGAACTCCTTGCTCTCCTTGAGTTCCTCTTTCTCCCTGTGTACCTTGGTAACCCTGAGTACCAATAGAACCAGCACCTATCTCTATGTTGTCTATCTGGTCTTGGAGGTCATTAAGAGAAGAGTCAATCCAATTCATTGAAGAGTCTATTTCACTCTTGGTGTAGTAATTATCCAAATCAACTATTCCTGGGTCACCTTGTGGTCCCTTCTCACCCTGTGCACCTTGTTCACCTTGAGTTCCTTGGAATCCTTGGACACCTCTTGGACCTTCTTCACCTTGAGCACCTTGTTCTCCCTGGGTTCCCTTGTCACCTTGTGTTCCTATTGCTCCTTGTATTCCATCCTCTCCACGGGCTCCTGGCTCGCCTTGGGAGCCTTGTTCACCCTGTGTTCCCTGGTAACCTTGAGCACCTTGTTGTCCGTCAGGACCAGGAAGACCATCTACACCCTGTGCACCTGGAAATCCTTGTGCACCCTGCTCTCCTTGGGTACCCTTTTCACCTTGTGGTCCTTGTTCTCCTGGAGCACCATCAGGACCAGGTTGGCCATCAGGACCAGGAAGACCTTGTGCTCCCTCGAATCCTTGAGTTCCCTGGTAGCCTTGTGTACCAATCTCTCCAGGAACAGGAACATACTCTGGTGGAATATTTACACTTAAATCAACCGAACCCAAACCAGTATATGATAAAGGATTATAGCTGTAATGATAGTTACCATTACTTTTAATCGTATCACTAATTGTTTGATTTATGGTAGTAGAGCAATCGATTGGTGAATAAACAACATTTCCAGGACCGAGCTCTGCTTGAAAATTAGCGGGCTTTATTTTTATACGAATAGTGTTGCTCATTTATTTACATAGTATCTTTAAGTATTTATTAGTCTTCCTATGTTCCAACCATTATCACACATCTCTTGTATTTGTTCCTTCTTTACCAGCGTTTCTCTTATTCCATTGTTCATCCATTTTCTTCCCATTATCCAATCATTCTTGCCCGTCAACTTTACACTTATTGTTTTACAAGTAACAGGATTATTAGAGTTTTCTCTTGCGGTAGCCCATCTTAAATTATTAACACAATTATTGTGTTTGTTGCCATCAATATGGTCAACTTGTGATTTATTTTCTGGATTGGGAATAAAGAGCTCTGCCACTATTCTATGTAAATAATTTCCACATAATCCAAGATACTCATTATACTTGTGAGGTTTAATTATCTTCCCATTGCATTTAATCCTTCCGTAATTAGATACTTCATACACATTTTTACGAATTTTCGAATTGCACGGATGTGTCTCTTTATAAAACTTAAATATTTCTTCCATATAAATTTTATATTATGTTATTAACATATATTAAAAAAGAGGAGCCACAAGGACTCCTCTTCGATGAATTAATTTTATGAATGAATTACATGTTGATATCGTAAGTAGCTTCTCTGAAGTACTCCCAATCATGTTCATCATTGTTGTCACCATCGAGCCTGTAAGGAATTGCGAAGACTGAGAACCTATAAGACTTGCTACTATCGGCAGTGCAGGTGAATGTCGTAGTTGAATAAGAGTTCGTTCCTTGGACGTTCGCCATCCTATAGGCGTTCTCATCCCAATTGTACTGCTCTTGGATTCCGTTCTCATCATTTTCCCAAGCAGAGCGGTCATACCAACCGTACTTGTACTGAGTCCAACCTTCTTGGACGTGACCTGCAGAGAGGATTGCGGAAGCATCGACTACATAAGTTTGGTCATTGAAAGTGGTCTTAAATTCAAATGGGATAGGGAAGTCGAAGCCGTACATGTGGTTGATGTTGCCCCAATACTGTTGAGTAGTAGGATTATAACACTGTCCGATGAATTCACTGTGACCTTCTTGGATGTTGAAGCTTGCGTCATAACCGTTCTCAACGTTGACAGGACCAAGAGTCATGTTTGCGATGTAGAACTCTGTCTCATCCATTCCACCCTCTGTGACGGATGCATCATAGGCTGCGTTGGTCCAAACTCCAAACCTTGCTTCGGTGTAACCGAAGGTAAGTGCATCATTAGAAGGGCTTGAAGAGATGTAGAGTACTGAGCTGTCTGAGTCGATGTGTTCATTTCCATAACCTACATTGATATCAGGGAAATTACCCATCTCTTGCCATCTTGTAATGTTGTCAGTGCTTGCGTCAACAAGTCTTACATAATATGAAACAGGAATTTCATCATTTGTAGAGTCATACTCGAATGGAGTTGAGTTGATGTCTCCTTCTCCTGCGGGGTCGACACTTATATTCTCTGAATTAGCATTCAAGAACTCATTGAAGAGGAATGTTGAAGAATCCTTGACTACATCATATTCATTCTTGTAGTAGTGTGCGACTTGGAGCTGTGGAGCTTCGAAGACAGTGGTATCGATATCTTCTCTTGACATTCCGAAGTTGTTGCCAAACATCATCGTTCCGCTTTGGTCATCGACATAGAAGTTTGGCCAGGTGTTCGGCATTTCACGCCAAGATTGGTAAGACATTGTCATTGTTCCTTGCTCAAATTGGAGTTCAACATATGCTGCGTTATCATCGAATCCTGCGTGACCAATGCAAACGTAGTGGTTGTTGGTTCCATCATTATAAGCATATACGAGGAATGTATTCTCACCTTGATTGATGTAAGCGTCATCAAATCTTACATTGCCAGAGACTCCGAGAATCCTACCAGGTATTCTCCTTCCACCTTGGAATATTCCATAGCTATAAGAAATAGGGTCTACAACAAGAGTGATTGCGTAATCATATCCTTCTTGGGCGATGCTTTGAAGTTCTTGCTGGACAGTGCTTGCGTTGACGGTGTTCGTGAGAACATCGCTGAAGCTTGATGCTTCATCTGTGTAGTATTGGGTTCCATTGGTGTAGAAGTCAACATCCAAGTACCAAGCGGTTGAAGCGTCTATGTTCCAACCTGTTGATGTGTCACCTGAAGAGTCAGGAATGACTAAGTCATTAAGGTCGATTGCATATTGTACTGAGTCACAATATCTTATGTACTCTTGTTGCTGTTCATTGGTATCATACATAGCACCTACGATATAGATGTTGTTCGCAGACTCGGTAGTATCGAACTCAAAGGTTGAAGAGTCTCCTTCTCCAAGGCTACCATCGAATGAATTGTGTTCACGGAGCCATGCATTGACTTCTCCTGGATAAGCATCTTCCTCAAAGTAACCTGCCTGGACCATTTCATCAAGCTCTGTCTGTGTAAGGACCTTGAAGAGGATGAAGTCATATGCGTCATCAACGAAGTTGTCTCCTGCGGTGACCGTAGCCTGGTTGTCTTCTGCAGTGACTTCAACTGCGAGAGTTGGTTGAGAGTACAAGTCAATTGCATCTCCTGGGTCGTCATTCTCATCATAGAACCAACCAATCATCTTAAGAATATCACCATGTTCATTTGTGAAGCCAGGATAGTTCTTCATGCTGAACAAGTTATTCTCATCAAAGCCATAGAAGTTGCCGTCATCATAAGGGGTGTAATAATGAACGTCTACCATGCTTGAGTCTCTGAATGTGTTGTTGAGGAACTCTGCTTCAGTGAGAGTGTTGTCAAGTGCATATGCTGCCTGGAATGAAGCATCAAATACGCTTTGGAGATAGAAACCAACTGCTACACGTGGGTAGATATCATTCTGAGTTATTCCTCCCCAATAGTTGAACTCGTCATTCATCAAGCCGTTGATTACTCCACCAAACTCGATAAGACTAGGGTCATCGGTAAGGTAATCGGCAAGGACGTACTTACCCAAGTTGTAAGAATAAGTAGAGTCGGAATCTCCTTGAGGGTAGAATCCTCCAATGATGAAGTAATCTTTCTCAGGATTGTAACCAACCTCATTCTCGAAAGGAATGTCTATCTCTAAGTCATCGGATGACTTGAAATTACCTGTTGAGCCGTCTGCAGAGCGGGTGCTTATTTCATCGGCGATATATTGTGCATCATAAGTCTCTGCTTCAGGATTGAGGAATGACTCTACGATTTCTGCAGAAGAATCCGTTGAAAGCTCCTCTGCTCTCTCTTCCCACTTATTCGCAGGAACTACTCCGAACACTGCAGACTCATAACCATCAGGAACCTCTGTGTATCCTGCACCGAAATGTATTTGGCCTCGGAGTGTTACGTTACCTCCTATGTAATCAACAGAAGGTGAACCAACAAGGTACATGAGAGGCTCTTCAACGTACTCTTTGACGAACATGTCGGGAGCTCCTCCTTCAGGTACCTGGACATACAAACCCTTTGACTCGTATCCTTCTACGGAAGAGTCCTGTGTTATAAGTGAGATATAAGGCTCAGCCAAGGTACCTGCTTGTAGTGCTGCTTGTACCTGTTCAGGTGAAGCTGTTTTAATTATATGTCTCGTAAACATTTGATATAGAATTATTTTTTACTGCATTGAATTTATGATGTTGAATAATTGGGCTATTGATGCGTCATGTGCATCCAATCTAGCACCTATATTCGTAATGGATGATGCAAGAACCTCTTCATCTTCACTTACTACACCGTAGATGTTACTCATAGAAGAGTCAAGAGCATTCATTGAAGAGTCTATTTCACTCTTGGTGTAGAAGTTGTCCAAATCAAGAGAACCTGGTTCGCCTTGAGGTCCCTGCTCTCCTTGTGCACCTTGGTAGCCTTGAGTACCATAGAATCCCTGTGTACCCTGGTAGCCTTGTGTTCCTTCGAAACCTTGAGTTCCGTAGAAACCTTGTGTTCCTTGTTCACCCATTGGTCCAGGTTCTCCTTGTGTTCCCTGGAATCCTTGAGTTCCATAGACTCCCTGTGTACCTTCTACTCCTTGGGTTCCCTGCCATCCTTGTGTTCCATAATATCCTTGTACTCCTTGTTCACCCTGTGCACCTTGGTAACCTTGAGTACCGTAGAATCCCTGTGTACCTTGGTCACCTTGGACACCTTGGTAACCTTGAGTTCCTTCGAAACCTTGAGTACCATAGAATCCCTGAGTTCCTTGTACACCTTGTGCACCTTCGAATCCCTGTGTTCCATAGAATCCTTGAGTACCATAGAATCCCTGTGTACCTTCTACTCCCTGGACTCCAGGAAGACCTTGTTCACCTTGAAGACCTTGGGTTCCCTGTTCTCCCGTAGGTCCTTGTGGTCCAACTTCACCTTGTACACCAGGAAGTCCTTGTTCACCTTGGAGACCTTGTGTTCCCTGTGCTCCCTGCGTTCCTTCAGGACCTTGCTGTCCGTCTACACCAGGATTACCATCTTGTCCTGGAAGTCCCTGTGCTCCTTGTAGACCCTGTGTTCCCTGCTCTCCTGTTGGTCCTTGTGGTCCAACTTCACCTTGGACACCTGGAAGACCAGGAAGTCCCTGCTCTCCTTGTTCTCCTTGAACACCCTGTTCACCTTGGAGACCTTGTGTTCCCTGGTAGCCTTGTGTACCTTGGTAAGCAGGCATCTTCTCAATCTCTGAAATGATGTCTGCCAACTCATACTGAGTAACGAATGCCTCCGTTGAAGCGTCTATAAGACCATGCTGTGCCAACCAAAGCTTCGTAACATATTGGTCGCTATACTGTGGCTTTGGACCAGGATGACCCTCACAAGGAAGGGCATTGACTAAGAAACAATCGGTCTGCAGCACATCCGCATAGTCATAAGCATTGTCAGGAAATGCAGGATTTATGAAATTAACTTGGTACTTATACCTGAGAACACCTGAAGGAAGGGTTCTCAATCTCTGTGAAGCTACACATAGCAAGTTGCCTGATGAATCTATATCCTCTTTGTAGTAGTCTATAGCAGGCTCTTCTCTGCATGTGAAAAGCTTTAAGTTGATGTAGTTGACCTGTGAAAGTGGAATCTCATTTCCTTCAGAGTCCAATACAACAACCTCAATAACTAAGTCCGTATCGGGATAAATTTTAGTCATGTGTTAAGATATATCTTTTCTCAATATTTATTCCTATGACTAAGATGATGTAACCTAAACTTCATGAAGTAATTACGCTTCATCAAACGGCTATATACTTTTTGTAGAATACATGCACAACTAATGAATTTGCTTAAAAGGGAAGCAAAATTTAAATTACATTAATTATCAATTCGTTATAAGATGAATCACGAAAATCACTCCGGGGAAGATTTTGAGTAAAATATCGAGAGTTTTTGTAGAATCCATGCATAAAGAATAAGAAGAACCCTTAATTAGAGTTCTTCTTTGTCTTCTTCTTTGAAATAATTTCATCATTACCTGTCCCATCTACCTTCTCCAAGAAAGCTCCCATAGCCGAAGTCTCTACAGGCTGTTCATTAGTTATACCTGACTTCTTATCTTGGACGGTCAAGCCTGTGCTTTGGAGTGCTCTACGCAATGATTCACTTGCTGTAGTCAAAGCTCTAGTCGGTACAGGCTCCCTTTGTGTAATCTTCGCCGTTATCAAGTCATTGTAGATAAACTGCTGCACCGCACAATTATAGACCTGGGGTCCAAGAGCAGGATTCCACTTACCCTGTTCCTTAAGCAACCCCTCAAGGTACATACAAATGTCATATATTTCATTAGGGACGGCCATTCCTATATATGTATAGTAACTAACGACCTTCTTCTTAGGCCTTCCTGGTGAACGTTTTATAGCGGTTGGAATGTCATCTATAGAAACTCCTGACTCTGGTGTTTCGTTTATAAGTGTAGATAGCCTTTGTAAATTTTCATTGACCTTTCCCATGTACTACTCAAAATATTCTTTTATAGCTCTTTCTAATACCTCCTTGTGGTAAGCCTTCGCATGCTCCTTCTTATTCTTATTCTTACCAAGCTCTTGGTGCACCTTCTCATGGCATTCAAAACATAACGCCTGTAGATTGTCCTCATCGAAGCACATAGACTCCATCTTCACAGGGTCATCTCTGAATCTGTTCAACGGTACTCTATGGTGTACACAAACCGCAGGCTTGCCACATATCTCACAAACAGGATGGTCCTTTATATAGATATTCCTAAGCTTGGACCACCTAGTCGACCTTATGAGTTTCTTATACGCTGTGTCGGTTGGGTATTTCATATAGTATTTATTCTCCAGGAGCAGCACAGTAAAGATTTTGATGAAAAGCAGTGATAAACTCCTCGGTTTCAATGTTTTTCATAAGTAATTGACCTCCAATCACTTAAAACTGCGAGATTTTTTATGTGCGGACGAGACGAGCAGTCGAGAGATGTCCAATGTTAACTCTCTCTTAAAAAAGTTGGGCGGCCTCTCGAGACAAGTATACCGTGTCACTGTCTTACGTCAGCAGTACAGTGCTACACCTCTCGAGCCTCTCTTATGATTCTCGTCTCGTCTTAAGACGTTATTGTCCTCACACCACTCTCCCTATATATTATTATTGTATTCTCGAGATTCAATCTCTATAGTGTGTGAGTAGCTTTATAAAAAACTTTAATAAAATTTTTAACTCTCGTATATTATTCATATATTAGTATTGGAACTACTGAGAAGATATGATTAAGAACTTTAATAAAGATTTTTATAAACTGAGCACTTCTTGCTTGGTTTTGAGTTCTCAAATCGTTCTCGGAAGAATGAAATCCAGAGAGAGGAAGACTCCAGTACCGGTCTTGTGCCCGAGCAGAGAGCACTCGAGCATGGAGTGGAACATCTAGGGAGCCAGTAGAGTGACTCCTGGTGCGGTAGTATAGAAGAATGTTTAAAAGATTTAGTTAGAGCTGAGAGGTTAGAAGTTAGTTTAGATTTTAGAGATTATTTAGAATTAAAAATAAATTTCGATATGACGGAGATAAAGGATTGTCTACATGATGTAAGTGGGTTTGATTATCCTAAGAGGTTCAACTACTATATTGGTCAAGTGGATGAAGAGAATGATTTAGTTCTCATTGATGAGGCGCCTAATTACAGGTATAGAATCATTCCTCACGGTGTGCTTCCCATTTATGCGAATAAGTTGGGTCATATCTTATATTATAAGGGTGCTTATGAGTGGTGGACTAATGAATGGGTGTGGACTCTTCCTGGTGCAAAGGAGTTGATTAGTGACATAAAGGAGAATGGAGAATTAGTTGTAGGTACTATGGAGCTTAGGATGATTGTTCACAAGTCATTGAGGTATTTCAACATAAGTCCTTCTAAGATTTATAAGAAGATTTTGGAGATTAAAAATTCTCTCGAGAAGTAAAATCCAAAAGTGATTTCCGGGTAGAGCATATTATATGTTTGCCCAAAAAAGGACGGCCTATTAAGGTCGTCTTTCTTTTTATGTGTAGTGGTTATGAGAATGGTTTGGTTGTCTTGCATTGTACCTTGCAGGATGTAGGTCGCTCTGAGTTATTGATGTTTGATGTGGGCAATGGAGGTTTGATTTGGTGTTCTCATAAAAAATTTTCTAAAAATTTCTCACTTTCATTTTCGGTTTATTAGAGATATTCATATTATTGTATAGGTAATAAACAAATCGATTATGAACAAAGATTTCAAAATTGGACTGAGAATCGACAGGATTGAAGACCCCACTTCTTACTACGGGGCTGACTATTATTTCGATTGTGTTCTCAAGAATATAAAGAATGGTAAGACCACCGATTGGATTAGGGTCATCGACAAGGTCCGTGACAATGATTTTTGCTTGCACGCTAAAGACGTCTATCACGAAATAGGACCGTCTGACCCTGAGTTTTGGGACTATGTTCTCCAATACATGCCCAGAGACATCGATTCTCTAAGAGGCCTCGGTATCTTTGAAGAGGAAGACCTCGAAGATGTTCTCGAGATGATTGAGAATGATGACTATGATTCTGAAATGTGGGAGAAATATAAAGATAACAAGAAATTCGTAGCCTATGGTGAAGAGACTGCAGCTATGATTTTAGGAGATGGGTTTTTTGAAAGTGATAGTCTTCCTGGGCTGCTCGAGGATATTGGTATTGATGCCACTACTGGTAAGTGGGAAGGTGAGTACATGTGGTACGATATTCCTGATGAGGTCAAGGTTCTTGTAGCTCACAACAATGATGTAAACGAGGATGAATATTTCTTGATTCGTGAGAATGACCTCTTCAAGAATGTTCCTGACTATGACATGTATGCTGTTCTCAAGCTTAAAAATTATGACTGCTATACTATTGCAGCTAAGTACAACTACGATTGGGAGGAAATCAAGTATAAGAATAAAGTCGCATAACCAATTAAAAATCAAAATATTATGACAAAAGAAGAAGCAATTGCGATGTTGATAACCCTGCTTGTAAAGGTGACCCGTTCGTCAGAGTGGGTGTTGTAGACCATTGTCCTCTCACTGATGAAGAGTATGTAGAGTTCCTCTCTACACATGAGGTCGTGGGAAGGCAGAGTGAAGTGTTCCCGAGTGGTGTATGTGGCCAAGATGATTTCTTCGAAGCTCTTATGTATGCTCGTGACCAAAAGAAGTGGAACGATGCCAGAGTAGAAGAGATTAAAAACGGTAATAGGACTATGTGATGAAAGAAGATAAGGAGAGAAGGGTGAACCCTGTGATATGGTTAGCGGTAGGTGTGTTGTCATTCTACATAGGCCATTGTGTTGGTAAGATAATCAATATATTGGTTAGCCTATTAAAATGACCTAGGAGAGGACGTACTATGAGGACGGTAAATTATATTAGACAGGTGAGAAGTCCTCTCTGGAGGACTCTTAGGAATAGATTTTTAATCGTTTTACGACAATTATCCTATAATATTATAGATATTATAGGACACGAGAACGAACTGCAGCTCTTTCCTCTCCTGAAAATGGAAGAACGTTCTCGAAAAGATGAAGGGTGTCATAGAGCTGCTTGTGCTCTTCCGTCTTGAGCTTGGAGCCAGTGGAGCCCGAGAGATGCCAGGAGCCAGAGAAAGTCCTGGAAAAATTGGAAATTTTTAAGAGTCACCTGGCTTTCTTCATTTGGCATGCTATATATTTGGATTTAATTTTAACTTCCAGGTGACTCTTTCTTCATAACTATTTGTTTTACACCAAGAGGACTTCTCTTAGAGCTTATAAGTTACTTAAACTCTTTGAGAAGTCCTCTCTATTTCATTTTATGTACTTCTTGGGCACTACCAAGTGGAACTCGTCTCCATCATTTATGTAATAGTCTTCTATTGGTACTCTGAAGTTCGACTTGAGAGCTGCGATTACTATCCTGCTTGCGAAGAAATAATTCCTGGCTTTAAGACATTGGATAAGTTTCTCGTCATCTTCAAAATCTTTCGTTGAAATGAACTCTCTATCCGATGGAGTAAGAAGAGGATAAAGGAAAGTTTCTACCCAATCTTGCATAGAGTCTTCATCCATCAATTCGGAAGAAGCATCGATGAGGTAATCATCTTCGGACTCGATGATTAACCTCGTTTTAATAAAGTCTAAGATAGTCATATAAGTGAATTTTAGAATAGTGAATTCCTGGTGGCATCTAAAAAAGGCCGCGGTATAAAAAGCGGCCGCAGTAAAGATACTAAATCTTGTTGAGAAACCAAACGGTCATAAGACTATGCCGTGTTCTTTGCACCATTTATGGATGTACTTCTCTCTTTCAGGAGTCCGTGTGTTGTACTTGAAATACCTGTCAATCTCTTTCTTTGGAATGAAAGGATAGTCATCGAACATCCTCATTCCCCTTCCTCCCAATCTCTTATAGCAGAACACATCTACACTTCTTGCTTGGTAGTGGTTGAGTGCTGCTAGCTTGTAGTCATGGGCACTAAAAGGATACTCTGACTTGCATGGCACTCCTGATGCGTTCACACATTTAAGCTTTCCTTTACATGTAGTAGCGAAATGTGGGTGGTAGAAATAAACTACCTTTCCTCTGCAGTGGACTATCGTTTTAACGTGGTCATCTTCAGGAATGCCAGGATAATTGCACAGGTCATACGGGATAGTTTGTGTATACTGCTCTATGAGAGGAATGTCCGGGTCTTCGAATAAGATGTCACCTGAGTTGAATATTTTCCAATTCACGTGAATGCAGTCTACATCTTGGAACTCTGGCCTTGAGAGATAGTCTTTGATTGTCTTGTCTTCATTGAGGACTAAGTACTCATCATCATCGAAGAAAGCTATCCAATCATAGTCATAGCTATAGTGAATATAGCAGTCCGTGTAAGAACCCCACTGCCTGTCCTTAGAATGCACTCCCCTTATCGGACGGTACTCTATGTATTCTTCAAGTCCTTTGAGGTCTTCAAGTAGATTTGGGCCATCAATCTCATTGTTGTCATATAGAAATATCTTGTCGAATCCTAAGTTGATGTAATGCTCGGCATACTCTCTGAGCCTTATTATCTTCGGGTCACCTTTGACACCGACACACAATCCTACTCTCATACTTTTCCCTCCTTCCTGCATAGTTCAAGCTCTTTAGCTAACGAGTCTATCAAAGTCTCTAAGAAACGGATAGTCTCTTTCTGCTTTTGGATAGTTGATTGTTGGTGGAGAATAGTGTCTATGAAATGTTGAGTCTCTTGCTTTGTCATATATGTTTCTTTAGTTTAAGTATTTATCGTTAGATAATTGGCTATTAAAAAACGAGATAGAATATTTAATAAATAGAATATAAAAAAGAAAAATAATAAACCAACATATGCAAGAACTAACGATGATTCAAAAGATGCCACATGCTATCACAAGAAGTGATGTAGATGGTGACAACATAAAGTACATAGAAGGAACTAATGACATGTTCGCTGTCTCGAGACTCGGGATGTGTTTTAGCTTTACTTACAAAATGCAAGGAAGACCAATTGGAACTCTCGGTCCGCAAGGGTACCCGACAGCATGCATTTTATATGAAGACGGTAAGAGAAGAACAGTGTACATCCATAGGTTAGTAGCTCAGGCTTTCTTACCAAATCCTGAGAACAAGCGTTCTGTCCGCCATAAGAATGAAGACAGGACGGACAATAGAGTTGAGAACTTGGCTTGGTGCACAAGTGAAGAAAACTTTAGTGCAGGAAGCCACAATGAGAAGCTTGCTGCTTCTATAAAGGAGTACTACAGGAATAGGAACTCTTTCGGAAGAAGCCCAATTAGAGTAGTAGTAATGAATAAGAATGAAGAGGTGCTTGAGATATCACCTAGTATACAAGCTGCAGCTGATTGGATAAAGAAAGAGACAGGAAAGGACGACAACGCAAGTGCTATGCAGATATCATGCATTCTCCAAGGAAAACCTGGTTTCAGGACGGTAGGTGGTTTCAAAGTCAGGAAGGCAAGTGAAGAAGAGTATAAAGACTGGGTAGCTAGCCATATGAATACCTTGCTCCAAGAGGAAGATGTAACTCTATCAGATATCCAATTGAATAGGTTATCTAAGATTGATGGAGTTAAAGTGGTGAATAGAAGGATGAATGTAGAGACAGGAGAGATGGAGTACGATATAAGGACCTTCAATAAGGGAGATAAAATTACGAATAATTTATATTAAAAAGAATGGGGAGGAGCATCACACCCGTCCCCCACACATGGAAAAATGCATATACATAATATATGTGAATAATTACACTGAACAATCGTGCATCATCTCGACGGACTTTGAATTTGTTCACATATAATATATGAAGATTTATTGGATT
>JAEEGL010501324.1_pt1 | contig 12770 bp, 11 predicted proteins | sample 9134231 | NCBI WGS metagenome assembly JAEEGL01 (sample SAMN16246548, study PRJNA631951) | gut metagenome | biome: gut microbiome; feature: rumen; material: fiber-attached | host: Bos | place: Iran: Karaj | collected 2018-10 | reverse complement strand
ACCGGGGGAAGAGTCGGTCGATGGAAGGAAGGAGGTCGCTGTTTCTTTTCTCTATTTGCATCTTTCTCGTTTTAAGGGTTCCTGCTTATTTATGTCCAGATTCCCGATTGGTAACATCCGCCTTTTTCCACCGCCTTGATTTGCCGTTCCGGGGATCACAACGCAAAGGTAGACCCGCCGAGCGAATTCTATATTCGCGAGGAGATGGTTTTTGAAGAGCGTACAATAGAGAGCAAACCCAATCCGAAGAGGGGCGGGCAAAAAAAAAGAGGGGCGTCAGCCTCTCTTGTACCTGTGCAGGTATTCCCAATATGGGACGGATGACCTGAGCAAGGCGATAAATGCCTCAGCGCCTTTCTCACGGATGAACTGGTCGGGATCGGCTGGCTCAGGGAAATCCACTATGTAGATCTCCTCAAAGGAGAGGTCGACATCCTTGATAGTGTGCACGCAGCGCATGATTGCCTGGTGCCGCTTTGCGGTTTCAGGGTTACCCTCCGCATCCGCGTCGAGATCCGGGCAGAGGATGATCCGCTTCACTCCACGACGAAAAGCGTCTTCCACCTGGCGACGCCGCTCGCCGGAGATATCGGACCCGCCGATGGCGACGACGTCAGGTATGCCGGCAGCGGTCGCCTTGAGGGCGTCAAACTCCCCTTCAACGACAAGGATGTCCTCGACGTCGTGCCGGGACGGCATGTTGAAGAAGACGGATTTCCGGTCAAGATCGGCCGTGGCGATGTATTTCGGTCCGCTCCCCTCTTCCACGCGGCGGAACAAGAAGCCCTTGAGCTCCCCACCGCACACATACGGAACGGCTAGGACATGGGTCCGGCCAACTGCCGTATAGCCTTCCGCGTTGCGAACGCCACACGCCTCGTCCAGATCCTCCAAGGAATAGCCCCTGTCCAGGGTGATATGGCGGATGACGGTTCCCCATTCCGGAACGAACCCAAATCGGAACCGCTCGATGTCCTCTTTGGAGAACCCCCTCCCCTGCCGGAGGTACGACCGGGTACGGGCCGCCTTCGCACTCCGGTTGTTCTGGAGGTTCCAGACGAAGTAATCCGCCAAGGCGGAAAGCAGCGCGGAGCGCCGTTCACTCCGGCTCACGGCCTCGGCCACCTCCCTAGAGTCGGGGCGCGGCATGTCGAGACCGAGGACTCTGCTCACCAGCTGGTACGCCTCGTAGACGGACGGGAACCCGTTGTCCCGCATGATGCGGTCCATGACGCCCTCCGCCTCCGACCAGTTCCCCTGCTCGCGTAGGCGCATGTCTCCCTTGTAGACCACGGTCTTCTCAGCAGTGCGGCGCTTGGGAAGCGTGAGGTCGACCTTGTAGCGGGACGCCCAGTGGTCCTTCGGGCCGCCGGCGCCAACGCGCCTGAATGCGAAGTCCGGCAAAAGTACGTCAAGGCGCTCATAGACGGCGGGATCCGCCACCCGGCGTTCCCAGTCCCGAAGTATTTCGATGTAACCGTCCATATGCCTTGCCTTGAATTGGTAAAGATAAATATTTTCCCCGAAGAAAACCAATGCCCGACGGACGGATCACTCCCCCACGGACGCGTAATTGTCTGAGGCGGCTTCGAGCAGCCTCCGCATATGCTCCCGCATCGGGGCGGGCTCCACCAGGACGACGTCACTGCCGAACGAGGAGAAACGGTCGTACAGCTCCCTATTCGGTCGGCACTCGATAGTGAAGAACGTCCATTCCGAGAGCGCAGGGTATTTCTTTCGGAATTCCGCCTGGAAGTCGGCGTCTAGCTCCATCTGGGTCATATGAAGGTATTTCGTACGCACGTACGGAACGGTTCCCGGGCTAACGGCAAAATAGATGTCCACCAGCTCCGCATCCTGCATCAGCGTGACGCCGATAATCTCCTCAAAACGGGCCTTGAGGTCTACGGGAGTCTCCACGTAGGGTTCCCCTTCCACGTAGTCGAACTCCGCAGCAATCCTGTCGAGCGGCAGGTTGATCACGAGCGAGGGATTGTACGGAAGGACACCGTCGGAAAGCGGCGTACATAGGAGATACCACCGATCATTGTACTGCTTTAACTGGTATGGGTAGACGGTGTACTGCTTGGGCTCTCGGCCGAAGACGGTATAGGTCAAACGAACCACCTTCTTTTTCGAGATGGCCGTGAAAAGGCGGCCCAGGAGAGTCGCCGGAATCTGAAGGCCCTCGTTCCTGCTAAAGGAGATAATCGGGTACTGCTCCCCTTCCCTTAGGTTGAGCTTCTTCTTGAGAAGGTCGAGCCATGTGAAGTTGTCCAGCCCCTCGAACTGCCCGAGACTCCGGAGAACCTCACGAAGAACCTCCTCTTCGTCCCATGTCAATTCTTGATAAAAGAGTGGAGTGGACTGATCCGCATACCTTACGGTACCACGTCCCCCCGCATTGCGGACGAGGGTCTTTCGGAACTGTCCGTTCGGGTCAGAGAGCGAACTGATGTCTTTCTGTATCATCCTGAGGGTCACATGTGGGCACTCCTGATTTACATAGTAGAGAATCTGCTCGGTCGTATAATCCTTATTTGGATCTGCGAGCAACCGGTCGATAATCCGGTATCTCGCCATTGCGTCTTTACTAACTGGCATGGCAAATTGTTTTGTCGGGGCAAAGGTAGGAACGGATTGCGAAATCAATGTTCGTCATATCTGATAGATAAGCAAGAGTAAACTCAAAGGTTTAAAAAGCATCAAGGAATAACTATTAAACGGGAATGCAATCAACCTCGAATCATCACGGCTCCCCTACCCTGGACAAATCGACACAAGCAAACCGCAAGAAATCAAAATCAGTGCAGACCCCTTTCTAATTCATTTATGTATGAAACTGATGAAAGTAACATGATCAAACAAATAGTATATTTATAGAAATATATTTTTATATATTTATATCAAAATATATATCCAACGGGATAGTAACGCCGAACATTATAATGTCAAGGAAGAAGTATTAAAGATATTTTTATATAAAAATATAAATATGAAAGATTATTGACAATAAAGAAAAAGAAACACGATGCTGCGATTAACAAGAATAGTCAGTAGAGATACGAATATATATTTATAGAAATATATCTTTATAGATTTATAGAAGTATATTTTTCTATAAGACAATAAAGTATTAATCTAAAATCCGAAAAGGGGGATAGCTAGACAACACGAAAAGACAATAATCAAATAATTAGAACAGTATAGGAAACAAACAATATCTATAAAAATATTTTTATATGTATCTATAGAAATATAAATTGAAATTAGTATAACAAATAGATATCCAAACGATTAGAAATATTGAAGAAGAAAAAACTATAAATATATTTTTATAGATAAATATAAAAGCGCCACCTTTACAGGTGGCGCTCAGATACTATAGGGGAAGGGAGAATTAAAGCTTTCCGTACTTAACGAGGAGATCCCTTACGGCTTCGTTATATAGGTCGTCATACTTGGTTCCCATCTCGAATTTGAGCTGACCAAGCTTTAGGAAAACATCAGAATCGATGTGGAAACTGACCAACTTGCGGTTAGCATTCTTGGATTTCTTAACAGGGGAGGGGAGGGGAGTCTCATCCTGCTTTCGCTCGGAATTCCGGATGGCCGCCCCCTGGAGTGCACCGCTCAGAGGACTTCCACCACCCAGGGTGGCTTCCCTGAACTTATCAAACGGGTCGGTTTTCTTTGCCATGATATATTTTTCTATAAATATATTTATCTATAAAACTATTCCTCATCCATGATTCTGAGCGCGAGCTTCTGAGCGACCTCTATATACTGCTTGGTCGCCTTGCCATCCGGATCATAGTCATAGATGCTCTGGTTGAAGGAACCGGCCTGGGCGATCTTGGTCGCTTTGCTTATGACGGGTTCAATGAAGGCGGCTCCGAGTTCGTTGCGGACCTTCTCGACGTACATGTCCGAGAGCTTGTTCCTTTCGTACTTCGTGATGATCACACCGGAGAGCTGGATATTCTGGTTCAGCCGCGCGCTAGAGCGGACATCAGCGTACAGGTTGGCGACCATGACCATGCCGGAATAGGCCAGTCCGTCCGGCGTCGCAACCATCACGAGGTGATCCGAGGCAATCAGGGCGTTGTAGGTGATGAGTCCCAGGGCGGGGGGGCAGTCAATGATGATGAAGTCGTACTTGTCCTTCACAGGCTTAAGAAGGTCAACGAGGAGGTACTCGCGGCCGGTCACCGCGGCCGTGTCACGGTCGAAGTTGGAGAGGGACAGCTCAGAAGGGACAAGATCGATGTTCTCACTGACATGCTCGATGCTGAAGTTGTTCTTGTCAATGAAAGCATCCCGGATTGTAAGCTTATGGTCCTCGGGAGCGAGCGGGCTCACCATCGACGTGAGGTTCGCCTGGGAGTCGAGGTCAACGAAGAGGATCTTCTTTCCCATCCTGGCCCAGGCCTGGCCGATTGCGACGGAAGTCGTCGTTTTTCCGACGCCTCCCTTGTTATTTGCAAAGCAGACTGTGTATCCCATATCTACAAATCAATAGTTTATGCAAATTTATATAAAAATATTTTTCTATCAAAATATATAACTATATAAGTGAAGCATTCTTAGGAAAAAACGCTATATTTACAAAAGAATGAATCATAATTAAATGGCACTACTAATGAGTACATTGACTGAAATCAAGAAACTTCCCATTTTCAAACTCTCTCTTGGTTCGAAAGAGCTGTTCCACAGTAATTTCCTTGAGTTCCTTTGGGAGTATGACCGGAACAGTTTCATAAAAATGATCAATGTTTTACTGAAGAGCTATAACAAAAGTATCACTCTTGAATCAACTTCTAACTTACGTCGGGAAAAGGAGCATTTCGATCTCTGCATTTTCCATAAAGCAAAAAATGGACGTATCATCTACGATCTCGTTTTGGAAAACAAGGTGAAAAGTCTCCCGGATAAAGGACAGTTAGAGAGATATTTTAAAGATATTAAGAAAAATAAGAAGGCTGGCTCAAAGACTATATTCGTTCTTCTTTCCTTGGCCAAGGATTTCCCGAACAAAAAGGAAATTGAGAATAATTGGATCGTGGTCAATTATAAAGACCTCGCGGATGCAATACAGGCGACATCTTGGCCTAAAAAAACGGGAGACTCATATATCTTCGACTATAAAGAGTTTATTGAGAAACTTGATGCTTTAGGCGACGATATTCTCAACAACCTTAACAATGAATACCTATTCCAATGCATTGAACGGTACAAGGAAGAAAGGCTGCACGATCTGTATTACAAGCTTCGTTGCGCGCAATTCCTAGCGTTGCTAAAAGATGAATTGGAGAAGGACCCCAGGATAAAAGGGAAGTTACCAGTTGTATTCACCGAGCATAATCAGATTCGTAAGCAAGGAAAGCCAGGATTTTTTTTGAACGTCAATATTTTCAGGGGAGTTGGCCAGGCAGCAGTGTTTTTATATAACGGGAATGGAATCGGTCCTGGCATGGGTGACATTTATGAGATTGTCATCCAGGGCGACCAGTATCGGCACGGCATCAACCAGGATAAAGAGATGGATCCCATCGCGAGGTGGAATATTCTTTCCCAAAGCGGATTCTCTCAGTTGTTTCTGACAAACATACTGGGAGGTAACCCGTCATTGGGGCGGGGGCAACTATGCAATCATTACGGCAAGAACTATGTCTATAAATATCGGAAGATGGTTACAGAGGTTATTGCTCCACAATCCTCTAAGAAAAAAAGAAAACAGAACTCCCCGTCAAGTCTTCTGGACCTGAAAGTTTGCGATCTACTTACAAAAATGGTTGATGATGTGCTATCGACCGCCGAGAGTTTAAGAATCATCCCTAGCAAACCATAGTGCGACTACGGAATGATGCATTTTCAGGATAATTGACCCACACGCTGTATGGCTTTGCCGGGAGAAGACGTGTTTGCCGTGGTGGAGACCTCGTAGTCGGTTGGAATCGCACAGGCCATGGTCTTTCTTCTCCGAATTGATGTTCCCCGCTTTCTGATCAAACTGGGTAATCTCTCCGGAAGGATTTTTGATGGCTAATCCTTTTGAGGAAGAAGGCGGAGGAGGGGCACACTACGTTTGCCAGAATTATGGACGGTAAAGCCGATTAAAGCGAGAAAAAGAATCTCGCTGCCAGCATGTAATTAGAATATGTAGGGGTGAATTAGATAAACCCCGTAAATCATTGTATATCAGAGCCTTCTACTATTGATTAAAAATGTATTAAACGAGTTAAGGAATACAGATTCAATGAATTAATGGGAGAAAAAGAATACTCTCGCAATGCCAGTTGAATCAGTGTTTTTGCGAGATATGGAATACTCGTATGGGCATGGAATGGGTGCCTTTCGGTGGGGGAGGGGGAGAGAACATCATTATTCCGGATCTCCCCTTGTTCGTATAATCAGCTCGTTGCCACTTTATTGGGGATACCGGAAGTCACAATGACTTTCTTCTCTGTCGGCCGCTGTACATATTTTTATGGCCACCTCGCTCGATGTGAAGTCAGGTTTTTGCTTCAGGTCCTTTTGGAATTTGTCTTTATTCTTGAGAATATAACGTATTAATGTCTTAAGGTATGGTTTTAATGAATGTTGCAAGTGCTTGAAATATAGAAGTTTGATAAGATTTTCGCTCCGCATTTTGGCGAGTTTGGGAAGGTGTTTGTGCGAGTTTTTGAGTAACAGCCGCATTGGATTCTGCGAGTTGTGGAATTCCCACCAGGATAGAGCGAGATTTGGAATGCTTCGGGCGCCGCTCGCTTAGCGTTCGACTTTTTTCTTTCTCTTTTGGACTTTTGTCTTATTCTTTATGGACATGACTTATCAATGTCTTAAGGAAGAAATTATTTAGGTGGGCTATTCAGTTGATTTACATGGACTTTTCCATCGTGCAGCGGTTTATTTGAACGAGTCATGTAAGGCATTTGTCCGAGAGGAGGAATACTCGACGGGCCAATTTTTGCGAGTTTTGTATTGCTTTTTTGTTTTAGCGAGTAAAAGAATACTATGTCTGGAACCATTTGTAATAAGGCGCGAGAAACAATTAAGTTACTTATGTCAACCATCTTGTATCTAGCGCTGGAAGTCAGCTCGTTTCCTGCGTTAGATTTCTGACCGAAGTGAGCGCCCCCAGCTGGAATTGAACCTGATTATCGATGAATATGCGAGAAAATCGGTTGTCTTAGCTTGTTTTAATATCAAAATCGTCTTGGAATGCGTTGAAAGGCTGATTCTGTGTATTTCGGATGCTATTTTAGCGAGTTTTGTAATACCTTCTCCTGGGTGTTTCATGCTTTTTCCTCTCGCAAAAAATCTACGGAGTTTTGCTTTTTCCCCGAAAACCGCTTATATTTGCTCGTAGAAATAGAGGAGCCGGTATTCTTTTCTTCGTAAAACTGTTCTGATGGCCACAAATGAATCCCAGAAGGAGATCATCTCCAAAGAAGTCGTGGAGTCGTACATCTTCTCTACGGTTCGCCATGACTTCGGTATCTATTCAGAGCGCCTGCTACTCCGTCTGGTGGAACTAGCCCAGCGTGAGATCCGTGGCCTTGACTTCAAAGGCGGCACCAACATCGGGAAGGTCGAGATAGGTGAGTGGGGGGACGCAGAGGTGATCATCCCGGTGAAGGACATCCTTTCAGGCGAGGACGATAAGAATTATTCGAAGGCTAAGACAGCCGTCCGCAATCTCATGGGCCGTTTCCTGGAGTACGAGGATGAGCAGAAGTACCGTGCTACTCAGATTCTGAATGAGGTAGACGTGGATAAGGTCGCCGGCAAGATGGTGATCCGGGTGAATCGTAACATCTGGAAGGCGATGCTTGATTTCTCGAAGGGATTCCGGAAATATGAGCTTGAGACTGCCGTAAAACTGCGCGGTAAGTATTCCCTGCGCATTTACAAGCTTGTCAGCAAGCAGAGTGAGCCGATCACCTACTCGATTTCCGACCTCCGTCAGATGTGGGGACTCACCGAGAAGTACAAGAAGGTCGACGATTTCGTCAAGAACACAATCGTGGCCGCGAAAGAGGAGCTTGATCGCGTCAGCCCGTATTCTTTCGACTTCGTCCTGAACGCGGCCAAGTCCGCCGAGGTGAATAAGGGTCGCAAGGGACGACCGGCTATCACCTCCGTCACCTTCTTCCCGATCAGGCGGATGGCGAACGAGACGACCGATGCAGTCCGCAAGCAGGTGGATCCTTCTCTGCTGCTCGACCGCGAGCTCTACATGATGCTCAAGAACAAGTTCTACTTTGATGCCCAGGGCATCAAGGCGAACATTACCCTTTTCGACACGGCGCAGAAAGAATGCGATGACATACTAGATTTCCTTGATGGAATCGCTCCTGCCGCCTTGCGGGCAGCGAACGTCCAGGGCTACGTGATCAATTCCATCCGCAAGCACCTCAAGGAGAAGCTTGGCATCGTCATTGATGGTTCCATGGTGCTTCGAGATCCATCGTCCGTGGTTCCGAACCAGGGCGGGCGCACCTCTCGGAAAGAACCTTCTAGTCTGAAGGACATTCTGGGAGGGTAGGGGAGTGTCTTTTCCCGAATAAGCAAGTCTCCTGTACTTAAGATCCTTTTTTTTGATAAAATTGCGGCCCAACTGTCGTGCAATCTTTAGATATGAGTTGGTCTTTTGTGGGTGTTTGTTTGGATTACCAACAAATTTAGTATATTTTTGTTGGTAAGATGAAAGGGGACACAATCGAAAACTACATTATCAAAGACCTTGCGAGCAAAGGGAGAGGGCGGATTTTTTTCGCCCAAGAGTACTACGACCGCTGGCCAGAGAGCTCTGTGCGCTTTTGTCTCGCATCGCTTGCAGCAGACGGACAAATTGCTCGCCTTGCGCGTGGCGTATTCTGCTTTCCAAGGCTCTCAGAGTACGGGATGCAGATGATGCTCCCATCAGCGGACGAGATCGCTCAGGCTGTAGCGGAGAAATCCAAGGTCAGGATTGTGCCGTGCGGTGACCAGGCGGCCTATCTCGTCGGACTGACGAGTTTCCAGTTTACCACATCGACTTATCTCACAGACGGAGCGCCCAGGAGGATCAACTTGAGCAATGGGCGCAAGATAGAGTTCCAGCATACTTCCGAGATGCGAATCTTCGCCTTCACGAACCGGAAAATGCAGCTCCTGTCTAACGGGATACGCGCGCTGGGGAAGAAGAATATCGGAACGCTGGAGAAAGAGCCAATCAAGTTCCACCTCGGAAATATAAGTTCGGAGGATTTCTACAGGGACCTTCAACTGTGTCCCGAGTGGGTCCGGGACCTGCTTCAGAGCCTTAGAGCGGGCTGATTGTATAATAGAAGAGGAACACCTTGCCATCCTGGGCTTTGGAAAGATGCGGCAGATTGAATATATTTGTGCAAATACCTGAAATAACACTATTAATCAATACTATGGCTATTTTACTGAGACGCCTTTTGGTCTGTTTAGTCATATTCATGTTTGGAGGTACTTTATATGCCCAAAGAATCAATGACTATAATACTGACGATGTCAGGACAGCTAAAATCACTTATGATGAGAATTTTAATCCTTCGGTTGAGCTTACCTTGAAGAACATCTCATCAAAGACTATTACCACCCTTGAGGTGACTGTTTTCTATTCGAACAAATCTAATCCATACGACACGTTTAGTTCATCTCAAGAAAGCAGAATTGTCCAAGTAACAATCCAGCCCCATGCCTCGGGGACGGTGAAGTTTAGTATCCCTAAGGGCAAAAATAATTCAAATCCTTCCGGGTACTTGGTAACTAAAGTCAGGTATTCCGACGGTTCTGTATGCCAATAACGAGTCCACTTTCATTATGAAGATAAGAAGAATTATTATTTACTTAGTGGCTCTACTCCCGATTGTTGTATCATGCAAGTCTCTTTTAAACTTGGGAGTGGACCCATATATCTATTTTTGCGAATACAGGGGTGGATATTGGGGAGAATGGGATCGTTCATATACTTGCGCAGCTAAAGGCAATGTGGGTAGTTTTGTTTTATATCCAGACAGTAATCATCCAAGTGAATGGGGGATGAAGGTTACGGTCAACGGTCTCAATAGCAAAAATGACCTTGAGTCAGATGAATGGGAGACATTCTCCGGACTCTTCGAGTTCTATAGCAGTGAAACAACAACTTCTAAGGCCGTTCAGAAGGTTGTTCGTTCTTGGAATTACAGTTATCTGCGGCCACACGGATCAATCCATTATTCCCGCCCTGCCACAATAAAAGCCCAAAGAGGTTTTGGTTGTGTTATCTATAATGTGTACTTCGACGATGTTGGCATTGGTATACAATTGCCCGTATCCTTCTAATTTATCTAATCTTCACAAGTAGCAATAGTACGTGGGTTTTCTGTTAGAGATCTTCAACCAAGATTATCCATGTAATAGTATGGCCAGAAAACTGCCTGTGGCTACCTGATGACTCAAAAAGGCAACTGGCCTGGGTCCGTGTTAAACTGATACGGTGGGATTCCCCTAATGGCGTCTAATTCGGGAACGATGAGTGTGCTTTCCCCATGTACTGGTTTCAGACCTAGTTCGTCAACGAGGGCACGGCATTCTTCCCACGTCATGAGCGTGGAAGCCGCCTTCTGAAGAAGGCCCCGGGGATGCTCCCCCTGATTAGGCGTCCAGCGGAAGATCATCCAGAAGTACCGCCCGCGAACGGGCCCACACTCTGTGCCGCATCCCGTTGCGGGGTAGGGTTCGAAACACAATCCTATTTGGTACTTGTCCTTGAAATCCTCCAGCGCATCCGTGTCCGCTGAATCCAGGATGCGCAAGAGCCTCGTTCGGCACCATTTGCTCATGCAGACGAAGGCCTTCCTTCCCTCGGGCCCAAACCGACAGTGCCATCGGCCGTATTCGGATTTCTCCATCTCCAGCTTGAAGCCGGAGACGGCCTCGAACCGCGAGATGGTCCACGTGTCCAGATAGAAGGGCGCTGACTCCGGCTGGAAGTCGCACAGCCTCCTGAAACGGCCGTCAAGGCGCTGCCAAACGGGAGAGTGCTCACCCTTGACCATACGAAGATACGCGAGACGTCCCGCGATTACGTTCTCCATCCTCGGGTACCTCCCGGGCCTCGCCTTGCCGCTGCGGAGATAGTGCGACACGAACTTGGCATAGGCATCGGTACGGCCATACCTCTCCCAAACAAATAGCAGGTTGTCCAGGTCCCGGACAAAGCCCCGCGGGACGTTCACCCAGGCGTTGACCGTCAATCCGGTCACCTCCTGGCGACGGGCGCACCCGAGCAGCCGAGTCTTCGCCTCGTTGAGCGTGAACCCCTGCGACGCGACGATTCGGCGGAATTCCCTGATGAACTCGCCGTCCGGGGAATAGACGTTGTGCTGGCTGCTGAACGTGATGTCGTCGGCGTACCTGGAATAGTTGACATGGAAGCGCCTGGCCAGCCCCGCAAGCTTCCTATCCAGGCTCCGGCAGACGATGTTCGACAGGATGGGGGATGTCGGGGCGCCCTGCGGTAGGACGCTCCGTCCAGTATTCTTCCAGACAACGTCTATTTCGTTCCATTCCTTCTCGTACGCATCTACCCGCGGATCGTCCAGGGTGTAGAGTTCCGTGCAGCACAAGCCCGCCAGCACGGAAGCGACCGCTGTCGGAAAACCGAAAGGAGGGGACTGAAGCGCCTTCCAGACCCGAGCCTGCGATATGCTCGGGAAGAAGTCCTCGAGGTCCGAGTTGAAGACGTAGTTCATCCCGGCATGGATGCGGGCGTTGTCCACGACGGAGCGCCCGGGGATGAATCCGTTGACCGAAGGAGGCGCGTCATAGTACGACTGGAATATCCTGTTGGCGACCCGCTGAAACGATTTGAGCATCCCGCATGGCACCGTGATCGTCCGATACCCGCCGCGTTTCTTCGGTATGCAGGTCGTCCTGTAGTGCCGACGGTTCTTTCTCGTGTCGGAGAAATGCCTCAGCTGGCCCAGCGTGAATGGGTATGACCTGTCGCCATACTCCATCTCTTTCACCTCGTTCATCACGAGGAGAAGCTCACGCGTGCATTTTACCTTCGAGCATCTCGACCTTATCAAGTCATACCTGACCATCTTCAGTTCCTCCATCTATAAGCAGGGAAAAGGCGGTAGCATACCGGGAACTGTGTTCATCTTATCGGTTCCCTGTCAAGGGAACGGCATTGACGGCAATAAGGATTATGGACGTCAATGCGGCAAAGGATGCGACGGCTACGCCGGAGCATACCTGCGGCAACCTTGAGGACCCGGAGGTCCGACGGGGTTGCCGGGAGTAACGCGAAGACGTTATCGTCCGGAAGGACCGGATATCCGTCAAACATGACGGACGACTTTCAAAATCTTGTCCCGGTATGCCAAAGACCGCCAAAGGGTAAGGCGCCGCGTGGGCGGCGAAATCCCATATGCAAATATAATTACATAGTCGCGAAAAGGAAGTTCGCCGGTGTTTTATTATTGATATTATTACTGGAATCTTGAAGAAGTCCGGCTTTTTCCGGGTATCTCTTTATTGAGCAAAAATCAAGTCGATGAAAAAGGGATGTTACCTTTGCGTCATTTTGACATATATCCATGAACAGGTCAAACTTAAAATTAAAAAAAGATGAAGAAGATTATTGTTTTCAATGTCGAAGGTGTTCTGGTGAAGAGTGTTGATGTGGAGAAGATGGATGAGGTGAAAGGAAGAAAGATGGTTAAAGGTTGGGTTGGAGATGAGATGTATGGGAAAGAGTTTGT